>WNFD01001121.1_pt1 | contig 27084 bp, 28 predicted proteins | sample 5400491 | NCBI WGS metagenome assembly WNFD01 (sample SAMN13153343, study PRJNA577476) | soil metagenome | isolation source: 120 cm saprolite under Douglas fir tree site 2 hole 2 replicate 2 | place: USA:California | collected 2015-04-18
GTGCCCGGGGAACGCCTTACCCAGCAGGCTCAGCGCGGCGGTGGAGCCGGTTCCCGGCAAGGTGAGGGCGTCCGAGTACGCGGCCCCCGCGGCCCGGCCGGTCACCCCCAGGATCACCAGCAGCGCCAGCCACGCCACCAGCACCCACGTCCGCCGCCGGAAGCACCAGCGAGCCATAGCAGCCATGTCAGTCCCCTGCCCTCAGATCTAAAGAAGTTTCTAAATGAGACTCTAATGTCTCATCTAGAAACGCCACTGTATAGCATCTGGTCAATGGTGTAAACTCTGGCCCGTGACCAGGAGCACAGCTATCCACGATCGGGTCGCCGCGGCGATCCTCGACGCGACCGCGGACCTGCTGGCCGAGGGCGGCGAGTCGCCCAGCATGAACGATGTCGCCGAGGCGGCCGGCGTGGCCCGGGCGACCTTGTACCGGTACTTCCCGACCCGTGAGCGGCTGCTGCAGGCCCTGGCCTCCGCCGCCCTCAACGCGACCCGCGCGTAGTCGCCGCGGGCGGCAGCAAGTACGCCGCCGTCATCGACCACCACGGGCCCGGCTATGCCGGTGCCGTGGAACAGCAGATCAAGACGATGATCCAGGCGCTACTGCGCCGCGGCATCGACGACGGGACGTTCCGCGGCGATTTCTCCGTCGACGAACTGCTCCTCGTGCTCGGCAGCCTGCTCCAGTCCGCGGCCCGCATGGCCGCTGAGCACCGAGCCGGCGTCGAGAAAGCCGCGGCCCTCGTCACCTCGGTATTCCTGCACGGCACGGAGCGCCGCCAGGATGCGACCGCAGACGACCGGGCCATGCTGATCTGATCGCGTCGATCGAAGGCTCCGCTCCGTCAGCCCGGGGTTCGGGATGACCCGCCAGTCGGCGTGGGAGCGGTTTTCGGGCGAGGAGTAGGGGAGCACCGCGCCACACCAGGCTGTCACCGGCCACAGCGAGCCGACAGGGGTTAGACCCGGCTGTCAGTCACGGGCCCCCGGGAACCGAGCCAGGCCTGGGGTTTCCAGCTGGTTCGATTTTATGTTTGAATACTATCGTGGCACAGGAGAGACGCTCAGACTGGCCAGGCTTTCCCGGCGAGTGCCCCGCCACCATCCATCGGAACCAGGCACGTGACAGTCAGCTGGCAGCCCTGCGTCTGCCCAGGCCCCGGCTAGCCCTCCCCGATCAGGAGACGACATGCTCGCAGCCGTAGCAGCTGGTGTTGGTCACCCTGCGGTCGCCGGCCTGCTGGGGCTCGGGGCGGCGGGGCTCGCGAGTGCTGTGGTGGCCATGGCCTGGAGCGTGAATGTGCGCCAAATCCGGCTCGCCGAGCAGCTGGCCCGCCGCCAGTTCATCGTGACTGACGAAGCGGGCGCGGCGGGCCGCGCTGTGAACGGGAACGGCCGTCCTGAGGCCGCCACTGAAGCAGTCGAGGGAGCCGTCGGCGCCGGGCCAGCGTCACCGGTGCTCATCGACGGGCCGGACACCGTGGTCACCGGCGAGCAGGCCCGCTATCGCGTCCGGCCATCAGGCAGCCGGAAGGTGGTCTCGTGGGCGGCCGGCGGCGGCTCGGTGGCGCAATCTCCTGACCCAGCCCATCCCGACGAGCTGCTCCTGATCGCTGACCAGCCGGGCAGCCTGACCGTCACCGTGCGGATGCGCGAGGGCATGATGGAAAGCCGCGGAATGAAGTCCGTTACCGCCGTGCCGGACGTGACGGCCGCGCCGCCCTTCACGCTGCGGCTGTTCCTGCACGGGTGGGGGCTGGTGGTCGTTGCTGTACTGATCGTCGGATTCGCCGGAGCGCTCGATGCCCTGGGCAACCTCACGTCCTCCGACTTCATCGCGCTGGTCGCTCCGCTGGCCGCGGTGCTCGGCGTGGTCGCCATCGCGCGGGGAGCGGGTGACGCAAGCAGCCGCCCCGGCAATGGCAGGGGCCCAGCCGGGCCTAAGCCCTGAGCGCCTGCTGCGCTGTCGGCCGAACCACGCACACTCGGCCGGGCTGCCGGTGACCGTGGCGGCTTCGCCGGACCAGGTCAGGACGACCTCCTTCAAGCCTTCTCCAAGCAATCAGTCGGGTTGATCTCGAAAAGTCGGGGTGATTCTCGAAAACCATCGCATCCAGGGAACGGGGCCGGCCCCCGAGACAATACATAGGCATGAACGATGACACCGGCAGCAGTCGCGGCCGCCAGCAGCGGGCAGGCGACCTGACCGGCATCGACCTCCTCCTCACGGCCCGCGGTGGCGGTGGCTCGTCCAGCACAGCGGGGGCGACAGCCCACCAGAAGGCGCCGCGCCGGAGGAATCGTTTTTCCCGCTTTCGCGGTCTCATTTCCAGGCCCCGCATCGTGCTGCCGGTCGCGGTCATCGTCCTGGCGGGCGCGTCAGCCGGGGTCTGGGCTGTGACCCGGTCCACTGCCTCCGCCGCCCCGTCGTACCGCTTGGTCCCCGCCGCTATCACCACCATGCGTCAGGCCCTCTCCTCCACCGGCACCATCGAGCCAGCGACGACCGCGACGCTCAGCTTCGGCGCGCCCGGCCAGGTCACCGCGGTCGATGTCACGGTCGGGCAGCGGGTGACGAAGGGCCAGATCCTGGCCACCATGGACTCCGCCTCGCTCAAGGCACAGGCCGCGCAAGCGCGGGCGAGTCTGGCCGGAGCCCAGTCCCAGCTCTCCCAGGACCAGGCCAGCAGCGCATCCAGCGCCCAGCTGGCCGCCGACCAGTCGTCCGTCAACGCTGCCCAGTCCCAGGTGGGCACCGCCAACGCCGCTCTGGCCGGCACCACGCTCACGTCTCCGGTCAACGGCATCGTTGTCTCGGCCGGCCTCACCATCGGCCAGCAGGTGAGCGGCGGGTCCGGTGGTGGCGGAGGCAGCGGCGGGGGCGGCGAAGGCAGCGGCGGTGGGTCCAGCGGTGGCGGGGGTAGCGGCGGTGGGTCCGGCGGCACAGGCTCAAGCAGCTCCAGCTCGTCGATCACGGTGATCAGTGCCAATGACGTGATCAACGCAAATGTCAACGCCACCGTGGTCGGCCAGATCAAGACCGGTGACCAGGTGGTGATCACCACAGAGGGTGCGGCCGGCCCGGTCCAGGGCAGGGTCGCCTCGATCGGCCTCATCGCCAACACCAGCTCCGGGGTCGCCACCTTCCCCGTGGTCATCGACGTCACCGGCACCCCATCGGGCCTGTACGCGGGGGCCTCGGCGGCCGTATCGATCATCTATAACCAGCTCACCAACGTCCTCGCCGTGCCGGCCGCCGCGGTTGGCTTCTCCGGCGGGAAGACCGTCGTGTACACGATCGTGCATGGCCACCGGGTCGCGAAGGATGTCACCACCGGGCTCACCTCTGAAGGGCTGACCCAGATCACCAGCGGGCTGACCGCAGGCCAGCAGGTGGTCGTGGAGATCCTGGCCAGCGTGAGCGGAGGCCCCGGGGGCACGAACAACGGCGTCTTCGGTCCCGGCGGCAAGGTCATCCTGCAGGTCCCCGGTGGCGGTGCGAGCGCCGTTCCGGTCGGTGGGGTCGGTGGCTGACCGATGAGCCTCATCGAGCTGACCGAAATCCACAAGACCTACCGCAGCGGGTCCCTTGAAGTGGTGGCCCTAGGCGGGATCACCCTTACCGTCAACGACGGGGAGTACGTCGCGGTCATGGGACCGTCCGGCTCTGGCAAGTCGACGCTGATGCACATCATCGGCTGCCTCGATGTGCCGAGCGCGGGCAGCTACCACCTCGCCGGCGAGGACGTCAGCGCGATGTCGGAAGACCAGCTCGCCGCCGTGCGCAACCGGCGTATCGGTTTCGTTTTCCAGCAGTTCAACCTGCTGGCGTCGATGCCCGCCTGGCGCAACGTCGAACTGCCGCTCACTTACAGCGGCATCGGCCGGGCGGAGCGGCGCGAGCGGGCCATCACAGCACTGGACTGGGTCGGCCTCGGCGACCGGGTCCAGCACCGGCCGGGCGAGCTTTCCGGCGGGGAGCAGCAACGGGTCGCCATCGCCCGGGCGCTGGTCACCGAGCCGGACCTGCTGCTCGCCGACGAGCCGACCGGCAACCTCGACTCGGCCTCCACCGCCGAGATCCTCAACCTGCTCGACGAACTGCACGGCAGCGACCGCACCATTGTGGTGATCACTCACGAGGCCGACGTCGCCCGCCGGTCCAAACGCACGGTGCGCATGCTCGACGGCCTGGTGTCCGGAGATACCCCCACCGCGGCGGTGACCCGGTGAACTGGCGGGAGACCCTGCGGACCGGGCTGGATGCCGTCCGCGCGCACCGGCTCCGGTCCGTGCTGACCATGGTCGGCATCCTGATCGGGATCGCTGCGGTGATCCTCACCGTCGGGTTCGGCGAGGGCGCCTCCGCGCAGATCCGCGCCCAGATCAGCTCGCTGGGCACGAACCTGCTGATCATCACCCCCGGGAGCGCGACGAGCGCCGGCGGGGTCAACGGTCCCCTCGGCTCCGCCACCACCCTCACTGTGCAGGACGCCGACGCGCTGGCGTCCAAAGCCGCCGCACCGGACATCGCTGTGGTCGCCCCCATCTCGCAGACCTCGCAGACCCTGACCGCCGGCACCGCGAACTGGACCACCATGGTGGTGGGCACCACTCCCGGCTGGCTGAAGGCCCGCGCCCGCGCGGTGGCGGAGGGCCGGTTCCTGACCGCGGCCGACGAGAAGAACGTCGCCGGGGTCACCGTCCTCGCGCCGACCACGGCGACCAAGCTTTTCGGGCACAGTGACCCGCTCGGGCAGACCGTCAACGTCAACGGCGTACCGCTGCAGGTAGTCGGCGTCCTCAGGTCGGCAGGCTCCTCTTCCAGCGCCACCAACGAGGACGACCAGGCGCTCGTCCCCCTGTCCACGCTGGCGCAGCAGATCGGCGGCAGCTCACGGACCTCAGTGGACACGATCTACGTCCAGGCCACCTCGCAGGCCACCCTGTCCGGGGCCTACCAGGAAGCGGACACGCTGCTGCTCAACCTGCACCGGGTCAGCGCGGCCAGCGCCGACTTCACCATCAACAGCCAGCAGTCGCTGCTCAGCACCGCCACCTCGGTGAACAAGACGCTGACCGTGCTGCTCGCCGGGATCGCCGCGATCTCCCTGCTCGTCGGCGGCATCGGAGTCATGAACATCATGCTGGTCTCGGTCACCGAGCGGATCCGCGAGATCGGCCTGCGCAAGGCGCTCGGCGCCACCCCCCGGGTAATCCGGCGGCAGTTCCTCGTCGAGGCCTCGCTGCTGGGCCTGACCGGCGGGGTGCTCGGCGCGGCCGCCGGCCTGGCCGGCGCGGTGGTCCTGCCGCACCTGATCTCCAACGCCATCACCATCTCGCCGGCCGCCACCGTCGGCGCGATCGTCATCGCCGTCGTCATCGGCCTCGTCTTCGGTGTCTACCCGGCCAGCCGCGCCGCGCGGCTCGCCCCGATCGACGCGCTGCGTACCGAATGAGGAGCGACGCGAATGGGTAAGCAGTTCCGGCGGATCGCCGTGCTCAGCATCACCGGTACCGTCCTCGCCGGTGGCGCGGGGACGGCATATGCCGCGATGTCCTCCTCCGGCCCGGCCTACCGGCTGGCCAGCGTCACCTCGGCGAACGTGACGGCCGCCCTGCACGTGGTCGGAACGCTTACGCCGGTGCAGCAGGCCGACGTCGCCTTCTCGGTCAGCGGGTCAGTGGCGGCCGTCGCGGTGAAGCCCGGCCAGCATGTCACCGCCGGGCAGACGCTGGGCTGGCTCGACACCACGTCGCTCAAGGCCGACCTCACCGCCGCGCAGTCCACCCTGGCCAACGCGAACCTCCGGGTCGCCAACGACACAGCCAGCCAGAACACGGCCACGACCACGTCGGCCACTTCTGCGGCATCCCAGTCGGGATCCCAGTCGGCATCGCAGCCGACGTCGTCACTGCGGCCGCTGCAGCAGGCCGTCCTGAGCGCTCAGCGCAAGGCCGACGGCGCGCTGGGGCAGGCCCAGACCGCTCTCGGCCAGGCCAAGCAAGCCTGCGCATCGCCGCCTTCGCCCCGCCCCACCACCACGCCGACCGTGACTGCCACCAAGACCGCGACCACGACTGCGACCACGACTGCGACCAAGACCACGACTGCGACCAAGACCGCGACCACCACCAAGACCGCGACCGCCATCGCGTCACCAACGGACACCGGGCCCACCCACCCGGCCCCGGCCTCTGCGCCGACCTCGGCCACCTGTGCCGACGCCACGCAGCGGGTACTGGACGCCGAGACCGCGGCGCTGCAAGCGCAGCAGGCACTGTCCGGGCGCCTCGCGGCGCTCAACAAAGCGATCTCCCGCGCCGTCGCCGCGGCCAGCACATCCTCAGGCGGGGGCGGTCGCGGCGGCGGCATCGGTGGCGGCGGCAGCAGCGGCTCGGCCGGGCCGGCCAGCGCGGCACAGCTTGCCGCCGACCAGGCCTCCGCCGACGCGGCGGCGGCGCAAGTCGCCGTCGCGCAGCAAAATCTCGCCGCGGCCAGTGTCGTCAGCCCGATCAGCGGCACCGTGGTCACGGTCAGCGTCACCCCGGGCTCCAGCACCGGCGCGGGCAGCACCGCGTTCGTGGTTGCCGGGCTGGAAAGCTACCAGGTGGTGACCGCGGTCGCCGTGACCAATATGCCGCAGCTCAAGATCGGGCAGCGGGTGAGCGTGCAACCGGACGGCGTGAGCACCCCGCTCACCGGCTCGGTGGTCTCGATCGGGCTGATGCCGATCACGAACGTGTCGCCTACGAGCTACGCCGTCACGATCGGCCTGACCGGGCAGCCCTCTGGCCTGCACGCAGGCGGCTTCGCCAACGTCACCATCACCATCGCGCGGGCCAGCGGGGTCAGCGTGCCCACCTCGGCCGTGCACAACTCCGGCCACGTGGCCACAGTCATCGTGTACGCCGGGGGCAAGACCCACATCACCCGGGTCACGGTCGGGACCAAGGGGCCGGTCATGACCCGGATCACCTCCGGCCTCAAGATCGGCCAGCAGGTGGTGCTCGCCGACCTGAGCAAGCCGCTGCCCACCAATAACCTGACCAACCAGTTCTCCGGCCCGCGCGGTGGCCCCGGCCTTAGTTGGCGCACCGGCGTCATCATCGGCCCCGGCTGACATCCCAGATACCGGTCCGGTGGTGGCCCGTGTCTGCGTCCGGGAACGGAACTGGCCTCAGAGACAATACATAGTCATGGAGGACGAACGGCCGGCGGCAGGCGAGGGGCGCATTGCGGACCCGCAGGACTTCGAGGCCGCGTTCCGGGAGCACTTCCCGCCGGTTTACCGGTTCATCTCCCGGCGGGTCGGTCCGGCCATCGCCGAGGACCTGGCGGCGGAGACGTTCGCGACCGCATACCGTCGGCGCGCCTTGTTCGAGCCCGCGCGTGGCTCACTGCGTTCCTGGCTGTACGGGATCGCGACCAACCTGGTGCGCAACCGCTGGCGCGCCGAACAGCATCTTCTGGCGCTAGATGCCCGGCTGGTGCCCGAGATCGATCCGCCAGACAGCTCAGATGCGGCCGATCAGCGCGTCACTGCCGCATTGCTCGCGCCGCGGCTGGCCGCAGCGCTCGGGCTGCTGACGCGTGAGCAGCGGGACGTGCTGCTGCTGCACGCCTGGGCCGAGCTGAGCCACGAAGAGATCGCGGCGGCGCTCGGGATAGGTCCTGGCACGGCGCGTTCCCGGTTGTCGAGGGCTCGTGCGTCGTTGCGCGAGCAACTCGGTGACTTCGACTTCGATCTGTGGGTGTTCGACGGGCCTGGCGTCGCCCCGGTACGGGGAGGGCTGAGCCGTGATTGACGACATCGGGTTGCTGCAGCTCTTCCGCGACGAAATGCCCGGGCCGTCCACCGACGCCTGGGCCCGGGCCCGGTCGGCGATCGCCGCCGCGAGGTCCGAGGAAGAACCGCCCTGTCCCCGGCGCCACCCAGGACGGGGCCGGCCCCGGCTGTTCTCGATCGCCGGGGTGGCCGTGGCCGCTGCTGCCGTAGGAGCTCTCCTGGCGGTCTTGCTCCCCACATCGCCGGTTACCAGGGCCCCGAGCGCCGCCAGCGCGCAGCATCTCCAGGAAACGGCCTACGTGGTCTCGCGCGTCGGGCAGGCCCTGTCCGGGCCGGCTCAGCGCAACGCTGTCCAGTACGCCCGCACCGTCCTCCCGTCCGGCGTTATTACGCCTGTGCCCAGCGGCCTGCGCCTTCAGGCCGGGCCTGGCGCCAGCTCGCGGTGGGGTGTCAGCTCCGTGGTCAGCTGGACCTATCGGGGCACCGATAGGATTTCCGCGTTCACCGCCGCCGGGCAGCGAATCCTCGACGAAAGGAACACCCTCGCCGCGGGAGGCGGGTGGATGACCGTCACGGTGGTCTACCGCGACGCCACGTGGTGGCGCGCGGCGACCGGGCCACCTCCGGTGCCGCCCAGGTGCGGCGGTCCCAACGTGATCGTCGGCCACGGCGGCTGGCCGACCTTCATCCAACACGAGCTGGGCTGCGGCGGGTACATCACGGCCGGCCGGCAGCGGGTCAACGGGATCGACGCCATAAAGATAACCGGGGACAAAGGCCTCGCCGTGCTGTGGGTGGACCCGGCCACTTACCTACCGGTGCGCGCACTACTCGCCATCGGGGACCAGCGGCCTCAGACCGACTTCCGCTGGCTGTCCACCACCCCGACCAGCCTGGCCCAGCTACGCGTGCCGGTCCCGGTCGGCTTCCGCCAGGTCCCGCCGCCTTTATGAAGCACCACCAGCTGGAAAACCATCATTCCACCGAACGTAAGGACGACGGCTGAATGACCCCACCGGCGGCGGCAGCCGTCGACCGTAGACGCCCGAAATTGGCGTTAGATGCGTCAGACATCCGCGGATCCGGGGCGCGCGGCCGCTCAGGCCAGGATAGGCGGCCCGCCGAAGGCGAAGCGAAAGCGGCCGCCCCGGCCCGCCCGGCCGCTGCCCGGTGGCCCGGAACTGTGCCTCAGGCCGGGCGCTCCTCCACGGGCAGCCCCAGCGCCGGGAGCAGCTCGCTCAGGCTGGCGAACGTGGCGCCTTCCGGGAGCGACGACACCAGGTCCAGAAGCCGCTGCCCGGCCTGGTGTGCCGCCAGGGTCTCGAGCAGATGCGCCCGGGTCGCCGGGAACGCAGTACGGTCCAGGTGACGGGCCAGATCGCTGCGCAGCTCGATGGCCTCCCAATCCTCCCCGGGCGGTGTTCCGCCGAACCTGCCCTCCAGCGCCCCGGTCGCCTCCAGTTCGTCCTCGTCCGGCAGATCGGGCTCTCGCCATTCCTCGCGGTGCCCCTCCAATTCGCTGCGGACCTCGCGCTTGAGCGCGTCATCCTCCCGCGGCCCGTGCGTACCGCTGACCTGCTCGCTCATTGGCATGCCTCGCTTAGCGGATGGCCCGGGCCTGCGGCCCCAGGCCGGCTGGTGGCTGGCCAGTCGACCTTAACCGCTACCGGGACTGGGAAACGTCCCGGGACTGCATGCGTCGGGCCGGAACCCGGCGCTGCGTCTCAGGCCCGTGCCTCCTCGACGATCTCCAGGCCGTTGCCGTCCTGATCACGGAACGCGAACATGGGGGGCACGCCTTCCCAGCGCAATATCTCTCCAGCGTCGACACCGTGAGCCCGCATCTCGGTGTGGAGGGCATCGGCGTGCTCGGTCGTGAACCGGATGCCCGTCTCGACACCTGCGGGAACGCCCTCGTGGGCGACTACCAGGGCGATGGTGGTGGCCGCGCCGGCGGGCGCCACTTCGATCCAGCGGTTGCCGTGGCCCAGCGGGACATCGAGGCGCTTCTCCAGACCGAGCGTTTCGACGTAGAACTCTAGCGCCCGGTCCTGATCAGCGACAGGGACGCCCACGGTGCGTACACCGGTAATCTCGGTAACTTCTGCCTTGTTCATTGGTCATTCTCCTTCACTCGTTGTGCGGACTGTTCGGGATTTGCTCCACCCAGTTCATTCCGGGCGATCATGCGACGCTCAGCCGTACATCAGTGAGCCGGGCGTAGTGAGCAACTGGCCGGTCTCCAGCCAGGTCTTCAGGCCGGAGAGGATCATCGGCCAGCCGCCGTAGATCTGGTCATTCGCTCCCTCGCGGAGCTGATCGTGAATCACCGTCAGGCGGCACGAGTCGCCGACAGGTTGGATCTCCCACGTGACCCTGGACGTGCCCTCGCTTTTGACCTCATCACTCCACAGCGCGGTCATGGTGTGGACCAGGCGGCGCGGCGGGTCGGCCTCCAGCACCTCCCCCTCGCCGAGCACCCCGGCCTTCGGGGCGGTCATCTCCAGCCGCGAACCCGGCGCCCAGTCCGAGTGCCATGCGGTGCCGAAGTTGTACTTGGCCCTGATCTCGGGATCAGTGATCGCCTCCCACAGGCGCTCGGTCGTGGTGCGGATGTATATCTCGAAGACCTTCTCCATGGGACTCTCCAGTCGGTTCTTGAGGTCGCTGAGCGCCGCCGCCCAAGGCTCGGCGTACTTGCTCACCCAGCGGTCGTGGACGAGCCGGATCGGGATCGGGTTCAGGAAATGCAGTTTCTGGCGGCCTCGCCGCCTCGTCAGCACCAGCCCAGCCTCCTCAAGCAGCCGCAGGTGCTTCATCACGCCGAAGCGGCTCATGTCGAAGCGTTCCTCAAGCTCGCTCAGGGACTGGCCGTCCCGGCGGAACAGCTCATCGAGCAAGTTCCTCCGGGTCGGATCAGCCAGGGCTTTGAACACCAGGTCCATGATCCCAGTATAGGTGACCATATGGTCACCTATAAACGCGGACGGGTCCGACCGGCATGCGCGCTCGGCTGCGCCTGGCTGGCGGGCCCACCGGCGCTGTAGCTCCTGGCCGCCAGCGAGCGGCGCCAGGCGAGAAACGCCCTACTCCTGCGAGGTGCTACGCCGGGTCATGCGCTGTCGTGGTTGCAGACTGGAGGCCGTGGGAATGATGGCCCTGGCAAGGTCCGGGGGGGGATCGGTGGCTCTACTTGGTGTTCGACAGCTTCGTGACCCGGGCCGCGTGGTAGGCCTGCCGACGAGCTGAGCGAAGCGCTTGGAGGCAGATATGGCTCATCAGGGTCAAGGCGGCGCAGATGCGGCTGCTGTCGACCGACAGCCATGACCAGCCCGGTGACCGTGCTGGTCAGCCGGCGCGAATCGTTCAATGCCGCGCACCAGCTGCGTGACCCGGGCTTGTCGGATGAGGAGAATCGGCGTCTGTTCGGAAAATGCGTGAATCTGCACGGGCACAACTACGTTCTAGACGTCGTTGTGGGCGGAAAGATCGATGAGGCCAGCGGTTACGTCCTAGACCTGAAGCGGCTTTCGGCCGTCATCTGTCAGCAGATCATCCAGGACGTTGACCACCGCAATCTCAATACCGATGTGCCGTGGCTGGAGGGGCGCATCCCGACGGCCGAAAACCTCGCCCTGACCTTCTGGGAGAGGCTCCAGCCCGAGCTGCCGGAGGGGCTGTTGCGGTCAGTCCGCGTGTCGGAAACCGACAAGAACTGGGCCGAAGTCGGTGATCATTTCTGACCCTCCGGCCCGGCTGGGCCGGGAATTGCGGAGGCGCTACACACCTGCGGACCTTGGCGTGCTCACCCGCGACGAGGCAACCCGCTTTGTCCCGGATGGGGGCGGCGATCCGCAAACCGACATCACTTTGGCCTGGGAGTTGTTGTACCGGCTCGAACCCGAGCTATATGACCAGCTTGTCACCGCGGAGCGGCTCCATCCCGGCGTCCTTGGGTGGCTGCCGCGCGACACGGACCGGATTGTCGAGATCGGCGCCGGCGCGGGACGGCTGACGCTTGAGCTCATCGACCGCGGGCGCGAGGTTGTGGCCATAGAGCCCGCTATGCCGTTGCGCCAGATCCTGAGGCGGAAGCTTGCCCAAGCGGACCGCGGAGACCGCGCCGAGGTGACTCACGGGTTTTTCGACGACCTGCCCGTGGCCAGCGGCTTCGCCGACCTGGTGGTCGCGTGCTCGGTCCTCACCCCCGCCGCGGGCCATGGCGGCGACGTCGGCCTGGCTGAGATGGAACGGGTTTGTCGGCCCGGTGGCTGTGTCGCCATTATCTGGCCGAACAACCTCGACTGGCTCGCGGACCGCAACTACCAGTACGTAAGTTTCCCCGGGCCGATGTCTGTCGAGTTCACGAGCCACCGTGAGGCGGTCGAGCTGGCCGAGATCTTCTATCCCCACGCGGTCGGCGAGGTCCGCCGCCGTGGCCGACGTCGGGTCCCCTATGACCTGCTGGGCATCAATCCGCCGCGTGACCTGGCCTTCAAGCGGATGGCATGATGAAGGTCGCGATCATCGCGCCGCTCGTGTCAGCCATCCGCGAGCCGCAAGGTGGCGGCTCGCAGGCCTTCATATCCGACCTTACGCGCGGCCTTGTCGGCCGAGGCCACAAGGTCGACGTCTACGCAGCCTCTGGATCGGAAATACCGGGCGTCAACGTGATCGACACCGGGATCGATCCCCAGTCTCTGATCGCCACGCTCTACCGAGCTTCTGCCTCGGCTGCCGGTGAGTCGGCTGCCGCGATGGCGGCCTTTGCCGGCGTCTACTCCACTGTCCGGGAGATTCGGTATGACGTTATCCACAATCACGCTTTCGATGCCCCGGCTGTTGAACTCGCTACCGCGCTGAACGCGCCCGTCGTGCACACGCTCCACCTACCCCCGGACGCGGCCGTTGCGGCGGCGCTTGGTCACGCGGCTCGCGGCGATGAGCCCCCGGCCGTTGTCTGCGTATCCGCGTTCCAGGCGAGCGCCTGGAACGCGGTCGTCCAGGTCAACGCGATCATCCCGCCTTATGTGCCAACCCATGTCATCCCCTGGTCGCCAGCGGCCGGGGATGGCGCAGTCTTCGCTGGCAGGCTTAGTCCCGAGAAGGGAGCCGCTGAAGCTATCGACATCGCCAGGGCGGCCGGAATCGCGATCGACGTCTACGGCGACACCTACGACGCCCAGTACGCCCGGGAACAGATCGACCCACGACGCGAGACGCCAGGCGTGGCAGTTCACGAGGGAGTGCCTCGGGCATCGCTCTGGGTGGTGATGGCTCGCGCAGCGGTCGTTCTCTGCCCCGCACGGTGGGACGAGCCTTTCGGCATGGCTGCGGCTGAGGCGCAGGCGTGCGGGACTCCCGTCGTCGCGTTCAAGCGGGGTGGACTCAGCGAGGTGGTCGAGGATGGTGTGACCGGATTCTTGGTCGCGCCCGACGACATCCAGGCGGCCGCGGATAGCGTTCGCAGGGCAACCGAACTCTCCCGCTCGGCGTGCCGCAACCATGCCGAGAGGCATCTCGACCTGGAACGGAGTCTGAATGCTTACGAGCAGTTCTACCGGCGAGTCATCGGTCCCGAAGTCGGGACCGCAGTCGGCAAGTGATCCGAGGCACTGGCTGGCGGGACGGATCGCGGTGGTCACGGGGGCCAGCCGGGGAATCGGGGCTGCCACCGCCGAGGTCATTGCCATGGCAGGCGCTCACGTCGTTCTCGCGGCCCGCGATGGCGAGGCGCTCGCCAGCGTCGCCAGACGTATCCGGGACGCCGGTGGCGACGCGACGCCGGTACCGACGGACGTGAGCAAGGTCAAAGATGTCGAGTGCCTGTTTGCCGCCGTTGAGCAGACTGGCCGTCTCGCCGCCTTGGTCTGCGCGGCCGGCGTGCTGACGTCCGTGCCGTTCGCGGAAACCACGACCGAGATCTGGAACGAGACGCTTGGGGTCAACCTGACCGGCTCGTTCCTCTGCTGTCGCGCCGCATTCAGCGCCATGCGCCCGGCGGGCGAAGGTCGGATTGTGAACATCGCTTCGCTCTCGGGCGTCTATGCCACCGAGAAGTTCCCGGGGCTGAGCGCATACAACGTCTCCAAGTACGGAGTCATCGGCCTCACTGAGGCGATCGCTGTGGAAGGTAAGCAGTATGGCATTAGCGCCATCTGTGTGAGTCCGGGCGCCGTCGACACCCAGATGCTGCGTCAGGCCAATCCCGAACTTCGTCCCGGCCTGACACCCGGTGATGTCGCGGAATTGATCCTCGCGCTGCTTGACAGTCCGCTGGCTCCTTCTAGCGGGGCGAACATCCCCCTTTTCTCAAATGGCTAGCCAGATTTAACCAGTGGTCTGTAAGGGGAGTCTTCTTTGGCTGCACGTCGCTCAAGGACCCCCTTCAGATCATTTAGCGGTCGAGGCGGCATTTTACGCGTCATTCCCTAGCGACCACAGGTCCACCTTTTCGTCGGTGAGCAGGCCACGGGCAGGTCGGGCCCGCGCAGCTACGAGGCGCGCACATGCCGCCATCTCGGAGTCGCGGTCCAGTTCCGGGTCGCCTCCCCGGTCGAGTCCGACGGCCGCCTGCACCCGCCCCTTGACCAGGTAGAAACCAACCAGCTTTCCTTCCTCCAGACTCCCGCGGACAACGAACTCGTCCCACTTCGTGGCGTGCCCGGCATACTCGATCTTGTGCTCGTACTGATCGGACCAGAAGGTATGGATGTAGTCGTATGGAGCGGCCGAGCCGAGCATCGATTTCGCAGCCGCAATCCCTTGTTTCTCGGCGTTGTTGTAATGCTCGACACGAACTCGGCCGAATAGGGGATGGAGCTGGTTCGCAACATCCCCAGCTGCATAGACGTCAGCCGCGCTCGTTCTACACAATTCGTCGACGAGAAGGCCATTGGCCTGCGCGATCGATGGCGCGACAGTCGGCAGGTCGGGATCTATCCCGATGCCGGCGACGGCGAAGTCGCATGGCACACGAACGCCGTTGGCGGTCATGACCGCCTCCAGCCGCCCGTTCCCTTCGAACGCAGCAACCTGATCTCCGGCCAGCAGTTCGACACCGTTCGCGCGGTGGATGGCGCCGATGACTGCGCCGATCTCCTCGCCCAGGACCCTCTCGAGGGGGAATCTCCCGGGAAAGATGGCGGTCACGTGGACCCCGAGCTGGGTCAAGGAGGCCGTCACCTCGCAGCCGATGAAGCCCATGCCCACTACCACCGCGTGCCGATCCGCCACCGCTTCGCGCTTGATCTCGTCGCACTCAGCCACCGTGCGCAGGTAGTGGAGGCCGGACAGCTTAGCCCCGGGAATCTTGAGCCTCCGGTTCCGTCCTCCGGTGGCGATCAAGACCTTCTGATACTCAAGCTCTTGGCCGGAGGCCAGGAGCACTCTGTGTGCGGCGGCATCGACGCCCACAACACTGGAGTCCGTGAGGCGGTCTACATCGTTCTCTTCGTACCAGCTGGCCGGTCTGACGTACCAGCCGTCAAGACCCTCCTCCGACCGCAGGTACGTCTTGGAGAGCGGAGGCCGGCCAAAGGGGATACCCGGTTCTCGGCTGATGACCGCGACCCGGCCGCGGTAACCCTCCTCCCGCAGGGTCACAGCGGCGTTGCCCCCGGCGAGGGCGCCGCCGACGATTACGATCGTATTCTTGTCGGTTATCTCAGACACCCGGCCATCTTCCCCCGTCGGCGCTGCGAAAGAATTTGCTAGCGGGGCGCTAGAACTGTGTCGTCGGCGTTGACCTGGGCCTTGAGGCTGAACTTCCCAGGAGCATCGCGCCGTCCGGCGATCTATGGGTCTAGCCGCTCCAGCGACTGCACGTGGATCTCCTGTACGCGCAGGATCGCTTCAGGCCCGCGGAAGAGCACGACCCAGCCGTCTTCTCGCTCGAGATCGTCGATGTTCTCGAACGTCTCCCTGACGACCTGCTCATCGTCTCCGTAGACCATCCGATACGTAGCCATCGGTGATGCCTCCTGGGAATTCGACGCCGGCCGCGCCGGACGTCCGGATGGTTTATCACTGCCCCGGTGCCGACTGCCATAACAACACGCGGGCTCCTCAGCCGGGGGGCAATCCAGCCGATCGGCCCTGGGTCTGATGCGAGCGAACGCTCAGGGTCTTGACATCTGCTCAGAACTGGATAGGAAAGTCCTTGATACTTTGACTTTGCGGAAGGCCGCATGGCTGCCGCCGTATCCGCCGGCTCGGGTGGCCTGATCGACTTGGGCCTGCAGGGCTGGTACGCCATCGGCCGATCCGGTGTGCTGCCCACCGCCCTCGGAAAGGTCAACCCGAAGCGCAAGACACCGATCAACGCGATCCACCTCGAGGTCGGCGTGCAGGTGCTCGCGTTCGTGTGCGTGCTGATCTTCGGGGTCACGAACGTGTTCCTCTCCTGGGCGAACGCGATCACAATCGGCCTGGTGGCGATGTACATCTTGTGCAACATCGGGGTGGTGAAGTACTACCTCACCGAGGGCCGCGAACAGTTCAATGTGCTGCTGCACCTGGTCGTCCCCGCGGTCGCCTCGGCCGCGGGCATCGTGGTCGTCTGGAAGTCTTACTTCTCGCCCTTCACGAGCACCGGCCCCGTCTACTGGGGCCTGATGGTGTTCTTCGCCGTCGTCGCGCTCACCGTGATCATCCTGATCTACCTGCGCGCCCGCGGCCGGGAGGACTGGATGCGCCGTGCCCAGCTGGTATTCGAGCAGTCAGGAAGTCACTAAGACACGCGATTGTGGCATATAGGGCAAGCGTAGTCGCCGTGGTAGCCGCGGGCCCGCAAGTGCGGATAGCGGCAACATGCCCAACATCCCGGGGTCGGCGAGAAGACGGCGGCCAGCTGGCTCGCGGAGTCCGGCTCGCTGACCCCAGAGCCAGGCACACCCAAGTCCGCAACGACACCGAATCCGCTCCGGGCTCGTCCCAACGACACCGAATCCGCTCCGGGCTCGTCCCAACGACACCGAATCCGCTCCGGGCTCGTCTCCGGGTACGCCGAGGCGTGGCTATAGATCGTCGGGGGAGGAGCCGGAACTATTTGCCAGCCGGGCTGGCCTAGGTGCTGGCCAACTCGGCGTTGGCCCGGGCCGTGACGATGCTCAGGATGCGGCCGGCGGTGGCGAGTTCCTCGGCGGGCAGATCGCCGAACAGCCGTCCGGTGACCTCGTCGAGGGCGGTCCGGATCTGGCGGAACCGTGTCTGGCCTGCGTCGGTGAGCCCGACGCGGGACCCGTCGCCGGGCAGGACCTGCATCACTTCCGCGTCGGTCAGCTCGGTGATCGCCGCCGCTACCGTCGAGTCGTCGATCTTCCTGGCGGTGGTGATCCGGGTGATGAGCTGGTCGCGGTCGATGGCGCCGCCGCTGGCCGCGGTGAGGGTGAGTACCAGCCACTGGTGGAACGTGGTGCCGGTACGAGCCAGCAGGGGGCCCGAGATGGCGCCGAGGGCGCTTTCGGCCTGACCGATGACCTGGGTGCTGAGGGTCGGGTAGGTGGGCATGGTTGCTCCTTCGACTGGCTGAGTGTTGTCATCGTCTGCCGTTCCGCCGTCGGGGTTCAGGGTCGCGACGGTGGCGAAGTTCTTGCCGTCCAGCAGCACCAGGGTTGCTTTAACCCGGCTCCAATGGCCGGGCCAACGTTGGCCCGGCCAACGGTAGCAAATCGTTGGGGGCGCCAACAAGTGGCTAAACTTGCGTGCATGGCCACGGCCGACGATGCCATGCCCTCGCGGCTAACGGAGAAGCCGAGCTGGCTGATCAGCCAGACCTCGATGCACGCCCACCGGCTGCTGGTCGACAGGCTCGCCACCGCGGGCTCTCACGGCTACCACTACCGCCTGCTCGCCGCGCTGCAAGAGTTCGGGCCAGCCAGCCAGGCGAGGCTGGGCCGGCGCACCGGGATCGACCGCAGCGACGTCGTGGCGGCGCTCAACGATCTCGCCGGCCGCGGCATGGTCGAGCGAGCCCACGACCCGGCCGACCGCCGCCGCAACATCATCACCATCACCCCAGCCGGGACCGCACACTTTCAGCGGCTCGACGGGATACTGGCTGTTGTTCAAGACGATCTGCTCGCACCGCTGTCGCTAGCCGAGCGCCAGCTGTTGATCGGCATGCTCACCCGGGTACTGGAGCACCACAACAGTAAATGATCTTCCGGCCGATCGCAGAGGGCTGCCGATCTCGGAGGGCTGTCGTGGGCGCGGCCAAATGAGGGAAGGGACCGAGGGCCCAGCCGAGTGAGGGAAAGGGACCGAGGCTCAGCGGATGAGCCCGAGCTCACGAGCCCGGCTGACCGCCTCGGCGCGGCTGTGAACCCCGAGTTTCTTATAGGCGCGCTCGGCCCGTTCCTTCGCCGCCGACCTGGAGATCCCGAGCTTGTCCGCGATGAGCGCGAAGGTCAACCGCGTGGGCAAGTAGCGGAGCACCCGCTCCTCAGCCACGGTGATCGACGCTGCTCGGACGCGGGCGGCGGCTTTCGCGTCCGCCTCCGCCGCCACTTCGTCGGCCGCGATCACTGCTGCCCCGTCCTTCGCGACAGCCTCCGCCGCCACTTCGTCGGCCGCGATCACTGCTGCCGCGTCCTCCGCGTCCGCCTCTGCCGCCACTTCGTCGGCCGCGATCACTGCTGCCGCGTCCTCCGCGACAGCCTCTGCCGCCACTTCGTCGGCCGCGGCGACAATGAGACCGGCGGCGCTCAAGGCCTCAACGGCCTCGTGGGTAGCTTCTTCCTCCACGATGCCCGCGGTAATCAGCGCTCGGATGGCGTCGGCAGCGGCAGCGGCGCGGATCGCATCCGAGGCCGCGATCGCCTCGGCGGCCTGGGTTTCTGCCGCCATGGCACGGAGCGTTGCCTGGGCCTCGGCGGCCTGCGCCGCCACAATCACCTGAGCCGCCTCCTCCATCGCCGCGACCTCGGCCCCGACGAGCAGCCCGGCCTCGGCGGTGAGGAAACCCTCGCCCAGCAGCGCCCCACCGGTCTCGGCGATCGCGTCGAAGAGCGGCTGCGCCCAGCCGTGCTCGATGAGCAGGAATGCGAGCGCCGTCCCGGGCAGCAAGGACTCCGCCAGCGCCCGTGCATCAGCCAGATCGAAGCCCGGCGAGCCGTCGCCCGCCGTCGGCTCCACGAGACCAGCGCCTCCAAAAGGGACGACTTTCGACAGGAGTGCGCCAAAGTCGTCATCGTCGCCAACGACCACGCGCTGGATCGTGCCGTCCTCGTCCTTCGCCACCAAGAGCATGTCGAGCAGGCGCAACACCCCTCGGCCCTGTAGTCGATCGATCTCGGCCAGGACCCGACCCTGGAAGTCGGCACCGCTGCCCAAGCTCACGGCGATCACCTGCAACGGACCGGGCATCTGTCGACCTCCCCCTCGTTACCGGCGCGAATGTCCCAGGGCTGGAGGGCGCGACTCCAGCCGCCCGCAAGAGGAACGGCTGACCGGGAAGACCGTGCGCCGCCGAAGTGCAGGCACGCGGAAGTGTCCCATAGGACCCGACGCAAGTGAAGGTCCAGACGTCAGTTCCGGTCGCGGTCTGCTCTGCGGTCCTTGCCTCTCCGGCTCTGCCTCCCGGCTCTGCGGTCTTTGCCTACCCGGCCTGGCCCTTTCGGTACTGGCGGCCGAATCCGACCATTCCGGCGCCGGTCGGCACCCCGGGCCGTGAAAGCGCGGGAGCCTCGGCCGGGCGTTCGCCAACGTGCTTCGGGGCCGGGGAGACCGATTGGACGCTGTCGGCGCTGCAGACCGCCGCAGCGTCGCTGACCGGCCCGAGCACCTGACTGCTGGTCGGGATGGCGCCGGCCTGGACAGGATGCCGCGGTGAGCGCCGGAGGACTTGGCCCAGGTTCTGGGCATGAGCTTCCCGGGCGGTGAGCGATGGCAGTCCGAAGGTGGACGCGATCAGCTTCAGCGTGGAGGTGTGCTCGAACGGACCGTGATGGACGACCCGGGCGGGGGCCAGGTTGGACACCACGATGGCCGGCACCCGGAACCCGAGTTGCTTGTAGTCGGGCACCAACTGGCCGTCGGTGGGCGTTGTGCCGTCCCCGGTGTGGTCGACGTCGGCCGGGTTGGTGTCGTCGATGACCTGCGGCGGCGGCACATGGTCGAAGAACCCGCCCCACTCGTCGAAGGTGACGACGAGCACCGTGTTGTCCAGGTACCCCGCGCTGGCCAGGGCGTGGTACGTGTCGGCGATGAACCGTTCCCCGAGCCGGATGTCGCCCAGGGGATGGTCATCGGCTGAGGTCCCGTTGCCCTCGGTGTCGAAGGCCGGGTCGACGAAGCTGACGTTGGGCAGCAGCCCCTGGGCCACCGTGTCGAGGAACGGCAGGGTGTTGACCGGGATCCCCAGGGCGTCGGTGTCGCCGGCGGCGAAGGGATGCCAGAACGGGAAGTACTTCAGGCCCCACAGGGCCAGGAAGGGTAGGTCCCGGAAGAAGTATCCGCCGGTCGGGATTCCCTGGTTGTTGGGGATGGGCGACAGCATGTCCCAGATGGCCGGCAGCTTCGAGATGGCGGTCGTGTTGTGGTCCCGGTCGGTTCGGGCTGCGTGCTGGTAGAAACGGTTCGGGAAGGTCTCACCGGCAAACGAGCAGAAGTAGCGGTCCAGGACGGTGTAATGCTCAGCCAGGGCCCCGATGACCGGGAGGTCGGGGACAGCCTTGCGCCTGCGATCGTGGTCGTGGTTGGTGTAGTAACCGACCGGGAAGGTGTTGGCGGCGGCCAGCGTCACCCCGGGGTTGGCGGCCGGGGCGGTGGGCCGCTGCAGGAACCCGTCCATCTTGCCGAAGTTGTCCTGGACCAGGAAGCCTTCCCAGCTGTGGTCGGGGTCGCTATACCCGCAGCCCTGGAAGTCAGGGGCCAGCGGATAGTTGGGATAGACGTTGCCGTCCGCCGACAGGTAGGTCATGTCGTGGCGGCCGTCGGCTCCCGGCAGCCAGCTGAGGAAGTGGTCGAACGACCGGTTCTCCATCATGAGCACCACCACGTGCTCGACGCCCTCCGAGCCGTGCGGGGAGAGCGCCGGAGCGGCGCTGGCCGCTGCCTGGGACAGGAACTCCGAGCCGGTGATCGCCAAACCGGTGGAAGCGCCCATGAGCTGAAGAAAAGTCCGGCGTGTCAGCATGAAGCTCATTTTGAGCGGCAATCATCAACGCCACAACCGGCACCGCATGGCGGCTCGGCGACACCAAGGTGACCAGAAGCTATGTCAACACTCGACTCGGCCACCCGACCCGGCGCCGTCTGTTCGGGCCGTCCGCCGTCCTTTGCGCAGCGCAGGGAGCAGGCTGAGCGCCGTCACGATGATGGCGAACCCGGCGAGGGCCATTGCCCGCCCGGCCGAGGTGATTTGTGTGATGGCCCCGAAGACGGCGGGTCCGGCGCCCTGGAAGGTCATGAGGCCGGTCGACAGCAGCCCGAATGCCTGGCCGAGGACCATGGGGGGTACCGCGTCCAGGAAGCGGCGCTGGATCCCGAGGATGTAGGCGGGGCCGATGCCGGTAGCGGCCAGAAGACCGGCGGCGACCGGAAGCGGGGGTCCGGCGGCGAAGGCGAGCAGCGGGAGCCCGGCCACCATGATGAGGGGGATGGTGAGCCGCTCGCGGGTGGCTGGTCGCAGGAGCCGGCCGGCGGCGAAGTCTCCCGCGATCATCCCGGCGGGGGCGCAGGCGAGTATCAGGCCTGGTGAGCCGGCTGGGAAACCGTGCTGGGCCGCGTAGGGGACAATCAGGCTTTCGGCGCCGGTGATGAAGGCCGGTGGCAGCCATGTTGCCAGCAGCAGAATCCGCACGGCTGGGTCGGTGATGAGCTGCCTGTTCACCGTCCAGCTCCGCCGCAGCGTGGATACTGGCGGCTGGCCAGCGGGCCTTGCGGTCGCGGGCAGGTCGGGCAGCCATACCCGGATCGCCGCTGCGGCTCCCAGGTGGCATGCGGCGGTTACGAGCATGGCGTGCTGGGCGCCGAGGGCCGCGACGGTGGCGCCGCCTGCGGCGAGGCCGAGGATCTGCGAGGCGGAGGCGGCGATGTTGGCCAGTGAGCGCCCCAGTACGTACGCGTCACCGCCAAGGGTTTCGGCAATCAGCCGGCTGGATGCGCCGCCGAAGACCGGTGTCAGGGTGGCGATGGCGGCGACCAGGGCCAGGCTGGCCCCGACCGGCAAGCCGGCCAGGGCCAATACCGCTGCGGTGGCGGCTTCCAGGCCGTAGCCGGCGGTGATGAGCGGGCGGGGCCGCACGCGGTCGGCGAGGGCACCGAGCAGCGTTCCCCCGATCGCCTGCGGCAGGAAGGCGGCGCCGTAGGTCACGGCGGCGAGCAGCGGGGAGCCGGTAACCGCGAAGATCAGCATGGACAGCGCCACCGTGCGCAGCGTGTCCGCGCCGATGGCCAGTGACCGCGTGAGGAACAGCAGCCGGAATCGCGGCTCGGCGAGCACCTCCCGGTAGGTCACCCGCCGGGCGGGCGGAGCGGTGGTGGTCATGCAGCCAGCCTTCGGACCAGTCACCGCGGGAGCCATTGTTTCGTTTCTGAACGTAACGTTAGGAACGTGCTGCGGTTTGAGGTGGGCGCGGATGATCTGCTGCGGAGCCGGTTTGCGATCTCGCCCCTGTTCGAGCTGGACAATCTGCTCCGCAAGCTCTCCGGCCTGTCGCCATACCGGCTGCCCGCCGCCTGGTCCGCCCGGCTGACGCCCGTCTACCGCAGGCTCCGCGCTACCACCGACCTCGATGTGGTGCTCGCGCTGCACAGCCGCACGCGGGGGCCCGGCTTCGCCGCGCCGCCGCCGCGCAGCCTGGCCCAGAGCATCGAGGACGACCTGGCTATGGTCCGCGCGACGGCGCTGGCGGACGCGCGGCGCGAGATCACCCGGTGCCTGAACCTGCGGCCCGCCCGCGACGAACGGGTCCTGGCCGTCCTGCGCAGCGACGATGTCGTGGAGCGGACCGCCCGCGCCCTGGAGGCCGCCTGGCATGAGCTGGCCGCTGCCGACTGGCTGCAGCTGCGTGCCCTCTGTGAACGCGATGTCGTGCACCGGGCCGGGCAGCTGAGCAGGTCCGGCTGGGTCGCGGCGCTAGACGGGCTGCACCCCCGGGTCCGCTGGCGCGATGGGGCCATAGAGATTCTGCGTTCAGCCGAAAACCGGACCGTTCCCCTCGGCGGCCAGGGGCTGCTGCTGGTGCCCTCGGTGTTCTTGTGGCCGCAGGTGGCCGCGCATATCGACCAGCCCTGGCCAGCGACGCTGATCTACCCAGCGCGGGGGATCGCCGCGCTGTGGGAAACGCCGGCCACGGCTACCCCAGGCGCGCTCGGCGATCTGGTCGGCCGGACCCGCGCTGGCTTGCTCGCCGCGCTGGACCAGCCAGCCAGCACCACCCAGCTGGCCCGCAGCCTCGGACTCGCCACTGGCGCGGTCGGCGACCATCTCACGATCCTGCACAACGCCGGGCTGCTCACCAAGGCCCGGTCCGGGCGCTCGGTCCTGTATCGCCGCACCCCGCTCGGCGACGCCCTGGTTGCCGCAAGCCCGAGCACGGCGATCCGGTGAGCGCGGACTCCGTCCCTCACGCCGGCCGACCTGGCCGACTCGGGCCGAGTTCGGCTCTGTGCCAGCCACTGGCCCCCTTGGAACAGATCGCTAGTCGTTTACGACGGTTTACGGTCGGGCGATCGTGGCCTGCAGGGTGACGCCGGTGAGGCGCTCGGCCTCGGTCCAGAGCCGGGCGGCGGTGGCGGCGTCGCGGGCCCTGCGGGGTGGGCGGACGGTGGTCGTGGGGCCGACCAGTCCGAAACGCCCGTTCGGGCCGTAGTAGCCGCCGTTGACGGCGGCGGGGCTGGTCGCGGCGTACAGCAGCGGCTCGGTGCCTGGCTCGACTTCTTGCGAGGGCAGGATGTTGAGGCTGTTGAACACGGTGCGCTTCGGCTTGTCGCGCCCGAGGCTCGCACCCGCCGTCTGCAGGTTGGTGCGGGTGAACCCGGGGTGCGCGGCGGTGCTCATCAGGTTCCAGCCGCGCTGGGCGGCGATGAGGGCGAGGTGCTGGGTTAGCATCAGGTCAGCGAGTTTTGACTGGGCGTAGGAGAAGCTGGGGCTGTAGCGGCGCTCCCATTGCAGGTCATCGAAGCGGATCCGGCCATAGCTCGCCGTGCCGCTGCTCATCGTGACGACCCGTGGCGACGGAGCGGCCAGGGCCAGCGGCAGGAGCCGGAGGGTCAGCGCGAACGGTCCGAGGAAATTGCTGCCGAACTGCAGCTCGAAGCCATCGGCTGTCGTAATGCGGGTTGGCGGGGCCATCACGCCGGCATTGTTGATCAGCATGTCGATGGGCGTGCCGTCGGCGGTGATGCCGTCGGCGAACTCCCTGACGGACGCCAGGTCGGCCAGATCGACGCGGCGGATCTCGAGCTGGGTACCGGGGTGTTGCGCCAGGATCTCGGCCCGGGCCTGCTCGCCCTTGGCGATCGTGCGAACCGCCATGACGACGTGTGCTCCGGCCGCGGCGAGGCGCCGGGTGGCCTCCTGGCCCGTGCCGCTGTTGGCGCCGGTGACGACGATGAGCTTCCCTGTCTGATCGGGGACCGAGTACATAGTGCCTCCTCCTGCTCTGACAGACCGTCGGTCTGTTATCGTCTTCAAGCTAGCAGACCGGCGGTCTGTACACAAGGGACCGCCGGTCTGTAATGTAGGAGCATGACGACGTTCCAGCGCGCGCGCAGCGAGGAGCAGCGCGAGGCACGCCGGCGGGCGATCCTCGACGCCGCGGCCGCGATGCTTGACGAAATGCCGGTGGCGCAGGTCAGCCTCAACGAGCTCAGCCGGCGCGTCGGCCTGGCGAAGTCGAACGTGCTCCGTTACTTCGAGTCCCGCGAGGCGGTACTGCTCGAGCTGCTCGACTCGATGTGGCAGGACTGGCTCGCAGATCTGGAGGTGGAGCTGAGCACAGCGGTCGCCGCCAGCGCTTCGCCGATCGAGCGCGGCGATCAGCTGGCCGCCGCGCTCGCGACCTCACTCGCATCGCGGCCAGTGCTGTGCGACCTGATCGGCGCCCAGGCCGCGGTGCTGGAACGCAATGTCTCACCGCAGGTAGCCGCGGAGTACAAGCGGGCAGCCCTGGCCAACGTGGCCGCGCTGGGCCTCCTGGTGCTCGGCTGCGTAGGCGAGCTTGGCGAGCATGATTCGGTCCGGCTCGCCGGCGCAGCCATGTTGGTGACCGGCGCGCTGTGGCCGCACGCGCAGCCTTCAGCCGCGATGCTTGCGGCCTACCAGGCCGATCCGGCACTGGCATCCATGCGACTCGACTTCACCGCGACCCTGCGCGAAGTGCTCGAAGTGCTGATCGCCGGGCTCCTGGCCCGTTCGTCCCGATAGTCGCCCGGATGATTGATATGGCCAGCTACGGGAAGTGTGCCTTAAAGCGAAAGCACACTCGCGGAGGTATCAGCGGAGGTATCAAATGGCCCGCATGAAAAGAATCGACGAGGTCCCCATGGCCGCCAGCGCCAGGGACCGCGCGCTGCAGGCGGCGGCTCGGATGAAGCCGCTGGCCGGGGGCACCCGGGCAGCTGCGAAGCGTGGCGTGCACAGCACCCGCGCCTGGGCGGCGCCGCAGGTCGAGCGCACGGGGCAGGTCCTGCAGCACAGCGTCGCACCCAAGGTCGCGGCCCTGCTGTCCTCGGCCGCAGAGCGGCTCGAGCCCGCGAAGCCGCAGCGCAAGCGCTGGCCCAGGCTGGCTGCCATCTCGGTGCTGACGGCCGCAGCAGGCGTGGTAGCGGCTCTGGCCCGCAATCGCAGGAAGCCGGACGTCACGACCCAGGCGGAGGATGCGACACCCGCCGCGCAGACGAGTGACGGGCAGGCAGGGACTCCCGCCGACGCTGACGGGAACAGGCAGGTCCGCACCCCCTGACCAGGCTCCTGGCGTAATGAATTGCTTCCGGCGTGCTCATCGTTGCTGCTCCGCCCGCAGCGGCGTGACGTTGTAGTTCATCCGGAAGAGGTTCTGCGGGTCGTACTGTGCCTTGACCCGGCCAAGCCTCGCGTACTTTTCCGGCCCGCCGTAGGCCTCCACGACGCGGTCCATCTCGTCGAAGTTGAGCATGTTGACGTATATGCCCCGTCCGGTCCACGGCTCGAGATCCCGGACGATTCTCCGGGTCCGGTCGATGTAGTCGGCATCGTTGGCCGGGTCGTTCCAGGCCATCGCGAAGTTGAGCCACAGCAGGTACTGGCGGTTGGAGAATGCCGTCGCGTCCTCCGGGACGTCGCCGATGGCGCCGCCGAGGCCGATGATCTCGACCTCGCCGTGCATCGGCATGTCCTTCCAGAACTCCACGAGAGTGTCGATCGCCTCGTCGGCCAGCTCCGACACGTGCGCTTCCTTGGTGTAATAGCGCTGGCCGTCGGGGAACTCCTCGTCGAGGAGCTTCTGCACGGCCGCCCCGAACGGCAGCACGGTCGAGGCCGTCACGCACGGGTCCCCGACGTCGCCGAGACGGTCGACCAGCTCGACGCCTGCGGCATCGTCGGCATCGCCGAGCCACATCGAGATGAGCATCAGCAGCCGTTTGCCAGCCAGCTCCGGCGGCACGAACGGCAGCGCCGGGACGTCGTGCTTGAGCGCCGCGTGCCAGCCGACGGTGCGGGGCAGCGTGGGCACGATCGAGGCGTACTCACGCAGCGCCTCGGCAGCGTCCTCGGGGTGGTACAGGGAGACACCGATACGCATCATCGGGCCGAAGTCGCGCGCCCGGAAGGTGAACCGCGTCACCACCCCGAAGTTGCCACCGCCGCCCCTGAGCGCCCAGAACAGCTCCGGGCGCTGGCCGGCGGAGACCTCGACGACCTCGCCGCTGGCCAGCACCACCTCCAGGGAGACGAACTGGTCGCAGGTCAGCCCGTACAGGCGTGAGAACCAGCCGATCCCGCCGCCGAGCGAAAGGCCGGGAACGCCCGTCTCGGACATGATCCCGGCGGGCACGATCAGGCCGTGCGGTGCGGTGGCCGCGTCCACGTCGCCGAGCTGGCAGCCGCCGTCGACGTGGACGAGGTGCTGCTCGGCGTCCACGGTCACGTTGCGCATCCCGCTCATGTCGATAGTCAGGCCGCCCTCGGACATGGACTTTCCGGCCACGTTGTGGCCGCCACCACGGACGGCGGGCGGGAGCCCGTGGGCCCGCGCCACGTTGACGGCCGCGACCACGTCCTCGGTGCAGGTGCAGCGCAGGATCAGGCCGGGATGCCGGTCGATCATGGCGTTCCACACCAGCCGGGCCTGGCCGTAATCGG
>WNFD01001477.1_pt1 | contig 27077 bp, 27 predicted proteins | sample 5400491 | NCBI WGS metagenome assembly WNFD01 (sample SAMN13153343, study PRJNA577476) | soil metagenome | isolation source: 120 cm saprolite under Douglas fir tree site 2 hole 2 replicate 2 | place: USA:California | collected 2015-04-18
TGACCTTTGGAATCCCTCGCCTACGAAAACTCTCTTCGACTTGCGCAACTACTTTGATGACGCGTCGCCGCTCCCGCGCGGACCGGGGATCGAGCCCGGGACCACCCCGGGCCAGGCGGCGAGTTCTCGACCCTCGCGGAATGCCTGTTCAGCAAAGGCTTTTGCGATCTGCAGATCTCTCTGCTACCTGGTTTCCTCCTCCGTTGCGATCGGGTCTGGGAATCTTTCTTGCTTCGTACCGGTCAATGATTAATTCGTCGCCAATCTGAGTCCGGCTTCGGAAGATCGTGTGAGCCGGCAGTTCGATGACGCTTTCGGCGCGCAGCTTGGGCAGAATTACCCTGAAAGGCCGCACCAATTCCTTCACACTCACGACCTTAAAGTCTTTGTCGATCATCACGACGTCGAACGAAAACAGCATCCCGACGGTGTGGATCGCGTTGGCCGGAACGATCCACACACCGCCATCGGGCCTGAGAGACCTCCTACCCAGCAAGCCGATTAATCGACCCACAATCGAGTCGGCAACGTTGACTCGAAAGGCCAGGAACGTCTCCTTCGTCTTGTTGTAAACAAACACTTGTCCTGACGATCCAAACATGTCCGTTTCCTTGCGTCGTTTTTCGCTGATTTACTTTGGGGCTTTTTTCTTCATCCGGTAAATGAGGATGAAAAGGGTGCATACCGCGAGAATACCCGCAATCACTCGAATCAGTGTAACGTTGTCCATAGTTCACCTCGTTTTGATTGAACTGCCAAATCCGTCACTTCAAGAAATGTGCTAGAAAATCCGCCACAGCGATCAACGCCGGTCCCACGACCACAATGCCGGTGGCAGGAAAAATAAAGAAAACCAACGGAGGCACAAGTTTGATGGTTGTCTTGGCGGCCATTTCTTCCGCCTTTTGCCGGCGCTGGGTCCGTAGCGCATCGGAAAACGTCCCCAGCGACTTGGCGACCGGCGTCCCGAAACGGTCGGTCTGAATCAGCATGGCAACAAACGATCTTGCGCTCTCGAAGTTCGCCCTTGTGGCAAATGACTGCCACGCTGCGTTGCGCTGTACACCCGCGCGCTGCTCAAAATTGACCAGGAGAAGTTCTTCACTGAGCGCGGGATGACTGATTCGCAGTTCTTCCCCCACTCGGACGATGCCCTGGTCCAGACCGAGACCGGCTTCGAGGCAAATGGACAAAAGATCCAGGCCATCGGGCAGGCTGAGCCGGAGCTGTTCTCGCCTCCGGTTGATGGCGTGCCCGAGCCAAAACTCCGGCACGAAGAATCCGAGCACCAGCGCAAGAAAGAAAATGAAAACTGTGTTCTGGCTAAATATCAAGGTTACAGCCAGACCCAGAACAGCGGGAACCGCGAGCCTCGCGCCTATAAAAATGTCGGCGTGGTGCGGCTTGCGATAGCCGGCAAGCAGAAGCCGGCGCACAATTTCAGGATCGGGCTCGGACGCGAAGAACCGCCGGAACGCCGTGAAGGGCTTGGCAAATGAGTCGCTGCTGACTGCGGAACGCCAGAGTGGGGAGGTCGTACCCATTCCCCGCACATCCCGGGTTACTTCTTCGAGGAGCGCGCTTTGCGCGGACGAGCGCCCGAGCAGGAGCAGCAGCGCCAGCGCGAAGACGACAAACAGAACCAACCCGAAGACTATTGCGAGCTGCATGGTTTAGACCTTGACATCAATAATTTTGCGGATCACCAGCACTCCGAGGACCATCAGTCCCAAGCCCCCATAAACCAGCTTCAGGCCGAACGGATCGGCAAACAGAGTCGCCTCGTACTTGTGGTTTGTAATGCTGATCAAGCCAAACATCAGGAAGGGAGTGGCACAAAGGATCCACCCAGTGATCCTGCCCTGGGCCGTGTAAATTCGAAGCTGGCCACGCAGCCGGGCCCGTTCCCGCAGCACCGCCGACGTCTTGTCCAAAATCTGCACCAGGTTGCCGCCTGATTCCTTTTGTAGAAGAATCGCGGTGGCCAGGAATCGCAGGTCATCAATCGGCATGTGCTCAACCAGGTTCGCGATCGCCTCCCGAATAGGAAGACCCAGACTCTGCTCTTTGTGCAGCGAGCGGAACTCGGCGCCGACCGGATCTGTGATTTCGTTACCCACCATCTCCATAACCGATGCGATCGAGTGCCCCGCCCGCAATCCTCTTGACATCAAGTCCACAGCTTCGGGAAGGAGAGCATCGAACTTTCTGAACCGGATTTCGCGAAAGATATACAGGCACACATACGGCACTAGGCCGGCAGCGAATCCCAGGCCGAGCGTGACGGCGGTTTGCGAGGTTATCGCCCAGGCGAGCCAGCCCACTACCAGAGCAGCGCCGAAAGAAAACATAAACACCGAACCGATGCGCCACCCCGTGCCTGATTGCTTCATCAGCCGTGAGGCCGCTGACGACCAGGGGATCAGGCGAACCAGGCCGTCCACGAGCGGGCTGGAGTCAACCGCTTCGTCTTTGAGGATGGTGGTGGGGTCAGCGAGAGGCCGGTCAGGACCTTCGATGCTGGCCAGTTGCTCAGCTACAGCCTTCTCCATCGAGGTTGGCTTCAAGAAATAGAGGAGCACGGCAAACGTTAGGATCAGAAGCACGACGAATAGAAGTACAAGCATCATAAGTTTGCCTTCAGTTCCAGCGGGGTCCCGTTTGCTCGAAGTAATTTGCCGGCAGCGTAATTCCGGAAGCTTGGAGCTTCTCGGCGAACTTCGGCCGGATACCGGTGGCGGTGAAAGCTCCGAGGATGCGGCCGTCGGATGCGACGCCTTGTTTTTCGAACACGAACACATCCTGCATGCTGACCACGTCATCCTCCATGCCGGTAATCTCGCTGATGTGGGTGAGGCGCCGCGTTCCATCATTGAAGCGTGCTACCTGAAGAACCAGAGTAACGGCGGAAGCGATCTGCTTCCGAATGGCCTTCTCGGGCAGGTTCAGATTGGCCATCAGTGCCATCGTCTCCATGCGTGCGATCGCATCGCGAGGACTGTTGGCGTGAATGGTTGTCAGGGACCCGTCATGACCGGTATTCATGGCCTGCAACATATCGAGCGCTTCCTCACCGCGCACCTCGCCGACGATGATGCGATTGGGGCGCATCCGCAGGCTGTTGATCACAAGTTGCCGCTGCATGACCTGCCCCTTCCCTTCCACGTTGGCCGGGCGGCACTCCAGCCGGACCACGTGGCGCTGTTTCAACTGCAACTCCGCCGAGTCCTCAATGGTGACGATGCGCTCCTTGCTGGAAATAAAGCCGGAAAGGACGTTCAGCAGGGTGGTTTTCCCGGAGCCGGTGCCCCCGGAAACGACGATGTTAAGGCGCGATGCAACCGCACCACGCAACAGTCCCAGCATCGCCGGTGTCAGCGTCTGGTTGGCCAGCAGATCGTCCTCCGTGATGGGAATGTGACCGAAACGGCGGATCGACATATGCGGGCCATCGACCGCCAGCGGAGGAATGACCACGTTCACGCGCGATCCGTCCGCCAGCCGCGCGTCCACCATGGGTGACGATTCGTCCACGCGACGCCCGATGGCGGAGACGATCTTGTCGATGATGTGCATCAGGTGGGCGTTGTCCTTAAACATGATCTTGGTTTCTTCCAAAATCCCAGCGCGCTCGACGTACACCTCCTTGGATCCATTGACCAGGATGTCGCTGATGGTTGGATCCTGCAGCAGGGGTTCAAGCGGGCCCAGGCCAAAAACCTCGTCCAGCACCTCCAGCGAGAGACGCTCCTTCTCCGGCCCACTCAAAGGCGTCTTAAGATTCGCGACCAGGTCGTGAATAACCCCGAACACCTGGCGACGGGTGCGTTCGTCGCGAACGGTGGCAACTTTTTCCAAGTCGACCTTGTTCAGCAAGTCGCGATGGATCTCGGTCTTCATCTCCTGATAGACCCGGAAATCGAGGCCGCCTCTTTTTTTTGTTTCGCCAGAAACCTGCAAATTGGAAGTATCTGGCGACGTCATTGCTTGGTTGAATTCAGCCATCTATTCTCTCCGCCCTTGACGGTGCTCTCACCGATTCCACAATCCGAGGATTCGGCCGCCTTCTTTTTTCTTTGTTTGCGTCCCCGCCTTTTTGCCGATTGCTTCCGCCCATTTCTTGAGGCTCTGGGTCACTTCCGAACTGGACAGCTGGGCAATTGGGTCGCCTTCATAAATTGTCTTCACCACTTGCGAATAGTGATTGGGAATTCGCCAGTAAATCTCTTGTTCAATAACTTTTTCGATTTGGGCATCCGTAAGCCCATTGCTTTTGTGGTGCCGATTCAAGACAACTTTAATTTTGTGCCGGGGGATGCCCCGGTTGCCGAGATACTCCAACTGACGGACCACATTGCGGATCGCCGCCACCTCGGCTACTGTAACCAAATAAAGCTGGTCGCACTCCTGGATCACGGTCATGTTTTCCGCGTTCAGCGACGGCGGAAGGTCGGCCAGAATGAACTCGTAGCGGAGGCTGAGAAAATCAAGGGTCTGCGATATCGAGACCGTCTGCAACCCTTCCCGCGCGGTCACGCTGCCTTCGGGAGCCGGAATCAGATCCAGGCCGCTGGAGTGTTTGAGCAGGAAGCTCTGCAGAAAGTCAGCGTCTAAACGGTCGATGTTCTCAATCAGCTCGAAGAAGTTATAACGGGCCTTGGTCAGCTTCAGATAAAGCGCAGCATCTCCAAAGTCCGGATGCAGATCAACCAGAAGTGTGTTCCGGGAAAACTCGCCAGCCAAAAGGGCTCCTATTTGAGAGGCCAGCGCGGTCACGCCGCAGCCACCCTTGGCGCCCATGAAAGCCAAAATCTGCGCCCGGGACTGGTCCACCTTCTCTTTTCGCTGAGCTCCAATGCGCAGCATGGCGCTGACCAATTGCTCGCGGTCGAGTGGTTTGCTCAAGTATTCACGGCAGCCGCAGCGCATGGCCTCCAGAATCGCCTCCGGATGGGCCTGAGTTGAAACGGCGAACAGAGCGACAGACGGTAGACTGGAATGAATGCGTTCGGCCAGCATGGCCGCGGCCCGGCGATCTTGATCGAAGTCAATCAGGCAAACGTCTGGAGCAGGGCTGCCAAGCTGCTCCAACATGGAGTCTTGGTCCTGCACCTCGCGATAGCTGGCGATATGGCGGCGGATACGAAACACGGGCGCGGTACCCGCGATCAGATCAAGGAAACGCCGGGTCTCGTCGTCGAGGCAAAGCCCCACCACCGACAAAGACTCGCCGAGGATCAGATCGTGCCGTCCGGAAATGCGCATGGAGTCTTTCAGCAACGTCATTTTGCTCCTGTGGTTTGTGGTTGCTTCGGCTGTTTGCTTTCCGGGTACCGTTCATCAAATTTCTTGTCGTCGAGGAACGGCACAGACGTTGTTGGGGGATTCGGTTGGGGAAGCTCGACATGAATGGGATCCAAAATATGCGCAGTCACGAACACCAACAGTTCGGTATTCGACTTATTGATCGACTTTGAGCGAAACAGTTGTCCCAGAACAGGGATATCGCCGAGACCGGGGACCTTGCTCAGTTGAGTGGTGGCACGACGGTCCAGCAAACCTGCGATGCCAAACGATTGGCCATCCTTGAGTTCGATCTCGGTTTCGGCACGGCGAGTCGAAATCGCCGGCACCGTGAAGCCGGAGATCACCAAGGCGTTGGTGAAGTCCAGAGTGCTGACTTCCGGGGAAACATGAAGCCGAAGCGTGTTGTCTTCCTCAATGACGCCGGTGAAGTCCAGTTTGACGCCGAAGGGCTTGAATTGAATAGTTACGCTGTTGAATCCCGCCGAAGGCTGAACAATCGGGAAGGGGAATTCACCTCCCGCCAGGAACGTTGCCTTCTGACCGCTGATCGCCATCAAATTCGGTTCGGCCAGAATCTGGAGAACGTTGCGCGCTTGCAGCGCCTGCACGACAGCGCCCAAATGGAGATCGGGCCTGAAGAGGAAAATGTTGAGAACTTGATTGATGGTTTCTTGCGAAGTAAAGGGAACGTGAACGGGGCCCGTAGACGGAGTAGGAATATCCGGCTGCGGAGATGCCCGAACCCCGGTGGGGTCGTTGATTATTTGTTGCCCGAAGCCACCGAACTGGCCCGTGGTGGTCGTACCAATCGTATTCGTGGCACCTGTGGAAAGAAGATTAACCCCGAACTGCGAGAGCGCGGTGCGATCGACCTCGGCAAATTTCACTTCCAGCATTAGCTGTCGTTCGTGCGCGAGGGGAATACGAACCGAGTTGACCACCTGCGTGGAGTAAACCCCCGCCATTTTGCTTAGATCTTCGACGATATGGGCATTGGAAGCCGTTCCCGTCAGCACCAGTCGGCCCGCGTCAGCTTCGACTTCCAAGTCCTCGTGAGGATAGGAGCGCTGAATCGCGCCCCGCAGTCCAGCAATGTCCAGATCCACAGCCACATCCAGAACCTGCGATCGCCCGGACTCATCCCAAAGAATCAGGCTGCTTTCTCCTGCCGCTTTTCCTTCGACCACGACCTGGGTGGGAGAAGTCGCCATGGTCTCGACCGCGGCGGGATTGCTTGACAGTATGCGCGTGAGCGGCGCTTGAACATTGATCACCACCGACTTGCCGACCAACACGTGCACCGTCTCTCCCTCAGCAGGAGGCGCTGCCGCGGGCAATGCGTTCTGGCCGGCCGCGGAAAAAGTGCCGATCGTAAGAAAGAAACACATGTGGCGCAGAATCGTCGAATTCATCATTGTTGAGTTCCTGTTTCCTTCTTGCCTTCATCGAACTTATGAACCGTTTTCTGCGTCCCCTGAATAATCTCCAAGACGTAGGTTGGGTGCTGAGGAACGGGTCCTTGTCTTGCAACCCTGACAGGTTTAGCGGAAGGCGGTTTGGGAGAGGTGGGAAGCAACTGATCAACGTGGGTGGGATGAAGATCCACTGTGGTTTTGTCGGTGCCGTTGCGCAATACGAATTGGATGGTGCCCTGAGTGCTTGCCAGCTGCAGTCTTTGCGAATCCTCCGGACTGAGAACCAGCGTTACCACGTTGACCTGTTCCGGCTTGCCCTGAGGATCGGGTTCAATGGTCTGCCCCGCTGCCAGAACTTCCACATCCTGCAGCACCGTCTGGGTCAGGGTGCCCGCCACTCCGGGGAGAGCGTAGGTTGCCAGCACATCAACGTGCGAACCCGGGAACAGAAACCCGGCCACGCCGACGATTTCATTGGATCGAACCGCGGTCGCCCGCATGCCGGGAGGAATCTTGGTGGACAATCCGATGCCCGAACCTTCCAGCGCCAGGTCGCGCTGCAGCACTGGCTCCTTTGCTCCCAACGCATGAAGCAGCGGATGTCCGAGAACATCATCGGTTTTGGTAAACGATCCCGTCAGCGGCACATCGCTCGGCCAATCAATCAGGACCACATCCTTGGCGGCGAGCGCGACTCCCGGAGGCAAGTTGTTCGAGGCGGCAACAATCTTACTGACCTGCGACTGCCCCATTCCCGCCCGCAGCCGCTTGAAGACGAGCAGCGTAAGAAGTCCTGCCATTATGGCGGCCATCACGAGTGCGAGTAAAATACGCCGAGTATTCGTAAAATCACCTCCACCAAATTGTGCTACCGGCACAGTACAGAGTGGCCATGGCGATCGCCACGCTATAAGGCACTCGCTCCGCGCTCGACTCGCGAACATTCAACAGCGGATGGGGCTGCAGTCCAGAGGTAAGGCGAAAGCGAATCAGTTCCAAAAGATTCCACAGCGTCTGGCGCCCGCGCCGGCCGAATGCAATGTGCACCAGCGCGAGAAAGCCTCCGGCAAAGGCGGCTGCCAGTAGCATGGTGACCACTTGCCCGCTTCCCACCCACGCTCCCATCGATGCCATCAATTTCAAATCTCCACCACCCATGGCGCCTATAAAAAAAAGAACTAAGAAAATGCCGCCTGCCACCAACACCCCAACCACTCCGCGTTCTAATCCAGCCCAGCCTGATACGGCGAGTCGCAGCGCGAGTGCCGCAGCCAGGCTGCTGTAGGTCAGCCAGTTGGGGATGCGCGCGCTCCGAACGTCGCACACCGCTCCTGTCGAGGCCACTAAGACCGCGCCGATCAAAAAATATCTTTCCAAACTGTCCACTCTTGAGATATGACCCCAGGCCGGGGGATGGCCGTGGGTTGAAAACAACCGCGTGCTGATCGCAACCTTCCAGACAACTACATCACTACGTGATGTAGCTGCCGAGAATGACCGAGATCTGCAAGAACGCGCTGTTGAGTCCGGATGCCAGACTGCCCATGCCAGCCGTGGCGGCAAAGGCAACCAGAGCCAAGATCAGCAGGTATTCCACCAATCCCTGGCCCGACTCATCGCGCTGCAAACGGTAAAGCTGATTCGCGATAAATTGTGTCATCGTGACCTCCTTGGGTTATTCGATTGGGCTCCGTTTGTCTGCACCCGGCGTCCACTGGGGAACGCCGGATCACAGACGAAACAGGAGTCCGCGGGTAACTGGTGGGACTAGGTGATGTAGCTGCCGAGAATCTTGCCGATCTGAACGAAGGCGCTGTTCAGCCCGGACGCCAGAGATCCCATCCCGGCCGTAGCAGCGAAAGCAACCAGCGCCAGGATCAGCAGATATTCCACGAGACCCTGACCCGACTCATCTTGATGGAGGCGGCTCAGTGACTTCATAACGAAGTTCGTCATTGTGTATTCTCCTGTTGTTTTTACTTGTTCTCAGCGCCTGGGGGTAACGGTGGGAACGGCTTGACACTTAGGGGAGGAGCAGTTGGGTGGCCAATCGCTGCTTGCGCCGGCCCGGGCGCAGACGGCTTCCGAAGCATGTCATTGTGGTGATTGCGCTTACGACAGAGAGGCAGGATTCTCGCAAGCACCAAGCCTGGAGGAAGAAGCGCCTTTTGCCGAGAAAGAGGATTTCCCCTTGATACCTTACAGGAACACTGGCCATGAAGCATGCGGATACGTTTGTTTACAGTTGCGGCGATTGCACCTCGGTGCGAACAACGCTTTGCGTGCCGCTCTGATCCAGGGCCGGGCGAAAACGTTGGGCATACAAGTACAACGAAACCCACACCAGGCTGCTCCAGAAATAAATTCCAGTGGCAAACGGGATTTTGGCCCGCAGCAGCAACAGCAGAAGAACGTCGAGGCATGCGAACACGAAGATGACGAGTTGCGACTTGAGAGTCAGCTTCGCCTTGGCCTGATACACCCAGAGTACCCCCTGAAGAATCGCGGGGAGCAGAATCGTCTCATCGGTCATCCAGGCATAGGGAGTTGTAAGCACCGACGCCACTAGAAGAGCGGGGCCGTGGGTTTTCCAGGTCCAGATGCTGCGATTTTTCCAGTAGTACCATGCGCTCCACCCGAACGCCGCCATCATGGGCAGGAACTGTGCCCAAAACAATCGCCGGAAAAAAATCAAGCGCACGACTCCGCTCACGGCAGGAATGAACTCGTACTGAATCGAAGCCTGGCGGAGCATCTCGCGGTAGTGCGAGAAAACCGCCGGGTCGAAGGCCCAGGCGATTACGACGGACAATGAGAATGCGACAGAGAAGCCGCCAGCCATGGTCCATTTTTTGCGCCTTGCGATCCATATCGCCAGGATCGGCCAGAGCAGTGTGAACAGATGAGGCTTCGCAAAAGGGATCAGCAAGACTGCCCCTGCCAGCCACGGGTGCCGCTCTTCGAAGATAAAAAAGAGGACGATGCCCAGCAGCAACACCAATCCCAATTGTCCCGCCACCAGACACGCTGGCACCGGAGCGAACAGATAACCTGCGAGCAGGAATACGGTTGGAGGGCGGGCCCCGTCGCCATACATCCGCCAGGAAAGGCGCATCGACACAAGCAACGATGTCAGCAGCACGGCCAGCCACAATACCCAGGCCCAATAGGCATTGAGCCATCCCAGGGGCAGAACCATCCACAACGACCAGGGAGGAGTACGCAAGACGAGTGGTTTTTCCGCCTGATATCCCTGACCGCGCTGCAGAGTCAGAACGCTTGGCGCCGAGTAGGGATCCTGATGGTCGATGAGCAGACGAGCGGCGGCCCAATAAGCAATCGAATCGCGGTCGGCAACACTGGCCCGTATCCGCTGCTGGCGAGAAACCAGAAACCACACAAGCATTGCAAGCAGCGAGAGAGCTGCCACAATTTTCAACGTCTTCATGGTCGTTTTACTTATTCAGACTCACGGGCACTCTCGGTCCTTGCGAACCATAAACAAGAAGCGCCACTCTGCTGGAGACGAGAGTGCCCGGCACGCACGATAGTTCCGCACAATGTAGTCGGCCACAGGATCTTCGGCAATGGCCGTCAAGGGCGTCCCCGGCCAGGAGTGTGCCACCTTCTCCGAAAAGTTCGCCTCGAATAACACGGCCTCCACGCGACCTGTGGCCAGCTGGCGGACCATCTCATCGGCCTGTTGACGGGTATTCATGCCCGGTTGAAAGTAGTCGTAACGGCCCGGGCTGAACGTGCCGGTCAGATAGTAGTAAAGCGGCAAGTACGGATACACCAGAATCGTTGCCCCTTCCGGTACGCGTTCCTGTACGTACTCGACTACCGTGTCCTTCTCGCGCGTGGTGACTGTTCCGCGGCGCGTCGCCAGGCGCTCGCGTGCTGCGGCGGTTCCCGCCAGCGGCCCAAGGCCGAACGCCAGAAGCGCGATCACCACATAGGCGGCGAGAAGAGGTCGCACCGATCGGAAGAGACGGCCGGGAATATCGCTACCATCAAGAAGCCACGCCAGCACCAGACAATTCAGAGGCTGCAGGTACATGAAGTGGATAATGTCGGCCCGGGTGATAACCACTGAGAGCACGAGTCCAACGTAGACGGTGGTAACGATGACGTAATACGCAGACTTCCCCTCGTGAGCGCGTCGACGCCGCGCTTGAACGATCCAATACCCGAGCCAGCCCACTGCCATCAGCGGCAGCGCGGGAATCCAGAGGCACGGACTGACGGCCACCGTTTTGACCAGCCGCTCCAGCAACGACCCGGTGCTAAATAAGAGATGGCGAGTTTCATCGGACCAGTTTTGATAACCGTAGGGCACCCGGTTCGCCTGAGAGTAGTGCCGCAAAGGCCAGAGCCAGTCCGCCAGCATGATGGAAGCCGCGTGCTGCGAAGCAAAATAAGCGAACGTGATGGCGATGGGAATTGCGAAGCCGATTGCCAGAGCAAACAATTCAACGCGGCTCAGCCAGTGCCTGCGCCCTTCGAGGAAGCTGATCGCCAGAAATCCCATCCCCAGGCCCAAACAGAGCCCCGCCCCCTTGGATTGCTCAAACAGCACGGTGAGAGAAGCAAAAAGTCCCACGGCAAACGTCCACTTCCATGTGGGCTTTTCCAGCACGCGAACCGCGCAGTAGAGAGCGAGGCAAGCCCACAGAGTGCTATCCCAGTTATGCAGTACGAGGAAGCGGTAGGGCAGAGTGGTGAGCGTGCCCAAAGCCGCGAGCGTTAACGCGACAGTGCGCGAGCATACCCGGCGCGCCAGCAGGTAGCTGACTACCGAAAGCAGCGCTCCGGCCAGAGCCATCGCCGTTCGGGCCACGGCCAGTGAACTCGCAAAAATGCGGAACAACAGCGCCACCGCATAGTAGGAACCGGGAGTATAGAACGAAAAGAAGTCGCGGTAAGGAACCTGCCCTGAAAGAATCCGCTGCGCCCCCTGCAGCACGATCCCTTCGTCGGGCTCCATGGTAGTGACGTGACGGAAGATGCACAGATAGAGGAATGAGAGCAGGAAGAGAGCAACAACCAGATAGCGTTCAGAGCGGAGTTGTTCCGTACGGCCGAGGCCAGGTGATTGACTTCGCAAGCCGGGTCCGACCTTCCGCCCGAATTCGCTGGTGCCTGGCGCCATCGAGTTCACTCGCACCTGGTCAAGCATGAAGTACCGCTATTCTCTGTTTATGCCGGTTCCACGTCCCGCCCTCCTCACGACTCGCAGCGTTCACGAGAACAAACAGGAACACCAATGCGGGCAGGGCTACAACGTAGAAATGGCTGGGCACATAGGAAAAGCAGATCGGCGCAACGAACATCAATGCTGCCGCGCACACAAGCCGGCGGGCTTTCTTGTCCGCAGTGGCTTCCGCCGGCAGGCAACGATTCAGCGTTATCGTGACCGGGAGGAACAGCACGCTCAGATCGTGGATCAACAGATGGTAGCTGACCAAGGCGCTCGCCGTGATGGCGATGAGAAGTAGATCTGAATTACTCCGCTTCGCGGATGTAAAAGCTGCAGTCAGCAGCAGCACTAGAAAGGACAACGCAATTGTGATCGCCTGGATCCAGAAGAGCGACAGGTGGCCGCCGGCAAGACCGGCGACAAGCCCTCGCAGGTTTGGCATGGCAGTGGGCGAGATGCCGTACCTGAACTGGTCGGCTGCCGAAGAGAGGCGAACGCTCATCGACAACAGTGCCCCGGCGTAAACTTTCAGTTGTTCCACACCGACGAGCCAAACTGAAACGGACGTGACCAAGGCTGCGGATACCACTAACCCGGCAAAGAAATGCACACGGCGCCATGCCAAAAAGAGAAGGGCGATCGGAAGAGTGATCTGAAACTTGAACAACCCAAGACCAATCAGCAGCCCCGCTGTGAACTCTCGACCTTTTTCGAGTGAAGCTAGGGACGCTACTGCCAGTGTCAAAAGAAGGATCGAGTCCTGACCCTGCATCAGCGCGGCTGCAATCGGCAAAAAACCAGCGAACATAGCGACCGGTAACCACGGCGATAAGTCAGCAAGGTTGCTCATGCGTGGCTGAAGAAACCGCAACGATACCGCCAGAAACGCCAGATTTACGGCTACGAATACGAAATAGGCCTTACGGTACGGCAATAGCGAAAACGGTGAGTAAAGTAGGGCCTCATAGGCCAAGTGATTGAATGGCAGCGCAATATCGCCTGGGCCGACCAGTCGGTGTTGAAACCAGAGTTGCGCGTCGTGACTGTATAGCTGATGTGCGCTCCCGGACCGCACCATGTATCCAGCCGTGTAGAGTTGGCGAAAGTCGGCCCGGCCGCCCAGGAAGGTCGGAAGCAGGAAGATCCACGTCCACAAGTGGATTCCAATGAGATAGGCGGTCACTCCAAGCGCCAGGCCTTTGACGTAATAGGGCGGCACCGGCTTGTTCGCTCCCTCACCCACTTGCTCGTTGGAGAGACTCGACACTTCAACACCCTCGTTGATCGGCTGAAAAAGAATACCCATTGAATGCAAGTCGCATGGTCCCGAGGAAAAACATCATCAGCACCGGAAACCACAGATAGACGCAATGCCACGCCAACAGCGCGAAGTACAGAAACGGAATCCAGAATAGCGTCAGAGCTGTTGCCAGAGTCGCACGCAGGACGGGCCGGTCGCTCCCCGGACAATGCGCCGCCCCCAGCAACATGGCAAGCAGCAGGGGGCTGAGGTCGTGAGTGAACATGTGGAAGCCGGTGACCAACGCCACCACCACGGCTGCGGCAAACATCAGATCGAAATTCCGGAGATTCAGGCTCCATTCCCGTTCTGCACGATCCGGCTCTCGCCAGCGCCACGCGCTCCAGCCAATCAGAGCGACAGAGATCGCCGCTACCAGCAGCGAAATCGCCGAGGCACCGAGGACTTTCCCTAGCACGGCGTGCACAAATCCCTGCACAGTACCCATGCCGATCGCGGCCCCGAACGTCGAGTTATCCGGATGGCTGGCGATGCTTGCCAGTAAACGAATGTAGCTCCAGATCCCCCGCCATCCCACGGCGACGACGGACAGCACGCCCAACCCAGCAGCGGTTGCCACGAATCCTTTCATGAACTTCCACCGCCGGCGCAACAGAAAAATCAGGGCAAATGGAACGATGAATTGAAACTTGAACAGTCCCAGCCCGAGGATCGCGCCCGCGCGAAAGTCACGACCGTTTTTCAGCGAAATGAAAGTCAGCGTATAGACCAGGAGCAGGACGATAGACGATTGTCCCTGAAACAGCGCCACGCCCAGCGGCGCGAACAGCAACCAGAGCGCAAGATACGCCAGCTCGTCGCGCGGCGCCGGAGCATACGGGCGCAGCAGCCGCGTCAGGCTTAACCAGATCGCCACATTGATGAGTCCCCAGAGCAGGTACGCCATCTTGTAAGGCAGCCTGCCGAGAGGCGCGAGCAGCAGCGCCTCAAACGGAGGATGCTCGTAGATCAACGGCTCTGCATCTTTCAGCAGCGACTCTTTTAATTTCTCCTGCTCGACCAGATCGTAGAGCCTGGCCCCCTGCCCCAGGTAAACCATCCGGCTGCCGATGTAGGTAACGGAGAAGTCCGTCTTCTCCATGGTAGGCGGCCGGTCCGCCCAGAGCACCGCGGATACCAGCAAGACTGCGAACCCGAAATACGCGAGAAGGTTGTCGAGTGCGAGGGGCTTCGCGGAAGCGACTGTCGCGACGTGAGCAGATTTTATCGGCACGACTGCTCCGCTGGAGTGAGTGTCTGGTCTGCACCGACGGCAACCTCACGGCTTGCTCCACGGGAATACGGCGCCAACCTTGGGGGAGCATCATCCGCATCCAGCAGCCACACGCGCCGATCCTTGTAGTAGCGCAGCAGTTCTTCGTTCTGCGCGGCTCCCATGTCGCGCGCCCAGATGACCTTCTCATGGTCGATGTCAGCGCCGTTGTAAACCCAATCGAGCAATGGATCGTGATTCATTCCGTAGCGCACGAGCACAAGCTGGCCTTGCGGAAGCGATCCCAGTTGCGCCTCGATCGCGGCGCGCGCCGGGCCGATAGGACCCTCCGTACCTGGTTCGGGTGGGGCTGCGAGAATTCGCACCTGCACCGGAATCAAAAGCACGCACATCACAACCGCTGCCCGCGCCAGGAACAGGCCGAGGGCCCTCCCATCCCAACGGTAGAGCCGCATATGACGCATACACTGCACAACCAGCGCGATGATCACGGGAGCGATGGGAGCAGCGTAGTGAATGTTGAAGAATACGACAAGTATGGAACCGGCAACGCCAGCCGCTCCGGCGATGAGCAGGAGCCGGATGCGCCGGTCGCGAATTCCCCAGGGCAGCCAAAACAGGGGAAGCATCAGAACGGGAGAGATGTAGAAGATCCACATCATCCCAACTTTCGTGCCCACCTCTGCCAGCACACCCGTTATTTTCTGCGACTGCTCGAACTCCTTAAGCTCCGGCCCGACGTAGAAATCGCGAATCTCTTTGTGGTGATACTCATGCTCGGGATACGCAGTCTGCCAGTAAAAATACCGCGCCACGGCGTAGGTTTCGCGGTTTACCTGCTGCGGCATGCGCAAGGGACTGCCGGTAACTTTCCAGAAGTAATAACCGGTGGCGGCACCGGACAGTCCGAGCACCAGCAACATGGGAAGCACTGTCTGGCGGATCCACACTCCCGCGGTCACCTTCTGCGTGGCTATCCGGTTCTTTGCAATCCAGAAGATCAGGCAGCCGCCGGCCGCCATAGTCAACACCAAGCCTTCGTAGGGACGGGTGTTGGCCAGCATGGCGATTCCAATCGCCATCAGAATGGCATCACGCACGCGCCGGTAACGCACGATGCGCGGCAGAGCGCCCAGCACCAGCGCTCCGCCCGTGGCGGCCAGAGCACCTCCCCAATAGCTGTTGTCCCAATAGCTGAACACGCCAAAGCGCAACACCGGCAACATGCCGCCCAGCAGCGCCCACGAAGGCGGGAACCAGGCTTGCAGCATCCAGCAGATGGTAGTGCACATGACGCCGGCGCTCAGCCACACTCCCCAGAAGGGATGCCCAAAAACCACCTGGCCGAAGGCGAGGACCAGTCCCTGCAGCGGCGGATACATCGAAGCATAGGTCGGGTGAAAGATGACGTGGAAGGTTTCCAGATGCACCCACATCGCAGGCGTGGGATTGCCGAGGCGTCCATGGGCAAAAGTGTCGCCCGCCAGTAGAAAGCTGAACTCGTCGTTGACGTAAGGATGAGGAATCGGCGCCCAGGGGAATATGACAAGCCGCATCGCCAGAGCGGAGAAGCCGCAAAGCAGCACGCTCAGCGTGCGGCGGCGAGCCACCGCGGCCAGCGCGCGCTCCGCTTTCGCGAACCACACCGCGCCCAGCCGCGGATACACCAGCACCAGCAGCAGCGCGATCGACACCATCAAAGTTTCAAGGCCGATGTTGTGCTCGAACATTCCTACTCCAAATCTCTATCCAAATCCTCGGAGTTTCGCATGGCAGAGCTCGTGAACCGCTGCCTTGTGAGGTCACGAATACCCGATGATGCTCCGCATGTGGCGCTCCAGCCACTGACCCGCCGACTGCAGCGATTCCTTAAGCGAGATCGGGCTCCACTCATACTTCTCCTGCCAGATTCCCGATTCGTTCCAGATTGCTCGCAGCCTGATCCAATAGTGGCTGCGCAGGGCCGCGTCATGAGCAACGGCGCCGGCGTCCTCCACGGTGACCGCAAATTCCTCCGGCGGTTCATCGGGCAGCCGGTGAGCATAACCGTACTTCCACTGGATCTGTGCCACGGCGCACTTCCAATAAGCTCTGGCGGCCTTCTCTTCCGCAGCCTGCCTGTCTTTTGGAACGTAGGAGGCGTCGAAGAATGAGGCCGGCATTTGCGCGCGCAAGCGAAACTCGGAACGGAAGGAAGCGTACGCCAAAACGCAGAGCACCACGACGACAATGCCAACGATGTCATGCTCGCGGTGGACTGCCATCTTGATTGTGTGCGGCTCATCCCGTCCAGCTTGGGGCTGTCCGGAGGCCAAGTTCATGGGGTCGCGGTTCCGGCGATGCGCGGATTTCCGGTTCCGATTATGTCTTTCCGCTGGGCGGCGATGTTGGCGGAATAATCCTTTGTCCTTTCCAATAGAACGCTGATTCTGTCGCGGTAGAGGACCTTCCATCCCGGATCGCGCTCGAGCACATACGTAAGCGGTTCATCGGGAGGAAATAGGACGTAGCGAATGCGGTACTTCTCCAGCAGCGGCTCCGACCGGCTGAGAGATAACAGGTCCAGATAGTCCTGAAGTACGCCGCTGTATTCGAAGATATCGACGCGGCTGTCCAGAAAGATCTTCAGGCTCGGATCCCTCCAGTTGATGTATCCACCCCAGAGGTAAAAATTCAGCATCGGCCCCTGAGGCGGATGCGCCTCGAGATAAGACACAGCCTGCACCGGGTATTGCTGCCCCACCGCAGCCTGAAGCTGGGCATCCCGCGGCCAGAAATACGCGGCCGCGCCGATCATCAACAGGATCACAAAAGCGTTGAGCACGGGAGTGTCTGCTTCCCGCCGATAGCGCGGCACGAAATCCAGAATCTTGGCCAGCAGAGGCGCGACCACGATGCCCAGCAAGAACAGAAAACGGCTGTAGGTCAAGCCACTGTAAAGAGCAAACGTCAGCAGCCCGAGTTCCGCCAGAGTCCAGCGGCAGGAGCGCAGCAGCACACTGATCACTAAAGCGAGCAAAAGAACCAGAACCAGCTTGCCCCGCAGTTCGTGGAAGTTGACCGAAATCCATTCCGCCACGTGCTCAATGTTGAGTTTCTGCCGGAAAGCCAAGTCGAAGGGATAGAACACCAGCCGCCAACCAAACGGATTCACGAACAGCGCAGCCACACTCGCGCCCCAGACCAGCAACACCTTCTCGCGCTGCGAAGTTGTCCATGGCTCCGCCGAAACCGCGCCCCAGCTTTCACGCACGAACCCCGTCCCTGTGACGATCGAAAACAAAATCAAACCAATCAGCCAGGAACCATGAGTGTTCACCCACAGACAGAAAAGAGGAGGAATCATCCATACCAAGCGGCTGTCTTTCTGGCGGAAGCGCTGCAGCACGATGAGAAGCACGACCAGATAAGCATAGCCAAACAAGATGGTCCGCGGACCGAACGAAACAGAGGCGAGGAATACCGCGTAACAGCAAGCCGCCACCGAGGCTTTGTAATGGCCGCTGTGACGGTATGAGAGATAGAGCAGTCCCAGGAAGATGAGACTCAGAACCGATAAAGTGACCGCATTGATTCCGCGCAAGCCCAGGGCTCGCCATCCGAAATAGTAGGGAAGCTCCCCCAACCATTCGTGATTGATCCAGGGATGCCCGGCAACCGTGAAGGAATACATGTCATAGCGTGGCAGGGCATGGTATTGAATCAGGTAGTCGGCATCATGCAGATGCCACCAGATATCCGGATCGGCAACACCGCCCTGGGCCAACACAAAAACGATCGCGAGGACAAGAAAGGTCAGCACGACTAAAAACGAAAGGGCCGGACGAAGCCGCTCGCTCCACTCTGATCCGGCACGAGATGGACGATATTTCTCCTCCGCTCCGGGCACGACTTGTCCAGACCAAGGCTCCACTTCCACCAGGCTCAGCGGCTGCGCAGACGTCACGTCAACCTCGCCTTTTGAGTCCACCGACACACTCCCCAGGGTAGGTAGAGCAATTCCGGCACCAAAGCCCAAAGCCTGATTCATTCCGCCGTGTGTTACTCCGGCAAAGAGCGCAAAACCTCAGGAAATGCAACTCGCAGTCAGCCTCTTCCGCGCGCTCCTTTTATGCAGCAGTCTTGAGAGCTGACAGCGGGCCGTCGGTGTGTAGCCGTTTGTATACTCTGTGAAGATATGCCTGTCTCCAATTGTCGTGTCCGAAAAACCCTTACATTAATAATGACCCGGAAGTGCCAGACGGCACACGACCGAGCCATTTACAGGAACTCGGCAATCCTCCAACATTACTAGGACCTTAACGCTGTATCGCAGGGGAGTGGTTGAAAGGTTCCTTTTGCAGTCAAGCCGAACATCTGACGAGCCTGATCCCTCCTGAAGGCTGGCCTTGCGATACAGGTAGCGGGTTTTTCCGAAGCACGCCAAGTCAAAAGTTTAAAGGCGAACAATGTTGTCCAACACAGGTTCCGCGAGAAGAAGCATACTTCTTGTTGATCGTGACGACGCCTTCAGCCGAGCCTTGCAACAGGTGCTAGGGACCGAATACTCTCTTCGGCACGAGCCTGCCCTGAGTGGAGCGCGAGCCCGGTTCGATACCGAGTACATCGATTGTGTTTTACTCAACCTCGATCTTCCGGGCGGCGAGGACTCCGCATTCCGTCCTCTCGAGCTATTGCGCGCCGCCGCCGAAAGAACCGTGCCTCTCCCCGTCATTACATACAGTTGGGAGGCACGTGGCAAAAGGGCCTTGGAAGCATTCCAGGAAGGCGCCTTCGACACTCTGGACCAACCGCTGGATGTCCAGCAGCTGAAGTTTGCCCTGGAACGAGCTTGCCGCCGCGTGGCTTTGCTCCGTGAACTTACTGAAGCTCAGCGGCTGCTTGAAACCAGCCGCATTGAAGGCCTGCTGGGCAACAGCAAGAGCATGGAGAAGGTCAGCGAACTGATCCGGAAGGTTGCCGAAGTTGCCACCACCGTGCTCATTATGGGCGAGAGTGGCACCGGCAAAGGCATTGCCGCGCAGGCCATCCATCGCCTGAGCGAGCGGCGCAAAAAGCCCTTTGTCGCCTTCTCCGTCTGCAACTTTCCCGACTCCCTCATCGACGACGAACTATTCGGCCATGAACGCGGGGCCTTCACCAACGCCGGTCAAACTCGCCGCGGGCGATTCGAAGAAGCCAACGGCGGAACAATTTTCATGGATGAAATCGGCGATTTGGCGCTTCCCTTGCAATCGAAGCTGCTGCGGGTGCTGCAGGAGCGCACTGTCGAACGCCTCGGGTCGAATGTTTCACGCCCCGTGGACGTCCGCGTAATCTGCGCCACTAACCGTAATCTGGAAAAAATGGTGGCGGAAGGCACCTTCCGGGAGGACCTCTATTTTCGGATTTCGGTGGTAAAGATTCATCTGCCTGCCCTCCGGGAAAGAAGAGAGGACATCCCCCTCCTGGCGGAGCACTACCTGCGCCTGTTCGCGATGGCTCATAACAAAAAGGCACGCGCATTCACACCCGGCTTTGCGGCCGCGCTCGCGCGCCACGACTGGCCGGGAAATGTGCGTGAATTGCAGAACGTCATAGAACGCAGCGTGGTGTTGGCGAATGGCAATGAACACTTGGGCGTCAACGACCTGCCGGAAGAACTGCGGGAGTTCACCATTTCCGATGACGCTCCCGTCCACCCCTTCCATGAAGCTCTGCAAGGCTTCAAGAAGGAACTGGTGCGGTCCGCATTGCGCGCCAATGGCGGGAACAAACTGAAAGCAGCCGGGGAGCTGGGGATCAGCCGCTGCTACCTGCATCGCATGCTGCATCAGTTCGGCTTGGTGGAGAAAGATGCCAGCCAGGAGAATGACGGCTATTAGCTATGAGCAGACGGACCAAACGAGCCGAACTCCGCCAGCTCCGGTGGGGCCGAGATGTTTGAGGTGAGCTGATGAGAATCCGCAGGTTCATCACCGGGCAACGCGCGTCCGGCCAAGCCCTGATAGAGACGGTGCTGGTGATGCCGGTTTTGCTTACGGTAGTTCTTAACGCCGTCAACTTCGCCTTCTTCTTCCTGATGGCGCTCAACATCACGTCCTCTGCCCGCAGCAGCGGCACCTATTCCATCATGGGAGGGGCAACCCCCGCCACCATCGCCATCCCATTGGCCGGTCCCGTGACCACGACAACGTCCGTCAGTTATATTGCCTATCAGGATCTGACCGGCGCCGTCTATTCGCCCACCACCACCAACACTGGAGTGCAAGTCTGTTCCCCCTCCGTGGGCGTGCTCAACGCCGGCACGGCGACCCAGCAATCGAAATGCTCCCAGCTCGGCATGGCCGAAAGTTATGGGGCAGCCGATCCAGACCCGGAGCTCAATAGCGCGGGTACGGTGCCCGCCTTCATGTTGAATCGCGTGGATGTGGCCTACCAGTTCACGCCGCCGATTCCGTTGATGCCTCTTAACCTGGTCCTTCTCCTCAGCCCCGCCTGCACCTCAACCGGCGGAACTGTAACGTGCCTGTTCTATCGCCACACGGAGATGCGGGCCATGAACTAAACGTATGCGCTCAGCATCCCATCGCCGTTTCTTCGTTCCTCGATGCCCTCGCCCTTCCGCCCACGGCCAGGCGACGGTCGAGTTCGCCCTGGTGGTGGTGCTGCTGATGGTAATGATCCTGTCGATGCTCGAACTCATTTTGCTGATGCACACCTACAACGTGCTCGCGGACGCAGCCAAAGAAGGCGTGCGCTACGCCGAGGTCCATGGAACCGGAAATTCTAAACCGAGCGGGCCCACATGCCCGTGCGCTGATATTGATGGACCCGCCGTGCCCGTGGGAACTGCAACTGTGCCTGGCTATGGCAGCGGCTACGGTGTGGTCAAGACCTACGCTCAATACTCGCTGCATGACATGACCGGCATGACGGTAACGGTGACTTACCCCGATACTGCCAACCCGCCTGCCAATCAACCCCCCAACCGGGTCCAAGTTGTCGTGGCTTATTCCTTCAATCCGTTGTTTGGTTTGGGTTGGCCTACGGTGACGGTCAACGCAGCCGCCGAGGGAAGGATCATGAATTGAAAACACGTCGCGCGAAGGAGGGATCCCCGATGACGAAGAATCGTGCAAATGGAATGAGACGACGAAGAGACCGATCGAAGGAGGCTGGCCAAGCCACACTGTTTCTAGTGCTCGCCCTCGGGATTTTCCTGTTGGGCGCGCTCTGCTTTGCCTTCGACATGTCGAACATGTGGTTCCACCGTCAGGCGGCGCAGACCGCCGCCGACGCGGCCTGCGCCGCCGGCGCCATGGACCTTCTGGTTGATTCGCAGGGCGGGGCTACCGGCAATCAGGGCTTCACTCCCGGCACAAATTACAGTTGTACCACCACTTCGACCGACAGCGTCTGCAAGTACGCGGCTAATAATGGCTACGCCAGCCCCAACAGTTCGCCCGGCAACGCGGTCAACGTAAGCTTCCCCACTTCGGTTATCGGGGTCACTGCGCCTCCGAGTACGATCGCTCCCCATCCATTTATCCGGGTGGATATCGTGGATCATGTTCAGACATTCTTCCTGGGCCTGTTCAGCGGTGGCACCACCAAGGACGTCCTCACATTCTCGACTTGCGGGCTGGTCCTGGCCAACGCCCCAATTCCCATCATTGTGCTGCATCCGACCCTGACCAGTTCTTTGAGTGAATCGGGCACACCTGTCATCAAAATTCTTGGTGGCCCTACGAAGAGCATTCAGGTCGATTCGGGCGCCACAACCGCAGTGAGTATCGGCGGAAGCTCGAGTATCAACCTAACCAAGGGCGGGCCCAATTACGACGGCAGCAGCCTTGGCGCGTACGGTGGACCGGCCACTGCGCCAACCGGATTCACCACAGCAGGCTCCGGGACTTGGATTTCTCCCGCCGCGCCAATTAACGACCCGTACGCTCAAGTGGCGGCTCCAACCACGATACCCGGCGCCCCAGCAGTCCCGACTGACCTCACTTACGGCGCTGCGGGTAATGCCTGTGAAGGGAAAAGCCCCACAAAATGTACAGGAAACCCCTGCACAGTTGGCGACATTCAAGGTGGAAATTGTTACGTTAGCCATGACACACACGGCTGCCCGGATCCTGGCGCGACCGCTCCTCCACTTCCGAACAACGGATGTCAACTTTTCACCGCGGGTTACTATCCAAGCGGGATCACTGTGAAGGGGTCCGTGGGCATTTTCGATCCGGGTTTCTATTATCTAAATGGGGGTCTGGGATTACAGTCAGGCTCAATGGTTCGACCGGGTACTGGAACTGGCGACGGAAACCAGGGAACAGTCTTCTATCTCACTGGAACTGCTCAGACGTGCAGTGGACAGACGGGCTTGGTTTGCGTCGGGTCGGACTCAGGTAAGACCGGGATTGATGCGTTCACGACGGCGAATGTTAAATGCTCCGGCGGCCCTGCTCCCGACGCTCGCCTTGGTCTTCCAACTACGTTGGCCGGCAACGTGTTGCTCGCCCCGTGCACCGGCACCTATGGCGATCCCGCTGGTCAATACCGCGGATTTCTGTTTTTTCAGGATCGCTCCAGCGATGTTGGAGGGGGATGGGGTGGCGGTGGCGGGTTCCTGCTGGCCGGCACCATGTATTTTCATATGTGTAACGCATCGGGAACAGGTACTAGTTGTTCCACAACCGTGTGCACCAGCATCGGTAAGTGCGCCGCCGGCAGCAGTTTCGGCTCGAACTTTGCGCTACAAGGCAGCTCCGGATCGACAAGCTATGTCTTGGGGCAGATTATCACCGACACGCTGAACATGGGCGGAACTCCGGCCATCAATATGTCGCTTAACCCCAATTCCTCATATACCACCCTGAAGGCATCGCTTCTGCAATGAATTTCGGCGAGGCGGACGCTTGGAGGATTTTCGACAGCGCGCGGGACAACATGGCAATGAATGCAGATCTTCTGGAAATTTTGTCTCCGGCACCTGCGCGGCTAGTCCGGCTCGCCGCCCCGCCCCTCACTTATCGTGAGGTCCAACAGGGGCACCATCCGGGGCGAGGTCTCGGGCTCTCGATCTTGTTCCACTTGTCTGTCTTCTTGCTGATCATTTTCAGTCGCTCGTTGTCCGTGTACTCGCCTCGCGTGGCGGCCCAGCGAACCTGGCAACCAGTCGATTCTGCTCCGGTCGTTCTGTATTTGCCGGTGTTGGGCGGAGGCACTGAAGGCGCCGGCCATGCCGGCGGCGGATCGAGTAACACCGCCAAAGCTTTCTCCGGACTGCACTCCCGCAGCCGCCGCGGATTCGCTTATCCCGGACCGCAGCCCATGGAAACCTGCGGCTCCGACGGTCACCGCCGCAGCCCAAAACGCAATTGTGGTCAAGGGTGGCAGGCTCGCTCTTCCGCGCACTCCTGACGCACAGGTTGCGGCCCCGAAAATAACCTTGCCTGTGGCCAAGTCAAGCGGGATCCCGGACTTGGCAACCGTTAAGCCGACTCTTCCAGAACCCCCCAGTGCGCCCCGGCCGTCCGAAGTTTCCGAAATGCCTGCCGCGCGGCGGCACCAGGAAGGTCTACTGGTATTGAACGCCATCCCCCCACCGCCTGATTTGCACCCTAACCTCCCGCGCGCGGAAGCCCGCGGATTGTTTGCGGTCGCTCCCTCGGAGGTGACTGTGATCGCCGAGCCCGCGGCGGGAGCGAAAGCCGGAGAAGCGTCCTCTCCGGCGGCGGGAACGGGCACGCGGGCTGACATCGCCCAGGGCGATGCTCTCGCTGAGGCCGCGACTGGTGGCAACGGATCCAGCCGAATTGCCGGCGAATCGGGCAGCGGCAGCGGCGGTCGATATGGCAGCGGGCACGGCAGTGGTTTGAATCCCGCAGGCAACGGCGCCAGTGCAGGTCGCGGCACTGGATCGGAATCTGGCGTTGGAGAAGGATCGAGCGCGAGCCGCGGCAGCGGCGCGGGCGCGGGCAGCGCCCCCGGCACAGGCGGATTCCGCGGCATCGCAATCCAGGGTGGCCGCTACGGCAACGATACCGCTACAGGTTTGCATCCCGGTGTTGCACCGCGTCAGCAGACTTCCTACAACCTGACAATTGTGTCCACCGCAAGCAGCGGCGGCGGACTTCCCGACCTCGGCGTCTTCCACAACGAAAAGGTCTACACGGTGTACCTCGACATGAAAGCGGATGATGAGGATCCCGCTCCTTCATGGATTTTGCAGTATGCAGTCCAGCAGCCTCCATCGAGTCCGGGAGGGATTTCTACCAGGATCCAGGGCACGCCCACGCCGCCCTACGCTATGCTGAAACAAATCCCCGAGTTCGCTACCGACATTCTCCGGAAGTATGCGCACAAGCTAATCATCGCCTGCGCCGTCATGAATGCTGCGGGCAATCTGGAGCAGATCACCCTCCAGCAGAATCCCGACGCTGAATTGGCCTCGCCCTTGGTCGAAGCCCTGAGCCACTGGATGTTCCACCCCGCGCAGATTGACGGCCAACCCGTTCCCCTTAAAATTGTGATCGGCATTCGCCTGGCTCCCGGTCGCTGATGTTGTACTCGGTTGCATAGCAGGCACTCGCCACTTTCGTTCCGGAAACTAAAGGTTGCGCTTTACCAGTTCGTTTGTAAACTGAGGCTGATGCAATCGTCTTTGCCCGAACTTTCTAGTGGCGCAGAACAGCGAGAGTGGAAGGTAGCTGTCACGAGAGTGCTGCGCTCGCGATGGACATTCGCTGCGCTTCAGGTTCTCGATCTACTCACCACCCTGGCGGCGTTCCACGGTGGAGCGTTTGAGGTAAACCCCCTCGTGGCGCATCTCACCGTTCAATTCGGACGCTTTCGCGGCGTGCTCATCAGCAAGCTGATCGCAGTCGCGATTGCCATGGGAGTAAAGAGGCTTGTTTGGATCGTGAATCTGTTCTACGCGCTCATCGTCGGCTGGAACATCGTAGTAGCGACACTTCTGTACATGAAACACCGTTAGCCCCAAAATGCTGGGGCTGAATGCCGCCGTCGGGCGGGCCACCGTTAACCGCTATCTTGCAACGCTGCGAAAAGGCCTACGCTACGTCTGGCGGAAACTCAAGATCATCGACAAGGCTCCGGTGATCGAGCAGTACCAGAACGAGCGCCAGGTCGAATACGTCTTTGACGCGAACACCTATCAGCTATGGGTTGACAATGCCGAAGAACCGCTACGCTCGGCGTCGATTCTCGCGCAACTCCGGCATCACGCGCGTCGAGATGCTGAACCTCGAAAAAGACTGCGTCATGATCCGCAAGGATCCCGACGAGGACGGCAACTGGGGTGACCTTCATTAAGCGCGGGCTTAAGCGGCGGGCCCGCAAACGGCTGCTGAAGATCAACGAAGAGTCGAAGCAGGTGCTTGAGCGCCTATTGTCAGAATCAAAATGTCGGCACATATTCAGCCAGCCCCGTCATCCAGACCCGAAACTGGAGCCCTGCGCACTCGAATCGGAGATGGGGCGTCTCCGGGAAAAGCTAGCCCGTGATAAGATTAAAATCGATTCGGATGCCGGATTGCATACGCTCCGCCACACGTTTCTGACCGAGGCGGGAGAGTATACGGATGCTTTCACGCTGCAGTACATCGCCGGGCACGACACCATCAAGACCACGATGCGTTACGTCCACCCTCGGGCGGAGTCGGTCAGCCGGGCGTTCGGGCGGATCAATCAGAAAAAGAAGCCGGCCGAGTCGGCGTAGCGGATCGGAGCTGTCGCGAGAAGCAGTTGAGAGCTGCGGAGAGTATGTTGCAAAGAGCGCATACAAAAACGCACACAGTAAAAATGGCGAGAGCTTGAAGTTATATTTGTAAGCTATTTAAACTAAAGCAGTTTTTAATGTGCGGAAGTGGTGGAACTGGCAGACACACCATCTGAGGCCATCGCTTTAGCCATTCTTTACAAACTTCTGATCCTGCAGCTTTTACCTTTCGCCTCAATTACTTCCGGCGATCCCCCAAGAAACGGCCAGTAGCCCGCGGTAAGCGCCGGATGCAAGCAGTCGGTGCAAAATCCGGTGCAGCCCTGAGGCGAACAACCAGCGAAACTGAGATCTTGCCAACTGGCAGACTAAACATCTTGCTGAGGCGACAGAGCATTCGGAGGCGGAAGGCGTATTGCACGGGTCGGTGCAAAATCCGGTGCAGTTGATCAATGCAGAGTGACACCCCCAACTGAAGTTTTCCCCTCCGTTTCACGCGGCAAGACAAAAATAGGGGGACGCCGTTGCGCGACTGAGCCCTCAAAACTACTTTTAGGTTGTGGACTTTTTTACGCCTGCGCCTAGGACCTGACGGTGACAAGACTCGAGCCCAAGGCCTCTGCCGTGAAAGTCGTCCTAGAGTTCGTAACTGATTGAAATTAAACGGTACGGATAGCGCTCTGGGGCACTTATCGGACTGTGGAGACGGGTTATCGGACTGTTAACGGACTGTGATGGCCAGGTGCCAAGGAGCCTGAAAATCATGGTGTCCCTCGTCAAAACTCCACGCTCGCGAGGCACCTTCCGAATCAGTAATTTGCCAAACCGCAACATCCCCGTCTCTCCCAAAATGGCTTGCGGATGTAACAATGTTACACGCGGGTTCAATTCCATGC
>WNFD01002175.1_pt1 | contig 27074 bp, 26 predicted proteins | sample 5400491 | NCBI WGS metagenome assembly WNFD01 (sample SAMN13153343, study PRJNA577476) | soil metagenome | isolation source: 120 cm saprolite under Douglas fir tree site 2 hole 2 replicate 2 | place: USA:California | collected 2015-04-18
AACCCGGTCGCGCCTTTCTTGCGCGCGAAGTCATGGCAGACATTGATGGTGATGCGATAGAGCCAGGCCCGAAAATCTTCACCGGCTCGGAATCGCGCGAGGTATTTAAAGACTCGCAGGTAAACATCCTGGGCGGCGTCGCGCGCATCGTCGCGGTTGCCGAGCATTCGCCAGGCGATTGATACCACGCGCTGTTCTGTCGCCAGCATAATTCGCTCGAAGGCAATCTCGTCTCCGGCGCGCGCCCGCGCAACGAGCACCGCGAAATAGTCCGCGCTTTCTGCGGAGGCCGGCGGCAGCATCTCTTGCGCGTCGGTCAGAAAGATATGAGCCATCTCGGCAGCCATCGTTCCCTTTTACGACTTCCACTTACTACTACTCCGGTACCAGGAAAATCGTTGAGTCTTCGTTCGCTTTAATTTTCACTTCAACTCGATCACCAACGGATGAGAAATTAGTTCCACTTTCTCTTGGGAGCAATTAGTCCGGCGTATTCGAGGGCAGGAGCAGCTGTTGGAGGTTATCTATCTGCCCAGGCGCGCTTGTCGCATTCTGATAATCCTGGGCATTGCCACGTTCTTGCAGTCAGTAATCGTCAGGGGCTGGTCATCAGCCGTGTGCAGCGTAACGTTTTTCATCGTCCAGTTCCGCGCAAATTCGATGAGTCCGGCCTCGTAGGCGCTGGCGGTTACGTTTATCCATTTCACATTAGTGATGGGCTTCTCCCGAAGACCCACTGCCGAGAATACGCGGGCCGCACCCAAGACCCGAACATCTTCGATCGTGATGTTGCGAAACTCGCATAACCCGCGCTCGGGCGGCATGACCGTTGTGGTCAGCACGCGCCAGTACAAGGGAATATCCTGCATTCCGCTCGGAAGCGCCGGATAGCTGTAGCTTGGATCCCAGTTCAGCGTGAACGTGAACGGCATCGACACGTTCTCCATCCTCAAATCGCGAATCAAAACATCTTCCACAAAGCCGCCACGCGTCCGGGCGGATTTAAAGCGGATGCCTTCGCCGGTGGCAATCGCGTGGTTGTGATAGGCAACGACCTTCCGAATGCCGCCTGAAGTCTCGCTGCCGAAAGAGATCATGCCGTTGCCACGCCGCACAATGTTATTTCGGATCACGATGAATTCCGTCGGTCGATTGACGCGCAAACCGTCGGAATCGCGTCCCGCTTTCAGACAGATGTCATCGTCGTTACTATCAATGTCGCAGTTCTCTACGAGTACGTAACGGGACGAGTCAATGTCAACGCCGTCGGTGCTGGGTCCGTCGTTGTTCTTGGTCTTGATCGCGTCCACAGTCACGTGATCCGAATAGACGACTTGCACGGTCCAAAAGCCTGAGCGCCTCAAACTAAGGTTTTCAACCGTAACGTCGGTCGACTTCCAAATCACCATTAGCCGTACTCGCTGGCAATCATAATCAGCCGCCCAGCGCAGTCCGCGGGAGTCGTAATCGACCCGCAGATTTCGATACCTGTCCCACCACATTTCGCCGCGGCCATCAATCGTGCCGCCACCCGACAGCATCACGCTTTTCTGATCGTTCACATTGATCAAAGCCGCGGGCCATTTCATCTCGATGCCCGCCACGCGCGTGGAAATGAGCGGATAGTCCCCGTCGTCTTGACTTGCAAGTAAGGTGACCCCTGCGTCAAGGCGCAAATGTACGTTGCTCTTGAGAAACAGCGCTCCGGTTACGTATCGCCCGGGCTTGAAGGTCACGATCCCACCGCCGGCTTTTGAGCAAACGTCTATCGCTTGCTGAATCGCGTTGGTGGACTTCTGAACTCCGTCACCAATCGCGCCAAACGAGCTCGCCAGGAAAATCCGTCGCCCTTCCGGCCTCTGCCTCGCGCCCGCTTTCGGCACCCAGCCAGGCAGGCCCGCAGCCGGGGTGACGTTTGCGCCCGCTGAAATCGACGTAGCTAAGACAGACGACAGGATCAGAACGCGGATGATCGGCAAGCGAATTCTTTGTTCGCAATTTGGGTTATCGCTCCACATAGTCTCGATCATCCGGAACTGCTCGCCAATTATAGACTGAAAGCAGAAAGCGCCGCTGCTGCCGAAGCTGGCTTGGCTAGTCTATGGTAGCGCCAGGCTGGGCCCAAAGTTCCCGAATCCAGTCGGCCACAGCCTCGACCCAGATCGGATCAGAATTGAGCGACGGGATCAGACGCAATTCCTCGCCCCCGGCCTGAATGAAATTATTGCGCGCCCGAATCCCGATCTCCTCCAGGGTTTCCAGACAGTCGGCTACAAACGATGGGCACGCCACCGCCACCCGCTTGAAGCCGGCCTGCGCCAACTTTCTCAGAACATCTTCAGTTTGCGGCCCCAGCCACTCGGCCCGGCCCAGGCGTGATTGAAAAGAAATGGTGTAGCCATCGTCTTTCAATCCGAGCTCGCGGGCGATCGCCCGGGCCGTGAAAATGCACTGCGCCCTATAGCAGTTCTGATTGACGGCGCTGATCGCGTCGCAGCAATCGGATTTGATCAGACAGTGGGCCCGCGTCACGTCGAGTTTTTTCAAATGACGAACCGGCAGGCTGTGAAAACTGAAAACAAAATGCTCGACCGGCCAGTCCTGGACAGTCTCGCGGACGCGTCCGGCGTAGGCATTGATAAAATCAGGTCGCGCGTAGAAAACGGGAAAAAACGATAAGCGATCGGCGAGTCCTAACCGCGCTGCTGTCTTCTTTGTTTCTTGGATGGCGGTTCGGTAACTCGACTCAGCGTATTGCGGATACATCGGCATGACGATGATGCGCGAGACATCCTGTGAACGCATCCGTTCGAGCGAACTCGCGATCGAAGGATTGCCGTAACGCATCGCGTACTCGACGACAAAGCGGTCGCCGTCCACCGCAAATCGCTCGGCAACTTTCTCCGCCAGCTCGCGGGTATACACCCGCAAAGGCGAACCTTCCGGCAACTGAACCTTTTGATACGCCTTCGCCGATTGCAACTTGCGACGCGGCACGATCATCACGTTGACCAGAAACCAGCGCAGCGGCTTCGGCACATCGATTACAAAGCCATCCATCAGAAATTGGCGCAGGTAACGGCCGACGGCCAACGGCGTGGGCGCGTCCGGAGTGCCCAGGTTTATGAGAAGTACACCCGCTCGCTTCATAGCGTTCTCCGGAATTCCTCGGCCACGCGCGCGGCACGCTCGAGAATCTTCGCCAGTCCAATGCGGCCAAGATAATTTCCGACGAGGGCAATGTTAGGCGGCGGGGGCCGAAGCGTCGTCAGAATGCGCTCAAGATCGATTGAGTAATGCGGCAAAGCGTTCGGCCAACGAGTTATCCGAACATCCAAAGCGGAATCGTCTGCGCCAAAAAACCGTTTACGCTCATCCGCGATCAATTGTGCCAGCTCTTGATCGCTAAAGTTCACCACATCCGGGTCGAGGGCGCCGCCGAAAATCCAGGCCTCGGAATGCGCCGGCCCGCGCCCTTCGAAAATACAATCATTGAAGAGCACGCCCCGCGCGCGAAAGCCCTGCCCGCGCGGAAACAAACAACCGAAGCCTTTCAGGCGGGCCGCTTCAGGCGCGTAGAAACTTGTCGCTGTGACCAGCGACAACATTTCAACGCGGCGCAGAGCTTCGCTGACTTCCGGCGAGATGTCCGCGAGAAACTCCGCGGCACTCCGCGCTGAAAGACAGACCGCTGTCGGCTCGTTCGCTTCGGCCTGCGCGCTATGGTTGAAGACGAATTCCACGCCGGCGCGTTTGAGATAATCGGAAAGGCCATCGATCAGCTGCTGCATGCCCTGCGGCGGCGCGACAGTGCCGCGCACATTCGCTCGTGCCGGCCGATTGGTGCGCAGATGATCGGGTAATGCAGCTCGGCCAAAGATCAAACTCGCGCTAAGCCGTTCGGGATCGCCGGCATAAATCCCACCCAGCACGGGAACCAGGAGATAATTCGTCGCGCCTTTTCCCAGTACGCGTCTTCCCCATTCGGCAATAGTTTCGAGTTGCCGCGGTCGCAGACTGGTTGCGCCGGCCACGAGTCGCGCGGCAAGAGCGAAGGCGTCGGAAGCATTAAGCGGGATCTGTCTTGGCCTGTCGCGAAAGATAAATCGCTTGCGGCCGTCGCGCCGCGTGGCCAGGAGCGGTACTCCAGTGTTGGCGCACAGCGCTTCCAATCGCGCCGAATTGAGCAGGCCATTGGCCGCAGTCTCAACCATTCCAGGCGGCGTGCGAATCGTCCTGATCAGGCCGCCTGCGCGCGAGCTCTGCTCGCAAATCCGGACTCTAAAGCCTTCTTTGACAAGATAGTAGGCCGTTACTAATCCCGAGAACCCGGCGCCGACGACTTTGACGTGCGTCATCTCGATTCCTGTTCGTGGCAAGAAAGTGGCGCATCAACTACTTGCTCATTTGCCGCAACTGTTCCGATAACGTTTTCTCTTTTCTCATTGCCCTCTCCCTCTGGGAGAGGGTTGGGTGAGGGCTTGACGCAGGAAGCCTTTTCTTACCTATGACCTTACGAGAGATGATTTCGCTCGTTGAGCGAAATCATCTCTCGTAAAAATTCAAATGTTCGATCCACGTCCTAAGCCCTCATCCCCGACCCTTCTCGCAAAGGGAGAAGGGAGATAAGTCTTCCGATATGTGTGGCGTAAATTGCAGCCGGATTCAACATTCTTGATTCGCGAAGTATCTTAATCCCTTTGGGAGAGGGTTAGGGTGAGGGCTGCTAGTCTGATTACTAACCCCTCTCCCCAGCCCTCTCCCAAGCGGAGAGGGAGCTTCAGAAAAACCCTAGAGCGCCTGAGAGAAGACCTGCGGCCTTTGTTCTTGCTGCCGCAGACGTTGATCGAAGAACATGCAGGCATTACGCAGGAAAGGTCGTCCGCGTTCGGTCAGGATCAACCGCTGGCCGTCCTCGCCCTGCTGCACCCGTCGCTCATAAACAGGAAAGGCTTTCTCGTTTTGATGAAAGCAGGTCGGTGTTTCCGAAATCGCGCTGACCCCCAGACCCAGCAGCACTTGTGTGCGTCTCTCGGTATAGCCCTGAAAGTTTCGGTGCAAAGTTCCTTTCCGCTGCGCTTCAGCCATGCCATCGTGCGGCAAAGCAAAGTGGTCCATCCCGATCTCGACGTAGCCGACGGCGGCCAACTCCTCGCGCGCCATTTCGTAGAGCGCGCGTTTCTCGCCGGCCTTCGGCAAGTCTTCATCTTTGTAACTGCGCTGCGCCGGTTTGATCCAGGGCACGCGCGCAAAGCTGTAGAGCGCGATGCGATCGGGACGCAACTCAATCGTCTTCTCGACTGTCGCCGCAAAACTCTCGGGGTTCTGCCGCGGCAATCCGTAAATCAAATCGTAATTGACTGAGGTGTAACCGAGTTCGCGCGCGGCGTCCGTGACTGACTTGGTAACTTCATAAGGCTGATGGCGATTCACGAGTCGCTGCACTTCGGGATCGAAATCCTGTACGCCGATCGAAATGCGGGTGAAACCCAGCTGCCGCAGCGTGACCAATTGTTCGCGGGTCGTGTGGCCGGGATGAACTTCCACTGAGGCTTCGAATTGATCGCTGGCGATGCGCGCGTCCGCCAGAATTGGTTTTAAGATCCGCTCCAGATTTTCAGCCGAAAAGAATGTCGGCGTGCCGCCGCCCAGGTGCACACCCAGCAGCGATCGCTCTCGCAATGCCGGAACGCGATCAAGATAAAGGCCCCATTCCTTTGAGAGAAGATCGATGTACGCCTCTTCGCGCCCGTGGTCGCGCGTGATGACTGTGTTGCAAGCGCAGAAAGTGCAAAGTGTTTCGCAGTAGGGCAGATGAAAATACAGCGACCATGACGCCGTCTCATCTTCGAAGGCCCGGTTGAGTTCTGCGATCCATTGCCCCGTTGTTGGTGAATCGGTCCAGAACGGAACGGTAGGATAGCTGGTATAGCGCGGCGCCGGAACGTCGTACTTGGCAAAAAGATCAGTCACTGCATTACCTCTCTCACTGTGTCTACGAAGAGTCTCACGTTATCTTCCGGCGTGTCCGGCAAAACTCCATGGCCCAGACCGCAGACCCAACCGGCGCGATCCTGCTCCTTCAACGGTTCAAGATAACGGATTAGCCGCCGGTGGAATTGCTCCGGCTTTAAAAGCAACAGCGCCTGATCGAAATTGCCCTGAACAAAACCTCTGTGAAACATGTGCAGCGCCTCACTCATATTCCAGCGAGAATCAACCCCGACACCCGCGAGATCGCCTTCGGTGAAAAGCGGATGCCGCAGATGCGCCGGCTGCGTGCCTTTCGAGTAGTAGCCAACTCGCGTTGAGTGTTTCTGAGTTAGGAGTTCCAATTGCGGCGTCACTTCAGTTTGAAAAATATCGGGCATCAATTCACCGGCGGCCGTATCAAAAATCACCACCAACTCCGCGCCGTTGTTGAGTTGCAGCTCGATGTTCCGCGCCAGCAACGGCACCATCACTTCACAGAACCGCGGAAACAAAGAGAGAAGGTCTTTCGACGCTGTCAGTGATCCTTTGTGCGAACCCTCAACCGCATAGACAAACAACGTCCACGGTCCGCCCACAAAGCCGATCAGGCTGCGATCTTGCGGCAGGCGCTCGCGCGTGGCGCGCACCGCCTCGCCCTGAAACTGGAGACATGGCCAGGCATCTTCAGCTGAGCGGAGTTGCGAGAACGTTTCCGGATTGAGCTTCCATCCAAGCTGTGGCCCACTGTCGGTGTACTCCAGTCCCATGCCCAGTCCTTCGAGAGGAAAAAGCAGATCGCTGAAGAGAATCGCTGCGTCAAAATCAAAATCTCTTACCGGCCCAAGTGCAACTTCCGCCGCCAGATCGGGTTGTTTGCACAAATCCATGAACGAGTATTTCTGCCGCAGCGCCTGGTAATGCTTGTGATAGCGCCCCGCCTGGCGCATCAACCAGATTGGCGGCACCGACTGCGCGCAGCGAGCCAGCGCGTTTTGAAAACGCGCGCTGCCGATCTGTTCTTTGACCGCTATTGAAGTCATCTACTTTTCTCCCTCTCCCTCTGGGAGAGGGTCGGGGTGAGGGGTTACGACGCGCTACTTAGTTCTGACTTTCTCCGTCGTTAAGCCCTCACCCTGGCCCTCTCCCAAAGGGAGAGAGAACCAACGCAAGTTAAAAACTTGCGCTACTCAGTGTCGCCGTGCCATTGATATCCGATGCCGCGGACCGAGCGGATGCATTCACTTTCCGTGTCGCCGAGCAACTGCCTCAAACGCACGACCATGTTGTCCACCGTGCGCTGATTGAGAAACTTGTCCTCTCCCCACAACTCATCGAGAATCTGATTGCGACTGATGACGCGCGGGCTGCTGGTAATCAGCAGCTGCAGCAATTCAAAGTCGCGCGCGGCCGGATGTTCGCGCCGGTTATCCGGCTGGATGATCACGCGCGTTTCTAAATCAATCACGCGTCCGTTGCACGAGATGCGCCGGCGCACCGGATGACTATCGAGCACGTGCTTGACGCGCAGCAGCAGTTCCTGCAAATGAAACGGCTTGGGAATAAATTCTTCCGCGCCAATTTCGAAGCCTTCCAAACGATGTTCCGCGGAACTAAGCGCCGTCATGAACATCACGGGCAGCGAATAGCTCCCTTTGATCTGGCGTGCCAGCTCGAAACCCGAACCGTCCGGCAAGCCGATGTCGAGAATCACCAAATCCCAAAGGCCTTCGCTCAGCTTCTTCAACGCTCGCTGCCTGGTCTCGACCCACGCGACCTCATACTTTTCGCGCAGCAGCCGCTCGTGCAGGGTCGCTCCCAGCGAGCGATCATCTTCGACCAGCAACAGTCGCTTCATAACTTGCTCGTTTCGTGACGCGCTCTGATGCGTCGGCGCCGGCGCCGGGAAAATCCAGTTCGGCCGTAAAGCCGCCGGCCTTTGCGCTCCGGAAAGTAATCGCGCCGTTCATTCGCTTCAGCAATTGCCGCGCGATGTAGAGACCGACTCCGCTGCCACTACTCCGTGCGTGGCGGACGAAAAGCTTGCCGAGCTGGCTCGGATCGCCCTGGAAGCCGCACCCGTTGTCGGCGACGCGCACACGCAGACGCCCGTCGCCGCCCGGCCTCACCGAAACTTCTACCTGAGTTGCCCGGCCATGCGTGACGGAATTCTGCACGAGATTGGTCAGGATACTTTCCAGCGCGCGCGCGTCAACCATCGTGATCCCGTCACCGTCCTGCGTGATGCTCAACTCCGGCCAATGATGCCGCAACGCGTCGATCCGATCGCCCAACCTGATCGGTTCGAAAAAAAGCGCGCCGCGCGTCAGGTTCACCAGAAAAAGCGAATTCTCCAGCTGCAGTTGCAGCCGCAGCGTGTCACTCAACAAGCGATCCAGTAAAGGGCTCGGTTCGGCGCCGGCAAAATCTTCACGCAAGCTTTCCGCTTGCAGACGCAGACTGGCCAAAGCGGTCTTTGCATCGTGCGTGAACGCCGCAAAAAATTCTTCCACCTGGGCATGACGCTTCTGCTCGCGCCGCGCGTAATAGAACAACGCCAGCCCGCCGCCGATTAACGACGCGATCAGAATGCTGCCTTCCCATAGCAGCATCTGGTAATGACGATGCAGGGCAACTGCGCCCTCGAGGTTCAACCGGTTAAGCAGATCAAGTTGGCGCAGACCAAATATCAACCACCAGCCGGCGAGCGTAACCGTGAACACCACCCACAGTCCGACCAGGGCGATGACAACTCGATTGCGTTTTCGTTCCCTCATAAGTAAGAGCCGTTCAGAGTACCGACTTCAGTCGGGGTTTTGCACCCAAGGAAAAGCCCAACTAAAGTTGGTACTCTAAACGCCGGATGCTTCAGCAGCACCCAAAACTGCATCATGCGCCCGCTCAAGCAATTCATCTGAATGAGCCAGCGACAAAAAGTTTACCTCGTAACCACTCGGCGCCAGGTAAACGCCGCTCGCCAGTGCGCCATGAAAGATTTTCGCGAAGGCGGACGCGTGCCGCGACGGAATCTGATCAATTCGGCGAATCGGTTTTTCCGTTTGCGCGTGCAACCAAAAGATAGATGCGGCGCGCGCAATCTGAAACGGCAACCCACGCTGTTGGAAATCCGCGTTCAGCTCGTCGCAGAATCGCGCCGTCTTCTCTTCCAGTGTCTCATGAGCTTTTACTCTTTCAATCTTCTCCAGCGTGGCCAACCCCGCTCGCATGCCCACCGGGTTCGCGCTCAACGTTCCCGCCTGGTAAACCGGGCCAGCGGGCGCAACCAACTCCATCAGATCCTTTCGCCCGCCATAACCAGCTACCGGAAAACCGCCGCCGATCACTTTGCCATACGTAACCAGATCGGGTCGCATCCCAAGGACTTCGGCCATGCCGCCCAGCGCGACGCGAAAGCCGGAAATCACTTCGTCAAAGATCACCAGACTGCCGTGCTCGCGCGCAATCCTGACTGTCTCTTCGATTAACTCGCGCCGCTGGATCAGCAAGCCATAATTAGCGGGCAGTGGTTCCAGGATTACAGCGGCAATGTCTTTACCGTGTTCAGCAAAAATCTTGCGCACGGCGTCCTCGTCATCAAGCGGCGCGACCAACGTTTCACTGGCGACGTTGGCTGAAACGCCGGCGCTCGAGCTGGCGGCGGCGCCGGCCAAACCGCTACCGGCCTTTACCAGCAACGAATCCGAGTGGCCGTGATAGCAACCTTCGAACTTGAGAATGCGACTTCTTTCTGTGGCCGCGCGCGCAATCCGCAACGCGCTCATTACGGCTTCGGTGCCGGAAGAAACGAAGCGCAGCATCTCAACCCACGGGAGCCGCGACGTAATCCATTCCGCCAATTCGAGCGAGTAAGGCTCGCACGCGCCAAAGCTCCACGCGGTCTCGATCGCTTCGCGCACTGCCCGGCTAACGTCCGGGTCGCGGTGACCTAGCATTAGCGGACCGAAGCTCTGACAAAAATCGACGTACTCGCGTCCATCGACTGAGGTCATCGTTGCGCCCTGGGCGCTGCGAAAGAAGATCGGCGTGCCACCGACGCTCTTAAACGCGCGCACCGGACTGTGTACGCCACCGGGAGTGACGCGCCGGGCACGATCGAAATACTCGCGAGAGAGGTCAGTAACCAATGTTGCTTCTTGAGGAGTCATTTCGCTAAGGGGATCAAACCGCAGAGGTCGCTGAGGTTTTCGCGGAGGTATGCAGAGGACTTGCCTTCTCTGCGGCCTCTGCGAAATCCTCTGCAGCCTCTGCGGTTACGATTTTGCTTGACGACGCAATCATCGTCCTATTCCTAGCTGCTTCGCATAACGCGCGCCGTAAGTAATGACGTACTGCGCGCCGGCGCGTTTGAAAACGTGCCAGGTTTCGCGCAAGGCTTCTTCGAACTTAATCAAGCCTTGCTCAGCCAGCAACACCAGACCGGCGTATTCTCCGCTCACCTGATACGCGCCGACTTGTCGCCCGGTTTGCTCATGAATCGGGCGAATCAAGTCGAGCGAGGTCAACCCCGGTTTGACCATCAGCAAGTCCGCGCCTTCTTCGGCGCAGCGACGGCTGGCGTTGATTGCGTCCGTGCGATTACGCACGTCCAGCTGGTAATGACGACGATCGCCGAACTGCGGCGCTGAGTCGGCAGCGTTCCGAAACGGCCCGTAGAAATTACTCGCAAACTTTGTGCTGTAACTCATGATCGGCACCAGCTCGAAACTCTTTTCGTCGAGCGCCGCGCGAATCCGCGCCACGCGTCCATCCATCATGTCGCTGGGACTGATGCCGTCAGCGCCGGCTTCCGCAAAAGCCACCGCTGATTTCGCCAACTCTTCCAGCGTCGCCGCGTGATTGATTCCCTTTTCATTCAGCACCGCGCAATGGCCGTGCGTCGTGTAAGAACACAGGCAGGTATCGACCCACAAGCACAAGCTGTCGCCAAACTGCCGGCGAATTTCAGAGATGGTCTTGCTGGTGGAGTCATGGGCAAACGCGCTCTCCTTCTTTTCAGCCGGCACCGGAAAAAGCAAAAACTGAGTGACGCCGTCCGCGAGATCCTTTTCGATCTGCTTCAAAGCCGAGGTAGTGTTGTGACGAACTGTGCCGCGCAACCCGGGGATTGGCTCCTCCGTCTCGATCCCTTCCACCACAAAAAACGGTTGAATCAATTGCGCGCGATTGAATTCGGTTTCCGAGCACAGATCGCGCAGGTGTTGCGAAGCCCGCAGACGCATCAAACGTTTCACTGGGACATCTCCTCCAACATGAGGTCAGGACCGGGAGCGGTAGCGACCGGGTTAACCTTCACTGCTTCGACATTTCTTCCAACCACCGCGCGTAGTCCAAAAAGATATGCGGCTCAATTCCGTTTCTCAATAGGATGCGCTGCGTATTGCCGGGACCGCAGAAATGCGTCATCTGCCTGAGCCACGGATTGAGCGACAGAGCATACTCGAAACTCGATCCGCTCTTCCAGAAGAAGTGCGTCTTGCCTTCAAGATTAAGATCTCCGCTCTTTGGAACCAGCCGATAAGTCGCGATGTTGGGCATAGCCTCATCCGTATAGCCGTTCGCATGTGTCAGCTTCTGCCAATTCAATTCGCCACCTGCCAGGGTTTCGATATTCGGCAACTCATGTTCGCCCAAGCTCTCGGCACATCCATTAACCCAGACGCCGCGTTGGGCCAAACGCTTCCACGTCTGCGTTCCGCTGGCCCAGACGATTTGGTCGGGTTCGACTTGCCAATCATCGGGTAACGCATTCGCTTTGGCAATCCAAAGAGCCAAAGGCTCTGGACTCCTTCTCCCTTTGGGAGCGGGCTGGGGTGAGGGAGCTGAGCGCTGGTCCGGCACTGACGCCCTAACCCTCTCCCAGAGGGAGAGGGAATCCCCAGCGGATATCAGCTCGCGCGTGAACCAATCCACATCTGATGATTTCAGCGGCCACAACTGCGCCTTCGGAATTCTCGGCGGTCTTGGCTTTGATGATTGCAGCGAGCAACTATCCAGCGTGCGTCCATCGTCGGTCACGCCACGCAGAAAAGTGACTTCACCAAACGGGCGACACAGAACACTGACGCCAATCTTTTGATGGCAACCGCCGCCATAGCCGCCGAGGATTTCGCGTTCGCGCGTCACCGCCGCGAATGTCTCAGCGCAATTGATGGGCGCGAGCAACTCGCGTAACTCTGGACGCGAGCGCGCGAGTTCGATCGCCAAAGCTCCCTGCGCCGGCGCCGAAGGATTCGCGCTCAGCGGCAAAACCATCCAGCGACACTGCGATAGCACGCGGCGCAGTTCCGCCCGGGTGTCGGCAAACTCGTCTGGCTCAGCTGCGAGCAAACGATCGATGGCGGCCTTGGCGACAATCAATCCGTCAGCATTCAGTTGAAAGAGCTTGCGGACGCGCGTCGGCACGTTGCCGCGCACGTCGATGAAACTCAACTCGCGCAGCTGTGCCGGCAAAGCAGTACCCAAAAACGAATTGAGGTTGTAGCTGCGGCGTGGCGATGAAGTGAGAATCGACATCGCGCCAGTGCGCTCGATTACCGGCCAACGACTTCCGGGCACCAGCAAAAGATCGCGCGCATCTGCCCGCGGCAGAGTCGCCGCGATCTCGGTTTCAGCGTCGTCTTCAATTGCAAGGTCTTTCCAGGAGTGGACTACCAGATCGAAGTCCCCCCGCAGCAGGCCTTCACGAAAGTCCTGCGTGAATACTCCCTTCTCCGGCATTTGCCAGAGCGGATCATTTTGATTTCGATCGCCGAGTGATTCGTGGAAGGAATAGCTGATTTCGGTCTGCGGAGCGGCCAGTCGCAGCGCGTCGCCAACTTGATATGCCTGAATGCGCGCCAGCTCACTACGCCGTGACGCGAGCGTCACGCGCATAAGTCTTCCCATCCGAACGGCCGGAACTGGGCTTGCTGCACCTGGCGCTGCGCCAGCAGTTTGATTTCTTCGCGCGCTGTCTCAACCCGGCCCGCCAATCTTTGCCGCTCGTTGCGCAGCGCGTCGAACAGTTCCGATAACTTGATGACCGGAAACGGAAGCGAGACCGGATCAGTTTCGGCGTCGCCGCGAAGATCAAGACACAGCGAGAAGCGCGAGCTTTGCTTTCCAACCCAGCGCTGAACCTCGGCAGCTTTGAGCGGAGCCGCGATCACCAGGGCCGTTTCATTTTGTTCCCAACCTGCGTCAGCCGGCGAGAATTGATCCAGCTTAATCTCGGGATAATCAGCCAGCAGCTCTTGCGCGTGAGGATAGCTGCGATAAAACAATCGCACATGCGTCTTGCCGATCAGCCAGGGAAGAATCTCGCGCGCCAGTTGGCCGCCGCCAAGCAACGCGACCGACGGCACGCCCTTCAGATGCTGGCGCACCAGGCTGCCATATGATTGACTTCCGAGTCCCTGTAGATGTTCGTGACGGAGGCGCTTGGCATCAACCAGCAAGTTCGAGATCAGTTGTCGAAGAAAGGCCCCCCATAAGGTGCCGGGAAGTTTTGCGTGCGCGACAAACTCTCGAAACTGGCCCAGCACCGCCGTCTCGCCCAACAGCGGCGAATTCAAACCGCAGATCACTTCGAGCAGGAACCTGTAGCTTTCTCCTCCGCGATAGATTTCGACGGCTGATGCGAGCGCTTCATCGCTCTCAGCCGCGGTTATCAGGGCGGCGTTTTCAGTCTTGTTCAGAAACAGAACTCGGCGCAGGCAGGTACGCCAGTCGAGGCCGGTGAGGACGATGGGCAGCTTATCCCTCGCCTCGCGCCGCAGATTAAGGATGACCAGTTGGTCAAGCACGCGGCCATTGTAGGCAGTGCGCAAATCCGTTTGTCATCGGTTTGTCACGCCTTTGGCCCTTAATTACCCCAAAACATCCGCCGCGTAAACTCGTTCGCAAACTTGCGTTCGGGATCGTGTCTGTGGGCCAGCTCGATGAACCTCACAAAGTGCTCCCCGTGCATCTTCATTAGATCTGCCCGAGTAAAAGTTTCGTTGAACTTTCCCGGATGCGGACGCGCGTCCACTTCTCTCATCAACTTTTCGGCTTCGGCAAAATAGTCTTCAAAGCCGTGCGAATCGTTGGCCAGGAGATCGAGCCACATCGAGCGCCGCTCTCGGCCCGGTCCAATCATCGTCTGATCGTGGCCACCAGGAGTGAACCTGACTTCGAAAAGCGTGTAGGGTAGCTTCTTCTCCTGGTAGATCTTTTCGTAGAGATGCTTGAACCGTTCGCAGACCTCGACCGTTCTCTCATACGCCACGGCTAACTCCAGCTCCTGATGCAGGTGATAAATCGATCGATGAAATGCTTTGTAGCTTTCCAGCACCAGATCCGTTCCTCGTTTAATCTTAGTCAGGCGATCGGACCACTTGGGCAAGCAGCCGCAATAGGCCACCAGGTTTCCAATCCACGCCGCCCCCAAAGCGTCGAGCGAAATGTCGAAAAACTCTCGCAATGGCCCGAGGAACGACTTCCTCTTCGCGGTTGGCTCCCAGGTATTGATCTGACACCGGTCCGTGAAGGGAAACAGATACAGGCTCAGGTGAACGTGCCCGGCGATCAGTTCGTCGAGATGCTCTTTGACGTATGACCAACTCGAGAGCTGAACTTTCTGCTCGACGTTGAAGCGTGGCACGGCTTTGACGACGACTTCGGTGATAATGCCACAGGCGCCGATGCCGCCGATGGCGGCTTTGAAAAGATCATTCTCGGGTTGGCATTCGTGGATCTCGCCTTGGCCGTCGATCAGCTTGAGACCAGCGACTTGCTCGCTGACAAAGCCCCAATCGCGGCCCGTGCCATGCACATCGGTCGAGATAATGCCGGCGATGCTCTGGGCGTCATGCGAAGGCAAATTTTCGAAAGCGAGACCTAAAGTCAACAACTCCTTCGAAACGTCGCGCACGCGCATGCCGCCTCTGAGCCGCAGGTGATTCCCTTCTCTTTTGATCACACCGGTGTAGCGATCCAGCGAAACCAGAGTATCTTCGGCCACCAGTCCGCTGTTGAAGGAATGGCCGGCGCCGAAGGTCCTGATCCCTGAAGAATTCTTGATGAGGTTGACTATCTTTTCCTCAGTCTCCGGCATCTCGAAATGCCGTGGCCGATAGCCAAATCGCCGTAGCCAGTTGCGGAAATAGCCGTGACACACTCGGCCTTCGAGCCAAAGAAAGTTTCCGAAAGTCAGAGCGTAGAGGATGATGTTGAGGGTCGTAGTCAGGCCGCAATAGAAATAGCCTCGAGTTTTCATCGCGGTTTTCCTTTCCTTTCAGACGTGAGAAATCATCGAAGTGCCTCGTGGGAACTCAGCCACTCGAAAAGTTGGGCGAGACGATATTCCGACTGCGCCTGGAAGTCAATAACCCAGCCAAAATGTGATATACATTCGCCGCGATCGGCCGAGAAAGGGATTAGGAGTTGTTCGGCTTTCAAGCTTTTCTCTGCGCGGCCTCTGCGTATCTGCGGTGAGCTCTGTGCGACTGGGATTCACCGCCGAGACGCAGAGAACGCGGAGGTGGCGCAGAGAAGAACACTGCTGGAACGGTCTCGAATGTACTCGAACCCAAAGGAGACGCCCATGCGACGAGGTTTGTTGTTGCTCTTTCTGTGCTGTGCGATTTCCGTCGGCGGGTCGGCCCAGGTCGCGCCGGCCCGAAACTACCCCGCGCCAGTCGAAGGCGATTATGTGATCGCAAACTTTCGCTTTCACAGCGGCGAGGTTCTGCCGGAACTCAAAATTCATTACCGGACGATTGGCGCTCCGGTGCGTGACGCGTCGGGCGTCGTGCGCAATGCCGTGCTGATTGGACATGGCACGGGCGGCTCCGGAACACAATTCCTTTCGGCGCAGTTTGCCGGCGTGCTTTTTGGTCCCGGGCAACTGCTCGACGCGACGAAATATTTCATCATTCTCCCGGACGGAATCGGCCACGGTAAATCCAGTAAGCCGAGCGACGGTCTGCACGCAAGGTTTCCGCATTACACTTACGACGACATGGTTGTCGCGCAGCATCAACTGCTCACGGAAAAGTTGGGCGTGGATCACCTGCGTCTGGTGATGGGCACATCGATGGGCGGGATGCAGACCTGGGTGTGGGGCGAAATGTATCCGGATTTCATGGATGCCTTGATGCCTTTGGCGAGCAATCCCGTGGAAATCGCCGGCCGCAATCGCATTTGGCGTTACATGGCTATTGACGCGATTCGCAATGATCCTGATTGGATGGGCGGTGAGTATAAGTCGCAACCGATGCGCGGCCTGACCACCGCGGAGGATCTGTTGTTATTAGCAGGCAGCGCGCCGCTGCAGTGGCAGAAACAGGCTCCCACTCGTGAGGCCGCAGAGAAACTCTACCTGGATCGTTTCAAGCCGGCGGTCGCCCGGCTTGACGCGAATGATCTCATCTATCAGCTTGAAGCGTCGCGCGAGTACAATCCGAAGCCGAGACTTGAGACGATCAAGGCGCCCCTCGTCGCAATCAATTCCGCGGACGATCTGATTAATCCGCCGGAGCTTGGGGTGATGGAGCGCGAAATCAGGCGCGTCAAACGCGGCCGCTACATCCTGATCCCGATCAGCGATCAGACCCGCGGGCACGGCACTCATTCGCTGCCGGCCATCTGGCAGAAGTATCTGCGCGCGCTACTTGAAAAATCAAAGAAATAGAATCCGAGGAGACCCGTTATGCGCCGAATCGTTTTCGCGATCATATTGCTCTTAACAGTCACGCCGTTGGTGGCGGCGCGCGTCACTCGCGTCGAGATCAAAACGCGTGAGGACATTAACGGCGGCAAGCCGTTTGGCTTAGCCGGGCCGTACGAAAGGCTGATCGGCAAAGTATATTTCAAAGTCGATCCGCGTAATCCTCACAACGGCGTCATCGTCGATCTTGATAAAGCGGACCCCGACCGAGATGGCCTGGTCGAGTTCTCAGCCGACGTTTACATTCTCAAACCGAAAGATCCAAATCGCGGCAGCGGCTCGCTGTTCCTCGAAATTCCCAACCGCGGCGGTCGCGGCATCGTTCGCCTGGCCAACTTTGCCACCAACCAATCTGAGTTTGGCGATGGTTTTCTGATGCGCCAGGGAATCACCATCGTCTGGGTCGGCTGGCAATTCGACGTGCGCGATCAGGCAGGCCTGCTACGCCTTTATGCTCCGGTTGCGCGCGACGGAGCGAAACCGATCACCGGCCTGGTGCGCTCAGACTTTATTGTTCAGGAGAAGACGAGCGAGCAACCGCTCGCGCACATCATCAACGGCGCCATCGGCGGCACCGAATATCCCGTCGCTGCCCCGAACGACACCGCCAACGTCCTGACTGTGCGCGAGACGCCGACGGGGGAAAGGCGCGTCATTCCCAAAACCGAATGGAGTTTCGCGCACAGCGTTAACGGCGCGATCACGCCGAGCGATCGTTATATTTATCTGAAGAGCGGATTCGAGCCGGGCAGGATTTATGAGCTGGTATACGTCGCCAGAGATCCGGTGGTGGTCGGATTGGGTCTGGCGGGCGTGCGCGATCTCGTCTCGTATTTCAAACACGACGCGGCCGCGGTTGCGCCGGCCCAGCGTGCATATTCTCTTGGCATTTCCCAATCGGGCCGCTTCCTGCGCCATTTTGTTTACCAGGGATTCAATGCCGATGAAGACGGCCGACAGGTTTTCGACGGCCTGCTGATCCACGTCGCCGGCGCGGGCATCGGTAGCTTCAATCACCGCTTCGCCCAACCATCGCGCGACGCGCAACCGCTGAACGCGCTTTTCTATCCCACGGATCTCTTTCCCTTTGCGGACACGACCCAAACAGATCAAGAGACCGGCAGGACGGCAGGACTGCTCAACAAAGCAAAAGCGGAAAATGTCCTGCCGAAGATTTTCTTCACGAATACTGCTTACGAGTATTGGTCACGCGCCGGGTCGCTAATTCACACTTCGCCGGACGGAAAAAGCGATTTGCCGCTGATGGACAATGTGCGCGTCTATTTCTTTGCCGGCCTGCAACACTTCTCCGGCGCATTTCCACCCACGCGCGGCACAGCCCTGACATTGCTGGGCCAGCACCCCCAGAATCCGAATCCCATTTCGTGGTTGTGGCGCGCGATGATCGTCAACATGGACGAGTGGGTGCGCGATGGCGTCGCTCCGCCACCGAGCAGCTACCCGCGACTGGATGACGGCACGCTGGTCGCGCGCGACAAACTTTTGTTCCCGAAGATTCCTGACGTCAACTTGCCGCAGACGGCGCATCAGGCTTACCGTCTCGACTTTGGTCCGGACTGGTTGAAGGGAGTGATCAGCAAACAGCCGCCAACGGTCGGCAATCCTTATCCAGTCTTTGTGCCGCAAGTAAACGCGGATGGAAATGAAATCGCGGGAGTCAGACTGCCGGAACTCGCCGTGCCGGTCGCCACTTACACTGGCTGGAACCTGCGTGATCCCAAAACCGGAGCGCCGTGGGCTCGCGTCAGTTTCATCGGCTCGTACTTGCCTTTGGCTAAGACGAAAAGCGATCGCGAGAAGCGCGGCGATCCGCGCGCGTCGCTGGAGGAACGTTACCAGTCGAAAGCGCAGTATCTGGGTCTGTACGCCGAGAGTGCAATGGACCTGATCCAAAGACGGTTTCTCCTGCGCGAAGATCTCGCCGGCGTGCTCCGCCGTGGCAACCTGGAATGGGACGAAGCGCAGAAGTGATAGGAAGAACGGTGGAAATCTCTCCAGTCATACTCGAAGGTGAGCACGTACGCCTCGAACCTTTGTCTCCGGCGCACGAAGAAGCGCTCATCGCCGCGGCGAGCGACGGCGAGCTTTGGAAATCTACGGTCACGATTGTTCCCTCTTCTCCGGCCACGATGATCGATTACATCCAGGCGGCGCTGGCCGGCCAGGCAACGGGGAAAGAGCTGCCCTTCGTGATTATCCGCAAGAGTGGCCCGGGGGTCCCGCCCGTGAAGAAGTCCGGTGAAGTCGTCGGCACCACGCGCTTCTATGAGATTCGACCGCACGATCGCGCCGTGGCGATTGGCTACACGTGGTTGGCGAAGAGCGCGCAACGCACTGCGGTGAACACGGAAAGCAAGTTGCTGATGCTCGCGCATGCGTTCGATAATTGGCGTTGTAATCGGGTGGAGCTCATCACGGACGTTCTCAATCAGCAGTCGCGCGCGGCTATTCTTCGTCTGGGAGCAACGCAGGAAGGCATCCTCCGCAAACACCTGATCCTGCCGAGCGGACGCATCCGCGATTCCGTAATCTTCAGCATCATCGCTGACGAATGGGCAGAGGTTAAGTCGCGGCTTAGGGAGAAGCTTCGCCGATTCGAGCGAGTGTGAAAGGACAAGAATGTTTTCGGATCCTTTGGTCACAAGACTGACTTCGTTTGTGCAGTCAGTAGGTATCGAGGCGCAGGCGTGCCCGATTAATTGGAAGACGCAGTTCCCGGGTCTGGACATCAGGACCGGCGCGGTGCTGGTAGATGAGAGCCAACTAATTCATCCGGGGAACATTTTGCACGAGGCCGGCCACATCGCGGTGCACGATCCAGTCCGCCGCCAAGAAACGAAGTTCTTGCCCTTAAAGGGAGAGGAACTCAGCGCTCTTGCCTGGTCTTATGCGGCCGTAGTGCAGCTGGGCCTGAACGCTGAATTGGTGTTCTACCCCGGAAGTTACCAAGGATGGGATACAACCCTAATTGAGAGCTTTGCGGAGGGCCGCTACATCGGCGTCCCGCTTTTACAGCGCTATGGAATGGCTGTTGAGGCCCGTTATGCGTCAGAGCGCCGAGTTGAGCCCTATCCGTATATGTTGCGCTGGTTGAGGTGACGTCGCCACCGGACAGAGTCACATAAACACCGGGAGAAACTGTATGAAAACAACTGCCGTCATCTCTTTACTGTTCGCGACTTTCATTGTTTGCCTGGCGCAGGGACCGAACGCCGAACGCCAACAATTCATCCGCAGCGAAGCGCCGGTGATCGCTCTGGCCCATGTGCGCCTGATCGATGGCACCGGCGCCCCACCGCTCGAGGATCAGACCATCGTGATCACGGAAGGCAAGATCCAATCAATCGCACCGAGCACAACTGCGACGGTGCCGGCGGGCGCCCAGACACTCGATCTCAAAGGCTATACCGTTCTGCCGGGATTGGTGGGCATGCACGACCACATGTTCTTTCCGATGGGTGGCACGCCGCCGATGTACTCGAACATGGGGACAAGTTTCCCGCGCCTCTATCTCGCGCTGGGCGTCACCACGATTCGGACGACCGGTAGCGTTCAGCCGTATCTCGATTTGGAAATCAAGAAGCTGATCGATAGCGGCCGCATGATTGGCCCCAAGATGCACATCACCGCGCCTTACCTCGAAGGCGTCGGTTCATTCACCCCGGTGATGCACACGCTCACGGGAGCCGACGACGCGCGCCGCATGGTGAGCTACTGGGCCGATCAGGGCGCGACTTCTTTCAAAGCCTACATGAACATCACGCGCGATGAATTGCGCGCCGCGGTGGAAGAAGCGCACAAACGCGGACTCAAAGTCACTGGCCATCTGTGTTCGATTGGTTATCGTGAAGCGGCTGAGATTGGGATCGATAATCTCGAGCACGGTCTGCTTCCTGATTCCGAGTTCGTGGCGAATAAACAGCCTGACAAATGTCCCGGCGCGGCCGTGAATGCGAGCCTGAGACAGCTTGATATCAACGGCGAGACGGTAAAGGAAACGATTCGAACCTTGGTAGCAAAGAATGTCGCGCTCACTTCAACGCTGCCGGTCTTCGAAGCGGGAGCGCCACTTACTCAAAGCGGCATCGGCGCCGCGAGCGCGGTGCTGAATCCTCGCATGCTTAACGTGATGAACACCGACGCGCGCGTTCGTTATCTGACGGCGCGCTCGCGCGTCGCGGCCGATTCGCCCACGCCGGTCTTGATCCGCAAGTCGATGGACTTCGAACGCGCCTTCGTCGCCGCTGGCGGGTTACTGATGGCGGGTCTGGATCCCACCGGCAACGGGGGGATCGTGGCCGGTTTCGGCGACCTCCGCGAAGTAGAACTGCTCGTCGAAGCCGGCTTCACTCCTATCGAAGCAATCAAGATCGCGACATTCAATGGCGCAAAGTTTCTTGGCGAGGACGCGCGCATCGGCTCGATCGCTTTGGGCAAACAGGCTGACCTGATGATCGTGAAAGGAAACCCCGCAGCGAAAATCAGCGACATCGAAGCTGTCGAGATCGTTTTCAAAGACGGCGTCGGCTACGACTCAGAGAAGTTGATCCAGAGTGTGCAGGGATTGGTGGGGATTAGGTAGATCACGGCGTAGCCGTGAAAGAAAGTAGCCGGGGGTAAGTGCGAAGCACGCCACCCCCGGGCCACGCCAGCATCAATTCCCTCAAGCCCGCGGAGCGGGCGACAGAGCATGTTAAGTCTCGGCGCGGCCTTTGATAGCCCGAAAATTGTTTCGGTGCGTTTTCATTCTGTGGTATAGTCCCGCCATTAGCTCTACCCGTCGGTGTCTGGATGGACACACGACACAAATTTGAACGGACGCTGGACTGCGTCACGAAAGGTAAATATGAATAACCAGAAATTTGAATTCCCAACGAAGTTTGCCCGCCGAATGCCCGATCCGGTTTTCCCAGGAATAGAACGACACTTCTTCTTCGTTCCGGTCACACAAGTTCCACGTGGGTTGCCATTGGATCCAAACGCGCGTGTCCCAAACATCTACCGAACAGTTTACAAGGACGTGCGCAAGAGTTTGCTTGAGCCGGATGGAATGTTTCATCTGAAGCACAAAGGAATCACACTTGTCGCATCCTCGGTCGACAAGCGATCGGACACCCTCTACATGGTGAATCTAGAATCGGGCCAGGGAGTTCTAGACGGAGCGCACACTTATACGCTCATCTTGGACGAACAGGAAAAGAAGAAGCGGCCCGATAACCTGAAACAATTGCCAGACAACCAGTTTGTTAAATTCGAGGTGATTACCAAGGCGCCCTTGGAGTGGATCGCCGATATGGCCGGCGGACTAAACACATCCGTTCAGGTACAACCCATGAGCCTCGACAATCTGGCAGGCCGCTTCAAGTGGCTGCAGAAGATTGTGGATAAGTATCCATATGGAGACCAAATTGCTTGGCGCGAGAATGAAGATAAACAGCTCGATGCCCGCGATCTTGTAAGTCTGCTGACTTGTTTCAACGTTCATCTCTTCCCGAACGTTAGCGAGACACAGCCAGTCGTTGCCTATGAGAAGAAATCGGCAGCTCTGAAATTGTACGAGGAAGAGGTTAAGAAAGAGGACGAAGGTAAAGACAACTCTTACAAACGACTCGCTCCTATGGTGAATGACATTCTGGTATTGCATGACCTAATTCGAGGTGAGGCACAAAAATACTGGAATAATGAGGGTGGTAAGTTTGGAAGGCTTGCGTTTGTTGAGCATCGCGCCAAGGGCTTTTACCTTCCCTTCACACAGCAGACAGTTGAGTACAGGCTAATGAGTGGCGCGCTTTATCCTATCCTCGCGGCGTTTCGGTGGATGGTTGAGCCGAATAAGCGAAACGGAAAATTGCAATGGCGGGGAGGTTTCAAGGCGGTCAAGAGTCTCTGGCAAGACTCCGCGGTTGAGCTTCTCAAAATGACAAAAACCGCAAGCGATGAGCTTGGGCGAAATCCCAATGCAGTCGGGAAAAGCCGGAATCACTGGGCCAACCTTTTTGCTCGCGTAGCAATGAGAGACCTGATCCAGGGGAAACAATAGGGGCGAGCGTCTGTCGCCCGCTTCGCGGGCTGGAGACTTCATTTCCTACGTGATCCGGGGGTGGCGCGCTGCGCGCTTACCCCCGGCTACTTTCTGTCACGGCTGCGCCGTGAAGAGCAACTTCACTCTCCAAGAGTCGTGCTTTCGCTTGAGATTTAAGGTGGTCTAGGCGGGCTGTAATTCTCTAACGTGGGCGACGTCTTGCCGGCTAACAGGACGAACTTGCTGTGCCGATAATGAAGCAACCGCGATCGTTTGACCGGTGAGAGTCATGAATTCAACCTCGTAACCTTCGCCGTTGTTGTGGATGTGCACGACAGTCCCCACATCTCCGGCGGTGAGCCCTTCTTCCGGCACGTCTTCAGTAAGCACTACGATGTCGTGTTCTTTGATCATTGCTCTGCCTCCAAAGGATAGGCCGTTATCAGCCGAGGCGCAATCTGTCCTACGTCGACTTGCCACACGGCGCGGATGCGCGGCCGCCGGCCGTCAGGAGCTTTCAATTCGCCATCGATTTCATATCGCGGACCCCCAGCGCGTCTGTCTCACGACGCTAATTTCATGACGCTGTGCGTGTTCACGTAGCGCTTCGGCGAATACTTCCCACTCGTCCATTTGAAATCCAAATTCGAGAAAGAATCGTGCCTTGCTCGCGCCGTATCGATGTCTCAGATTGAGAAGGTATTCATCGATCTTTTCGCGGGCAACGATTGCGATGTGTGCGTAAGGGAGACGCATGGGTGGAGTTTACCATTCCGCGCCTTCAACTGTGCGTTCATTCACACCGCTGGCGCTCCACGAAACCGAAGGGCGGTACGCGCGCGGGCTTTGGCGGCTTCGACTTCGCGGTTGCGCGGAGGCGTACTAGTGACAAGTGACGCGAGCAGTTCATTAGCAGCTTTCGTTACTTCGTCAACCGCATGATTAAAGGCTGGTTCGTTAGCCTTTGATGGCTTGTTGAACCCACTAAGCTTTCTCACAAACTGAATTGCGGACGCGCGAATCTCTTCTTCGCTAGCCGGTGGTTTGAAGTTGTGCAGGGTTTTGATGTTGCGACACATGAGTTTTCAGTCCTTGCTGATCAGAATCAACCACGACAATACAATGTGACGAAATTTCGCGCAAAGGCGCGACGGAGTCTTAACTGCAAACGCACGAGACTAGCGCTACGTCGAAACGAAACCCGACCGCTTTACTCAATTTTTCCTTGACACTACGAGATTAAGTCAATAGATTGCTGGCTCCCCGTAGAAAGCCAACCCACATAAAGGAAAAGGAGACCCGATATGAGCATCAAGTTAACGCGTAGAAGTGTCATTGCGTGCATCTCGGTTATCGCGTGTGCGGTGTTAGTCCCGATCGCGATGCGCGCTGCCAGTAGTCCGGGCACGCTGGAGGCTTGCATCAATCCCGGTAACGGAATGATGCGTCTGGTGGATTCGAGTACACCATGCCACAACAACGAATCCCGGGTTTCGTGGGACATCACTGGTCCGGCAGGACCTCCCGGACCGCAGGGCGACCCTGGTCCCGCAGGACCTCCGGGCGCAACCGGCGCAACCGGCGCGACAGGGGCGACAGGGGCGACCGGGCCGGCTGGACCAGCGGGACCGCCGGGACGGCCGAGCTGTACGTCTTCAACGGCAGTGCTTCAACAGCTAATGTCTCGGTAAATTTCCTGGACAAGAGCGGAAACAATCTGGCCGGCCATAACATTCCCGGATCACCATCACCAGGAACTTATCCGGGCGAAGCAAATGGAGTGAACGTATCTCTCGCGGCCGATAACACCAGAGATCTCTATTGGTCCATGCCGGTCGCAGGCGGGCCAGGTTTTGATGGCGTTACGGATGTATCGTTCTCAATCCGTGTCGTTTCCGACCAGCCAATCGTGGTGGGCGCGCGCTTTGACTTCCATCCATTCGCGATGCCGCAGGTTTGCCATGAGTTACCCAGATAATTGGTAGCCAATCGCATACGACAAAAAGAAGGCCCGGCGCAGGCTGGGCCTTCGTCACGTTAGCCCCAGGAACACATCACAAGAAGACTCGCGAGCCTGCGGAGCGAGCGGCAGATACAGCACCGCGACCGCTAGGAAGCGGGATAAGAACTCGAGTTGCGAAGGGTTCGGCTTCGGTTTTACGATGTGGTGTCATCTTGCAAGTTGCGCCTTGATCGCGCTCGCTGCCGCTCGCGGTTCTGTAACTTCATTCGTTCGTGCATAACACTTTGCTAAGAGACACTTATGCAATCACTCAGCCAACTTTTCGAAAACAACCGCACCTGGGCAGCCGACATGACGCGGCAAGACCCGGATTTCTTTCGCCGTCTATCCACTCAGCAGTCGCCGCACTATCTCTGGATCGGTTGCTCTGACAGCCGCGTGCCCGCCAACCAGGTTGTCGGATTGGTACCGGGCGAAATGTTTGTGCACCGCAACGTTGCTAATGTCGTGGTGCACACTGACCTCAACTGCCTTTCGGCAATTCAGTTCGCGGTTGACGTGCTGCGCATTGAGCACATCATCGTCTGCGGTCACTACAGCTGCGGCGGGATTCTCGCGGCCTTGCAGGACAACAAGCTCGGGCTCATCGAGAACTGGCTGCGCCACGTTCAGGACGTGCGCGCCAAACATCAGGCGGAACTCGACGCGCTGGAGACTGAAGAAAAGCAACACGATCGCCTCTGCGAGCTTAACGTCATCGAGCAGGTCACCAACTTGAGCCGAACCACCGTGGTCCGCGACGCGTGGTCGCGTGGCCAGACCCTGACTGTTCACGGCTGGATCTATGATCTCAGCGATGGGCTGCTGCGCGACCTTGAGGTTTCAGTGGCTTCAGAGCAAGAGATTGAAAGATAGCCGACCCGCGACGCGGTTCAAGCCGGAAAGCGCACCCGCGGGCGCCGAAGATTCCGCAAACTGTCATTTTGTTTGCAATTCAATCCCACCTGCGTTAAAAAAACAGACGCAATCAGTCGAAACGCGAGGGAGTTGACATCATGCCGTTCACAATAACCGTTAATGGTAAGCCCAGGACCGTCGACGTGCCCGCCGATATGCCTTTGCTGTGGGTGATCAGAGAAGTCCTGGACCTTCCCGGCACAAAATACGGATGCGGGATGTCTCTGTGCGGCGCCTGCACGGTTCACGTGGAGGGCGAGGCCACTCGCTCATGTATCACAGCAATTTCGGAAGTTAACGGCAAACGAATCACGACGATTGAAGGCTTATCGCCCAGCGGCAATCACCCGCTCCAAAAAGCCTGGATGGAGATCGATGTTCCTCAGTGCGGCTATTGTCAGGCAGGCCAGATCATGAATGCGGCTGCCATGCTGAAGAAATATCCGAAGCCGACAGATGCGCAGATTAACGAGGCGATGGACGGTAACATCTGCCGTTGTGGAACCTACCTGCGGATCCGCGAGGCGATTCATAAAGCCGCGGGAAATGGCGGAGCGGTGAAGTCTGGTTCCTAAATCGCAGCAGTGAGATTTCAAATTGCAGATTAGTAATTGCAAAGTGCAATTCCAAAACCAGTGAGATTCATCTTGACGGCAGGAGGCGCCCGTGCAGACCAGATCGATTAACCGGCGAGCATTTTTACAAGTCACCGCGGTCGCAGGCGGCGGAATGCTTCTTGGTTTGTACTTCAAACCGCCGGCTTTCGCACAGAACCAACGACCCGCTCCATTGATTCCAAATCCCAGCTCTTTCATACGGATTGCGCCCGACGGGATCGTTACGATCATCGCCAAGAATCCGGAGATTGGCCAGGGCGTCAAGACCTCCTTACCAATGGTGATTGCCGACGAGCTGGACGTCGATTGGAAAGATGTGCGTATCGAACAGGCCGATTTGGACAACACAAAGTATTCGAATCAGTCGGCGGGAGGGAGCACCGCTACACCCAACAGTTGGAACCCGATGCGGCAAGTGGGCGCCGCCGCGCGGCAGATGCTGATCGCCGCAGCCGCGCAAACCTGGGGCGTGCCGGAGTCTGAATGCACGACTTCATCCGGCAAGGTATTACATCAGACGTCGAAACGCTCGCTTGGATACGGCGCGCTCGCCGCCAGGGCAGCGACCCTGACTCCTCCTGATCTGCAAAAAGTGAAGCTTAAAGATCCAAAGGACTACAAGATCATCGGCACGCCGCGAGCAGGCGTAGACAACTTTGCGATCGTGACGGGCCAGCCGATCTACGGGATTGATTTCACTCTGCCGGGAATGCTTTGGGCGGTGTTCGCCAAGTGTCCGGTTTTTGGCGGCAAAGCGGTTTCGGCAAACCTCGAAACGATCAAGGCCATGCCGGGTGTTCGTCATGCCTTTGT
>WNFD01001104.1_pt1 | contig 27069 bp, 23 predicted proteins | sample 5400491 | NCBI WGS metagenome assembly WNFD01 (sample SAMN13153343, study PRJNA577476) | soil metagenome | isolation source: 120 cm saprolite under Douglas fir tree site 2 hole 2 replicate 2 | place: USA:California | collected 2015-04-18
TAAACCGACCGGGAGCAAGCGATGATCGTCGAACAGATCTGGACCGCCAATTCCGGGCGCAATTTCAACTACCTGATCGCCTGCGGCGAAACCGGCGAGGCGCTGGCGGTCGATCCGCTCGACCACGCGAAATGCCTGGCCGCCGCCAAGGCCAAGGGCTGGACGCTCACCCAGATCCTCAACACCCACCATCATCGCGACCATACCGGCGGCAATGACCAGGTGATCGCGGCGACCCATGCCAAGCTGTTGGCGCATGCGGGCGCCAAGGACCAGATCGAGGGCATCGATCGCGGCCTCAAGGCCGGCGACGTGATCAAGGTCGGCCGTACCGTCGAGCTCGAATGCCTCGATACCCCAGGCCACACGATGAGCCATATCTGCGTGCGCTCGCGCGGCGATGTGCCGGCTCTGTTCTGCGGCGACACGCTCTTCAATGCCGGCGCCGGCAATTGCCACAATGGCGGCCACCCCAACGAGCTCTACAACACCTTCGCCGCCCAGCTCGCCAAATTGCCGGATTCGACGCTGGTCTATCCGGGCCACGACTACATCAGTAACAATCTGCGCTTCACGCTCGACCGCGAGCCGGACAACGCCAAGGCCAAGGAAATGCTGCCGGCATTGGAAAGGCAGGACACGACGAAGGCGCTGGTCACCACGCTCGCGCTGGAAAAGGAGATCAACACCTTCTTCCGGCTATCGAGCCCGTCGGTGATCAAGCGTCTGCGCGAAGCCTTCCCCGACCTGCCCGAGCATCCCGATCAGAAAACGGTATTCCTGAAATTGCGCGAACTGCGCAACAAATGGTGACAGGGTAAGAATACAATTCAAAAAGGAGGTTCTGATGGCACAACATTACGATCGTAAGGCCGAGGATCTCGGCAACATCACGGGGCTCGAACACGTCAACCTGCAGATCCCCGACCAGGTGCAGGGGAATTTGTTCTATATCCAAGGGCTGGGGTTGACGCGCGACCCGTATATGAACACCGGCCTTGCCAATATGTGGATCAATGTCGGCAAGAGCCAGTTCCACCTGCCGACCGGCGATCCCTGGGTGTTGCGCGGCGCGATCGGGCTGGTGACGCCGGACCGCGATGCCCTGCTCGCCCGCCTCGCCAGCGTCAAGAAGCAGCTTGCGGGGACCAAATTCGCCGTCGCCGAAAACAACGATTATGTCCAGGTGACCTGCCCGTGGGGCAACCGCTTCAACATGCACAGCCCGGATGTCGAGCGCTTTGGCGCGATCAATCTCGGCATGCCCTATCTCCAATTCGACGTGCCGATGGGCAGCGCCGAGGGCATCAGGCGCTTCTACAAGAAGATCTTCGGCGCCAGGACCAAGCTCGAAGGTAATGGGACGGGCCAGGCCGCGCGGATCAACGTCGGCTACCACCAGGATCTGCTGTTCTGCGAGACCAACAAGCCGATCCCGGCCTATGACGGCCATCACATCCAGGTCTATGTCCAGGACTTCTCCGGTCCCTACAAGGAAATGGCGAAGCGCCATTTGCTGACCGAGGAAAGCAACGCCTACCAGTATCGCTGGGAGACCATCGTCGATCCCAAGACCAACAAGGTGCTGTTCGAGATCGAACATGAGATCCGCAGCATGACGCATCCGCTCTATGCGCGCCCGCTGGTTAATCGCAACCCGACGCAGAGCCAGCAGAGCTATCAGATGGGCGGCGATGCGTGGGATTGGGAAATCCGCCGCCCGAATGTGCGGCTGCCCGACGTTCCGCCGCCGAGCGGGCCGAGCGCCAAGGCATACGCAAAGCGCCGCGACACCCGGATGGCGCGCCCGGCGATGTAAAGCTGCCCCCTTGGCCGGACTTGTCCGGCCAAGGGGATTTTTTAAGGCGCTCTGCCGATGGCTGTCGACATTCCCTATCGCCGCGAACTCGCGTTCGAATACGGCCGGCTCGAACGGGTGGCGCCGGGCATCCGGCGCATCGTCGCGCGCAATCCCGGGCCGTTTACCTTCAAGGGCACCGGTACCTATGTCGTCGGCGAGGGCGAGGTCGCGGTCATCGACCCCGGCCCCGAGCTTGCCGAGCATGTCGACGCGCTTATCGCGAGCCTCAGTGACGAAGCGGTCACCCACATCCTCGTCACCCACACGCATCGCGACCATTCGCCGGCGGCCAAGGCACTGAAGGAAGCAACCGGCGCGCCGACCTATGGCTTTGGCCCGCATGCCGGCGGCAAACGCGGCGACCCCGGCATCGAGGAAGGCGGCGACTGGGATTTTTCCCCCGATATCGTGGTGCGCGACGGCGACTGGGTCGAGGGCGGCGGATGGCGCTTCGAGGCGGTACATACGCCCGGCCATACGTCGAACCACCTCTGCTTCGCCCTGCCCGATTCGGGCATTCTATTCAGCGGCGACCATGTGATGGGCTGGTCGACCAGCGTGATCGCCCCGCCCGATGGCGACATGGCCGCCTATATGGCCTCGCTCGACAAACTCCTCTTGCGCCGCGACCAGGCGTATTGGCCGACGCATGGCCCGGCGATCATCGAGCCGCAACGACACGTCCGCGCGTTCATCGCCCATCGCCGGGAGCGCGAGGCCGGCATCCTCGATTGTCTCAAATCGGGATCGGAAACCGTCGATGCGATGGTCGAGCGGCTTTACGTCGGTCTCAACCCGGCATTGCGGCGGGCCGCCGGGCGATCGGTGCTCGCCCACCTGATCGATCTGATCGGCCGCGACATCGTCGCCAGCGAGGGGCCGGCGACCGCCGAATCGCATTACCGGCTGCGGCATATCACCCGGCAGCACTAGGCCGATTCGTCGCGGCGCAGTGCCGTGTGGCCGCCGTTGATGGCCAGCGCAGCGCGAAAATGACGCAGTCCCCCATCAACCTTCAGATATGTTCAATTCGCCGCTTTAGTCGAATGAACGGAAGTGGTATTCCCGCGTTATTACCATGTGGTGCTGCCCAGCCTTGGAGAGAGCCGTGCGCAAAATAACTCAATCATTGATTGTCGCCTCAACCGTGGCGCTGCTCGCTGCGTGCGCCGCCTCGAACCCGCCGCCGCCGCCCGTGGTCGCCCCGATGAGCGCGCCGCCGCCGATGGCGTCCCCGGCTCCGCCGCCCGAGCCCTACGTTGCGCCGCCCGTCGCACCACGCCGCCACGCTATGCGGCATAAGCGGACGGTGAAGCATGTCCGGCACCGCGTCAGCCATAAGACTGCGGCACCGTCCGGCGCCGCGCCGATGGCGCCGATGACCCCGGCCCCCAGCAGCCGCTAATCCGGTCTCGATCGCTTGCGGGCGCAGCCAACGCGGCTGCGCCCGCTGCGCTTCACGACAGATGGCGCAGGTACTGCGCGACGAAGTCGCAATCGACCTCGTGCGCGTAGGCCTCGGTGAGTCGCTGCGTCACCGGCCCGGGAAGCGGGCCGGGCAGAGCCCGGCCGCCAATGCTGCGCACCGGACAGAGGCAAAGGCTCGTCGAAGTCATGAAGATCTCGTCGGCCGTCGCCGCGTCGTATAGGTCGAGATCGGCCTCGCGGCAGGCGATCCCGAGCTCGCCGCACAGTGCGATGACCATTGCGCGGCTCACCCCCGGCAGGATCCAGCGCGCCTGCGGGGTCACAACCGCGCCGTCGCGCACGAGGAAGATGTTGCTGCCGATGCCTTCGGCGAGGTGACCCTCCGCGTCGAGCAGCACCGACCACGCCTCCTTGTCCTGCGCCTTCGCCTCGAGATCGGCGGTGATCAGGTTGAGGTAGTTGTGCGTCTTCGCGCGCGGGGAGAGCGCCTCGGGTGCGACCCGCCTTGTCGGCGGCACGACGATGTCGATCCCGTCGCGAAAGAGCCGGGCGCGCGCCTTCAACGGCAGCGGTATGCATTCGACGATGACGTTCGGCCCGGTATGGTCCCACCCCTCGTCGCCGACCGCATCGACCCCGCGCGAGACCCGCTGGCCGAGCCAGTAATCGGTGTCCGGCGTCAGAAAATGCCGGTTCCGTTCCAGCACCTGTTCGCTCACTGCGACCATCTCCGCCGGGCCGAGGCCGGGGTCGATGCGCAGATAGCGCAGCGAGCGGTAGAGCCGCTCGACATGTTCCTGAAGCCGGAAAGGCCGGCCATGAAACGTGCGGGTCATGTCGAAGGCGGCGTCGCCGTACTTGAAGCCGCGGTCGCGGAACGGCACGACCACCTCGCGCTCGGGCACGATCCGGCCGTTGAAGTAGGCGACGCGGTGGTTGGCGCGGCTGTCAGTCACGTCCGTCCTCCTTATTGTTATTCGTCACCCCCGCGAAAGCGGGGGTCCAGGGCAAACGAGGGACCATCGGGCCCCCTGGATTCCCGCTTCGCGGGAATGACGAGATAACTAGAACGACTTGGCTCAGGCAAATAGTGGCCTCCGGCTTTCGGCAAATTCCTCGACGGCGGCGACGAGCCGGTCGGAATCGGCCTCGTCGAGCGCGATCGATAGCGCCATCATGCCGCGTTTGGCGAACCAGATGCCGCGGGCCAGGAGGTCGAAGTAGAACAGGTCGAGGAGGCCGGCATGGCCCTTGGCGGCATCGGCCTCGCAGCTTATCGGCGCGTCCGTCATGTGGACCCCGATCATCGAGCCGATCCCGGTGAACTGCATCGCGAGGCCGCGCCGGCGAACGCTCGCGTTGAGCCGCTCGCGCAGGCCCTCGCCAAAGGCGTTGAGGGTGCGGGCGCGCTCGGGCGTATAGATTTCGGTGAGGCCGACGAGCCCGGCGTTCATCGTCAGCACATTGTTGTTGAAGGTGCCGGCGTGCTGGAACCCGTCCTTCCGACGCGGGTCGAACCATTCCATCAGCGCCGCCTTGCCGCCGAACGCGCCAAAGCTCATGCCGCCGCCGACATATTTGCCCAGGGTCGTCATGTCGGGGAGGATGCCGTGCGCCTCTTGCAAGCCGCCCGGCGCGAGGCGCGAGGTCATCACCTCATCGAAGATCAGTACCGCGCCGGTCTCGCTCGCCAGCGCGCGCAGATCGGCGAGAAACTCGCGCGACGCCGGGATGCAACCGCTGCCGCCAAGCATCGGCTCTACGAGGATCGCCGCGAGATTACCCTGGTGCGGCGCGACGAGGGCGCGGGTGCCGGCGACGTCGTTGTAGTCGCCGATCAGAAACTCGAACGGCGCGTTGACTAGGCTGCCCTTGCCACGGAAATAGAAGACGCCGCCGTGATAGCCGCCGGCGAAAACCAGGATCTTGGCGTGGCCGGTCAAGGCGACCGCCGCGCTGACCGCCATCAGATTGGCCTCGGTGCCGGAATTGGTAAAGCGCACCAGCTCGACCGACGGAAAGCGCGCGCAGATCGCCGCGGCAAACCGGGCCTCGGTCGGGCCATGCGCGCCGAAATTCACCCCGCTGTCGAGGGCATGGTCGAGCGCACGGCGGATCAGCGGGTGCGAATGGCCATAGAGGCCGGCGGTGAACTCCGACAGGAAATCGACGTATTGATGGCCGTCGAGGTCCCACAGGCGCGCGCCCTGCCCACGCACCATCGTCAGCGGGAACGGCTCGACAAAGATCGCCGAGCGGGTGTTGCCGCCGGGCAGCGCGGCGCAGGCCTGGGCATATTGCGCGAGGCTCGTCGGGTTCCGCCCGCGGTACTCTTCCTGCGCTTCGGTGAGCGCGGCGGCGACGTCGATATTAGCGGGATGGGTCGTGCTCATCGGCGCTCCTTTGGGCAGCGCCGGTTGTAGCATAAACCGCTGCCTAGCGGTCTGCTTGCGGCACCCTTCGTCCGTCATGCCCGCGAAAGCGGGCATCCAGGGCAAGCGCTTCGCCCGGCGGCTCTGGATTCCCGCTTTCGCGGAAATGACGAGTGATATGATGGCACCGCGAGAACCGGGAACCGCGATGGCCGATAGCCGGTTTCAACCGGTCATTTCTTTAGGGTATCGAAATTGCGTTCGATCACCGCCATTGCTTCCTCGTAAGAGAAGGCTTGCTCGACCTCTTTGCCGAAGTTGCTGATCTCATCCGAGCGCCAGCCATAGGCCTGCGCGACGGTTTTGCATACTTCAAGCCGCCGCCAGATATTCCTGCTGTCGAATGAGACCTTCGGACGCATCGCCACCTACCGGATCAAGACCAACGCAACCGGAAGAACGCGGCCCATTTCCCGAGGGTTCCTCGGCCGATCACCCCGCATAGGCCCGGCGGCCGTGGTCGCGCAGCCACAGGCGAACGAGGTGGCGGCGGCGCTCGGGCTCCGGGTGGTCAGCGAATTGGGTACGGGCGTGGCCGAGGACGCGGTTGTCGACGAATTGCAGCTGACCCGGCTCGAGGTCGAAATCGGCGGACAGCGTGTCGTCGTCGAAGAGGTGGATGAGCGCCGCCACCGCAGCGGCGCCCTCATCATCGAGCGGCTCGCCCTTTAACGCATAGCCGCCGCGAATTTGGTGGGCGCTGAAGCGAGCGTGCAATTCCTTGTCCGCGGTAAATACCGGCGCGGCAAAGACCGGCGTCTCGCCGTCGTGGAATTCGCGCTGGCGGTCGAAGCAGAACGGACGGTAGAGCCGCGCAAGGCGGTCCGCGTGGCGCGCCAGCATCGCGTTGTAGAGCGTGTGAAAGCTCGCGACCCGGCTGTGGCCGCCATGTTGGGCGGGCTTGAGGCAGAGCAGCACGACGGTATCGGGCGGCGCCCGGTTGTAGGAATTGTCGGTGTGGAATTTGAGCTCGATATTGGTCTGGTCGGGGCGCACGCCGGAGCCGGGCAGCGCGGCGCCGCCGGTGTCGCGGACGTCGTAGATCAGCCGGCCGTCGAGGCTCTGCGCGACCGGGCGCGCGACCATCGACGACAACAGCCAATAGATCGCGATCGCAGCCTCGGCGCCGATCGCGTCGAGCGGCAGGCGGTCGACGATCGCGAAGCGCACGCCCGCATCGAGAACCCGCCGCACCTCCTCCATCGCGGCCCGGCAGGCGGGCATGGCGAATTCCTCGGGCCGGCGCAGGATCGTCGGCAGCGGAAATTCGCGCAGCTCGTCGGCGGCGCGGCGGATCTCGTCGAGCGCGGCGCCGGACAGCGCGACCCGGTAATCCTCGGTGCGCAGGTCAGCGCGCCGCCAGGCGCTCGGGCCATCGATCGAATTCGCCAACGGGCTCGTCCTTGCCGATAATCGCGCCGATAAGACTATGGTCAATCCGATGCCGCAAGGGCATTGGCCAACAGAGGGGGTGGGGAATGGACGCTCTCGCCAAACTCCGGGAGCTGAAACTGCCGTTTGCCGAGTTGATCGGGATCGAATTCACCGAGGCCGCGCCCGAGCGCGTGGTCGCCGAGATGACCGTGCGCGCCGAGCTATGCACAATCCCGGCGGTATTGCATGGCGGCGCGATCATGGCGTTTGCCGACACGCTCGGGGCCGCCGGCACATTCCTCAACCTCCCCCCCACCGGTCCAGATGGGGGCGCCGGCACGACGACGATAGAGAGCAAGACCAACTTCATCGCCGCGGCGCGGCAGGGGAGCCGAATTACCGGCACCGCGACCCCGCTGCACCGCGGCCGGCGCACGATGGTGTGGCAGACCCGGGTCACCACCGAAGAGGGCAAGCTCCTCGCGCTGGTGACCCAGACTCAGCTGGTGCTGTAAAATAGTTGACTAAGTCAACTGTTTTACCGAAGCTCCGGATCGATGAGCGCCACCGAATTCGATCATCGCATCGCCTCGGTGCGACAGTTCAACCGCTTCTACACGCAGAAGATCGGGGTGTTGGACGAGGGCCTGCTGCACAGCCCGTTCTCGCTGACCGAGGCGCGGGTGCTCTATGAGCTGGCGCACCGCGATCGGCCGGGCGCAAGTGAGCTCGCTCGCGAACTGCACCTCGATCCCGGCTATCTGAGCCGCATCCTGCGCAGCTTTCGCCGGCAGGGTCTGATCGACCGCGCCCGCGCCGTTGGGGACGGACGCCGCAGCCATCTCTCGCTGACCACCGCCGGGAAGGCAGCATTCGCTCCGCTCGATGCGCGCTCGCGCGATGAGATCGCCGCGCAGCTTGCGCCCCTGGGGGAAAGCCGGCAGCGCCGTCTGGTCGCCGCGATGCGCAGTATCGAGCAGCTGCTCGATCCGGTTTCGGCCGGGGAGGAGGCGTTTGTCCTGCGCCCGCCCGAGCCGGGCGACATCGGTTGGGTCGCCGCTCGGCACGGGGCGATCTATGCCGCGGAATACGGCTTTGATGCGCGCTTCGAGGCGCTGGTCGCGGAGATCGCGGCGGCGTTCGTCACCCATTTCGATCCGCGGTGGGAGCGCTGCTGGATCGCGGAAAAAGACGGCGAGCCGGTCGGCTCGGTGTTCCTGGTGAGGGACACCGACAGCGTCGCCAAATTGCGGCTGCTCCTCGTTGAGCCGGCGGCACGCGGCCTCGGCATCGGCCGCCTTCTGGTCGCGGAATGCGTCGGCTTCGCGCGCACCGCAGGCTATCGCAAGATCACGCTGTGGACCCAGAGCATGCTGGTCGCGGCGCGGCATATCTACCAGGAAGCCGGGTTCGATCTGGTCCGAACCGAGCCGCACCACAGTTTCGGCCACGACCTCGTCGGCGAATATTGGGAACTGGCGTTATAAAGGCCTCACCCGGCAACGGCGAGTGCGGCACCCTGGTGCAGGAGCTGCGTCGAGCCCTCCCAGATCATCCGCAGCGCGACCAGGGTGATGATCCCGAGGCCGACCCAGGAGAGCCAGGACGCGCGATCGAGCAGCCGGGCGATAAAGGTCGAGGCGACCCCCATCAAGGCAATCGACAGGACCAGCCCGGCGACCAGCACAAACGGGTGGTCGCGCGCCACCCCCGCCACCGCCAGCACGTTGTCGAGCGACATCGAGAGGTCGGCCAGGACGATCTGCCCCAGCGCCTGCGCCTGGGTCTTCTCGCGCGGCCGGCGAAGCGCCCCGTCTTCCCCGTCCGCGGCGGCAACCAAGTGTGAGTCGCTGATCTCGCGGTGCATCTTCCAGGCGACCCAAAGCAGCAGCAATCCTCCGGCCAGCGTCACGCCGATCACGGTCTGCAGCAATTCCACCGCAACGAACGCGAAGAGGATGCGCAGCACGGTCGCCGCGGCGATCCCTGCCGCGATGACGCGCCGCCGCCGCTCCGCAGGAAGCCCGGCGGCGGCCATCCCGACCACGATCGCGTTGTCGCCGGCGAGCACAATGTCGATGATGATCACCGATATGAGCGCGCTCGCTTGGTTCAGGTCCACCAGCACGCTCGCGACATAGGCACGACGCCCTATATCGTCGAGGCCAATCTGATGACGATATCGGCGCTGCCGCGACATCCCGGAGGACAGGCCACGCGGCTCGGCGCGTTTTACGCGGCGAGTTTTCTCGTCGTCGGCATCCAGCTGCCGTTCTGGCCGGTATGGCTGGCCGGGCGCGGTCTCGACGCGCAAGCGATCGCGCTCGTGTTCGCTGCCGCGATCTGGGCCAAGGTCATCGCCACCCCGCTGGTGGGCGCGCTCGCCGACCGGCTCGGGCGGCGACGCGCGGTGATGATCGTGCTCGCGGCCTGCGCCTGGGCGGCCTATGCCGGGCTCTGGCCGGTGGCGGGGTTCTGGCCGCTTCTCGCGCTGAACCTGGTCGCCGGCATGGCGCAATCGGCGCTGATGCCACTGGGCGACAGCATCACCCTCGCGGCGGTGCGCGAGGCGGGGCTCGATTACGGCCGCATCCGGGTGTGGGGTTCGGCCAGCTTCGTCCTCGCCTCGGTGTGCAGCGGCGCGCTCCTGGCGATGGGTTCGCGCGCCGGACCAGCAGACAATCAGATCCTGCTGCTGGTGCTCGTCGCCTCCGCGGTGCTCGTCGCCGCGTGCATCGGCATTCCGCCGGCGACTCGGCACGCCGGGATCATACGCCCGCGCTGGGCGGCGCTTTTCCGGCTCGCCGCCGACCGGCGGTTCTGGCTCTTTGTCGCCAGCGCCGCTTCGCTGCAATCGAGCCACCAGCTCTATTACGGCTTCGGCACCCTCTATTGGCGCGAGATCGGGTTTTCCGACACGGTCATCGGCGCGTTGTGGGCCGAAGGCGTCGTCGCCGAGATCGTGCTGTTCTGGTACAGCGCGCCGTTGGTCGCCCGCTTCGGTCCGCTCGGGCTGATGGCGCTGGGTGGGGCGGCCGGCATCGTGCGCTGGAGCCTGATGGGTGTCCTGCCTGGGCTCGGCGCGGCGGTGGGGCTGCAGCTGCTGCACGCCTTGACCTTTGGCGCGAGCCATCTGGGTGCGATGCATTTCCTCGCGCGCAGCGTGCCGTCGGGCGTCGCGGCGAGCGCGCAATCGCTCTATGCCGCCTTGTCGGCCGGGCTCGGCAGCGGTCTCGTCATGCTGGTCGCGGGCGCGCTTTATACCGCTTATGGCGGCCAGGCCTACCCGTTGATGGCGCTCCTGTCCGCCGCAGGCCTTGTTGGGGTTTGGCAGCTGCGCCGCACCGCGCCATAGTGGCGCGAAGGCATCGGTGGAGGCGTCAGACCATGCTGCAGAACTATGAAGGCGGCTGCCATTGCGGCCGCGTGCGTTTTCGGATCCAGGTGGATCTGGCGGACACCATCATCGGCGAGTGCAACTGCTCGATCTGCACCAAAAAGGGCATCCTGCACCTGCCGGTCCTTCATGAGCGCCTGGAAATCCTCAGCGGTGCCGACGATCTGGCCACCTATCAGTTCAACACCGGCACAGCGAACCACACTTTCTGCCGCCATTGCGGCATCCACGCCTTCTACCAGCCGCGTTCCGATCCGGAGAATTACAGCGTCAACGCCCGTTGTCTCGACGATTACGACCCGGCAACGATGCAGCCGCGCCGCCTGTTCGACGGCCGCAACTGGGAGGCGGCCTTCGTCAGCCGCCCCGGTGAATGGGACGCAAAGCGGTAGCGGGTCTCGGCCCCCGATCTTCGCACTAAGCCCCCACCCTTCCCTCCCCCGCCTGCGGGGGAGGGTTTTAGCGCGGTGACTCCCTCCCCCGCAGCCGGGGGAGGGTTGGGGTGGGGGCTCACTTCCTCCGACGCGGAAGATTCTGCGTGGCTAAATCACCAGCTCGCGGGTGAGGCCGCGGACGTCGATTTCGAGATCCAGCCCCTCGACCGGCGGGCGCGCATAGTGCCAGGTAAGCCCGGCCGGGGCGGCGCCGCGCGCGACGATCTCGTCGCCGAGAAACGGGTGGATGTCGTAGACCGAGTAGAGCTGGGTCGTGGTGACATCGCTCCAGCCGAAGCCGAGCGCGGTCATGCGCCGCTCCATCTCGCCCAGCACGTAGCGCGCCTTGTCGCGCATGGCGTCAGGCGATTGGTCGCCGAGGCGGACGATACGATCGGCGTAGCTGCCGCTGCTTTCGCCGCGGGCCTCGCCGCTGCCGGCGGTGACAAAGCCGCTGCCCGAATCCGGCACGGTGTAACTGAAGGCGTAAAAGGCCGGGGCGCCGGGCGGCTCGATCTCCGGGCAGACATTCGAGCGCGCCACCGGGTTGACCTCGTCGCGAAAGATCCCCCAACCGGCGAGCCGCTCGACATAAAGGCGGTTGAACGCGATGAAGCCGGCCTCGGTGAATTGCGCCGGGGAGCGCAGCTCGCAGGCGCAGAACGCCGTCGGTGGCCGGCCGAGCGACGCCAGATAAGCTTCGACCGCGTCGAAGCCCTGCGCCAGCGGCAGGAGCCGGCGGAAGCGCGCCCGCTCGATCCGAAAGCCGGGCTCGGCGACGACCCCGCCCGAATACTGGAACTGAAAGGGGATGAAGCGATATCCCCCGGCGGCGTATGGCTGGGTACTCGGCATCGCGCGCTCCTGCTTCTCGTGACGGCCCGAGCATCACCTAACCCCTTCTTGTTGTCATCCGGGTGGTGATGAATCGGCGGTTGCCGCCCTACAATAGCGGGGGTGACCACGGGTGTAGACGCGTTGTGTTCGGGAGCCGGGCGAGGCAAGCTTCCGCCGTCCCAGCGGAGGAACGGAAATGGCGATCGAGCGGATGCTGACCGAGGAACTGCCGGCCCGAGTGCTGGTCGCCCGCGTCCTGGCGGAAGCCGGCATCGAATATGTCTTCGGCATATCGGGCGGGCATACCGGCCGCATCGTCTCGGGCCTCTCGCAGGTGCAGAACCAGGTCCGCATGGTGACCGTGCGCGAAGAGTCGCTGGCCGGGGTGATGGCCGAAGTATACGGACGGCTGACCCGGCGCCCCGGTGTGATGCTCGGGCAGGGCCCGTGGGTGCTCGGCAACGGCCTCATTGGTACGCTCGAGGCCTTCCTGTCGAGTTCGCCCATGCTGCTCTTGACCGATTTCAGCGATGCGCCGCGCTTTAGCCTGCACGCGCCCTACCAGCAGGCGACCGGCGACTATGGCAGCTGGGACGCGCGGCGCGCCTTTGGCGGCGTCACTAAACAGGTCATGCAGGCGCAGGAGCCGATCGCCGCGGTGCAGGCGACCCAGCTCGCGATCAAGCACGCGATGGCCGGACAGCCCGGTCCGGTGGCGGTGCTGTTCAGCCATGACGCGCTCGCCGGTTCGGTCGCGCCCGACTCGCAGCCGGTGCTCTATCCGACCCGCTACTATCTGCCGCCCGCGCCGCCGCCGGCCGAGCCGGCGCTGATCGCCGCGGCGGCCGGGCGCATTCTCGCCGCCGAGCGGCCGGTCATCATCGCCGGTAACGGCGTGCGCATTTCCCAGGGCTACGACCAGCTGCGCGCGCTCGCCGAGGCGGCCGGGTTGCCGGTGACGACGACGGCGGCCGGCAAGGGTTGCTTCCCCGAGACGCATCCCTTGGCGCTCGGCGTCTTCGGCACGTTTGGCACCCCGGCGGCCAATGCGTGCCTGGGCGAAGCGGACCTGGTGCTGGTCGTCGGCTCCAAATTATCGCCGAGCGACACCGCCTGGGAAAACACCAGGCTGCTCGATCCGACCCGCCAGATCTTTGTGCAGATCGATATCGAGCCGCGCCACGCCTCGTGGAACTTCCCGGCCGAAACGGTCGTGCTCGGCGACGCGGCGCAGATCCTTGGTCAGCTCGCCGAGGAAGCGCGCCCTCGCGCTGAAGGGCGACGCGCGGCGGGGATCCGCCGCGTCGCGCACCATCGCGAGGCGCATGGCTATTTCAACGCGCCGGCCTACGCCGCCGACGACAAGCCGATCTTGCCGCAGCGGGTGATCGGCGAATTGATGCGCGGCCTGCCGGATCACGCGATCGTGACCTGCGACGCCGGCGAGAACCGCATCCTGATGACGCATTTTTATCAGACCAAGGCCGCCGGCGGCTTTTTGCAGGCGGCCGGCTCGGGGCCGATGGGGTTCGGCATCCCGGCGGCATTGGCCGCCAAGCTGGTCCATCCCGACCGGGCGGTGGTCGCGGTCGTCGGCGATGGCGGGTTTGCGATGACGATGAACGGGCTGATGACCGCGCTCGAACACGACATTCCGATCGTCGTGGTCGTGTTCAACAACAAGGCACTGGGCTGGGTATTGCACGGTTCCGGGCCGTTTGCCGCCGAGTTTCAGGAGTTCGATCACGCCGCGATCGCCCGCGCGATGGGCTGCCGCGGAACCCGGGTCGAGGACCCGGCGGCGTTGGCGCCGGCGCTGCAGGAGGCGCTGGCGGCGCGCGTGCCGACGGTAATCGACGTGATGACCTCGCTCGCCGTGTCTTTCGCCGACATCACCTCGCCGCTGGCCAACGAGGCCTCGCCGCGGCGGCGGTGAACGCCGGTTATCCGCTACGATGGAGATGTTCGATGGTCCCTTTAGGAGGCGTTGGCGCGCGATCGGATGTCTTAACCTAACCGAAAGGGATGGAATGTAGGGGTAGGTATCGTGTCATTCGGACTTGCACGCGAGACGAATCGCGCCGCCGCGCTGTCGCGATGGAATATGATGGGGTCCTGTAGTGGGTCAAACCCACTACCTAGTGTGTCGAAGGCTTGCTTCTTGCCTCTGATACCTTTAATTTCTGCAACCGGGCGGCCACTCGAATGGCCTTTTTGCACATAGACGGGAAGCGATGGGAGCATCGACGATAGTCGTCGCGCGGGAGGATTTGTCGATCCCCGGGGCCGCCGACGCAGGCAACGGGGCGGCTCATAGCGCGGCCGATAACGAGGCGCGGTTCTTTAACGTGGTTCGACAATTTAATCCGGATGTGGTGGTGTTGGACCTCACCGGTTCGCCCAGTAATGGAACGGCTACGATCCTCAAGATCCGCCGCCGAACCGCCGTGCCAATCTTGGTCGTTTGCGAGCCTAATGACCCCTTGATGCGCGAATATTGCCTCGCCGGCGCGGCCGAATCGATGAAGGCGCCTGTCGATATTATGCAATTGAATCAAACCGTTCAGCACATTATTCAACTATCCAAGAGCTCGCGCGATTCAATGCCGCCCGAGCCGAGCCAGACGCAGCCCGTCCTTTTTTCCGGGCTGACGCTGCACCCGCACGAAAACCGGCTGACCGGGGCCGATGGATCGACCATTAAACTCACCACCTCGGAAAACCGGGTCCTTATACATTTTGTTAGTAATCCTTGGATATTGTGTACCCGCGATGCGCTGGCCGAAGCGCTCTACGGCTCGCGGCGCCCGACGACCGATCGCGCGGTGGATGTCATCGTCACGCGGCTGCGCAAAAAGATCGCGACCCTCGGCGGTCCCGCCGCGCAGCGTTTGATTAAAACGGAATTCCGTCGCGGCTACGTGTTCGTGGCGGAGGTTTCGCTTGGCGCACCTCCCGCACCCGAGCGGGCGGCGCGGCCGCTACACGCGCGGAGCGCCTGACTGCGGCGATGCTGTCCAAGGCTGCGCGGCCGGCTGACAGCAATCCAACGATCATGATGAGATGGTGGATAGCGTGACTTTGGCACTGAACGAACCATCGGCGGCCAACCTGCTCGACGATGCCGGTCAGGCAACCGGCTCGCTGCTCGGCAGCCTGGTTATCGTGGCGCGGTTCCGCGGCGTGCAGCTGTCGAAGGAGCAGCTCATCCGCGACCACCAGCTGAAGGCTGGTGATGCTTCGGTAAAAGAAACGCTCGGCATCGCTCGTGCCTCGGGGCTGCGGGCCAGCGCCACGCGGCTGCACTGGGGCGATTTGTTCAATATGGGCACGGCGCTGCCGGCAATCGTGCTGTTGCGCAACGGCGCGGCGATGGTGCTGATGCGGACCGAGGCCAAGCTTCCCGGATGGCCTCCCGTCGTCGTCCTGCGCGATCCCAACAGCACCGAGGAAGCCCCGCTGCTGCTCGACGAAGCCCGCTTCACCGCCTCCTGGGCGGGCGACGTCCTCCTCGTCAAACGCGATTATCGGTTGCGCGACGAGGATCGCCCGTTCGGAATGGGCTGGGTCGCCGGACAATTGTTGCGCGACCGGCGGGTCGCGCGCGATCTCAGTATTTGTGCGATTCTCCTGGGGGTGCTTGCCATCTCGCCGGTCATTTTCTGGCGAGTCATGGTCGACCGAGTCATGTATTACGGGAGCATGAGCACCTTTACCATGCTCTGTGTAGCATTCGGTGTTTTGTTGTTGTTTGAGACGGCATTCGGTCACTTGCGTCGTTACCTCGTTCTTTTTGTGACGACGCGGGTCGACGTGAAAATCTGGTCGCATATGTTCAACAAGATGTTGAACCTGCCGATCGATTTTTTTGAGCGCACCCCGACCGGCGATATCGTTCATCACATGTATGAGATCTACCGGGTGCGCACGTTTCTGACGGGCCAGCTGTTTGGGACCTTGCTGGATTCCTTTGTTCTGGTGATCTTTCTGCCGGTCATGTTCATGGTTAGCACGATCATGACGGCATGTGTGCTGGCGATCTGCTTGCTGATATGCCTGTGCCTGGTGGCCATGCTGCCCACGGTCCGGCGCAAGGTCGGACTGGCGGTTATGGCGGAGACCGCGCGGGGCACCCACCTGGTCGAGGCGGTGCACGGCATCCGCGCGATAAAATCGCTGGCGCTCGATGCCCGGCAGCGCCACGCCTGGGACGTGCATGTCGCCCGGGTGGCGGAAACTCGTTTCGACGAGGGGCTCACCGCCAACCTGATTCAGACGGTGGTGCACCCGCTTCAAATGCTGATGACGAATGGGGTCATCGCCGTGGCGGTCTATCTCGCGCTCGTTAACAAGGACCCGATGTATCTCGGCGCGATATTCGCCTTCATGATCATGACCCAAAGAGTGACGATGCCGGTGATCCAGGCGGCGCAGTCGATCGTGCAGATCGACGAAGCCCGTGCGGCGATCAACCTTGCTGGCATGATCGTCAATCAGCCGCCGGAAGAGGGCCGCTCGGGTCGCGGCATCCGCACCCCGTTTGCCGGACGCATCGAATTCAACGAAGTGACCTTCAAGTATCCGGGCACTACCGCGCCGGCGCTCGACCGCGTCTCGTTCACCATTCCGGAAGGATCGGTCTTTGGCATCGTAGGCCGCAGCGGGTCGGGCAAAACGACGGTAACCCGACTGCTCCAGGCGCTGCACAGCAATTATCAGGGGCTGATCAAGATCGACGGCAACGATCTGCGCGAGATCGATGTGGATCATCTGCGTTCGAGCCTGGGCGTCGTGCTACAGGAGAATTTCCTGTTCCGTGGCTCGCTGCGCGACACCATCGCCGCGGCCAAGCCCGACGCGACCTTCGAAGAGGTCGTCCAGGCGGCCCGGCTTGCCGGCGCCGAGGAATTCATCGAGCGGCTGCCGGCCGGGTACGAGACCTTTATTCAAGAGGGGTCGACCAATTTGTCCGGCGGCCAGCGGCAGCGGCTGGCGATCGCTCGGGCGCTGATCGGCGACCCACGCATTCTGATGCTCGATGAGGCGACCAGCGCGCTCGATGCCGACAGCGAGGCAATCGTCAACGCCAACCTGCTGCGCATCGCTCAGGGACGCACCCTGATCATCATCTCGCACCGTCTTTCCGCGCTGGTCGCGGCGGACCAGATCCTCGTGCTCGAACGCGGCGCCGTCTACGACATCGGCACGCATGACGAGCTCCTCGAGCGCTGCGACATCTATGCCGGGCTGTGGCATTTGCAGCACCGGCACCTCCAGACCAGGCCAGTACCGCATGAGATCATTCCGCTCCGACCGGCTGCGCAATAACGCGCCGCCGGACCAGATCGTCCGGCGGTTTCAATCGGAAACCGCGGAGATCATCGAGGCTCCCGAACCGTTCGGCGTGCGTGCCACGCTGTATGTGGTCGGGGGGTTTTTCGTCGCCATGATCGTCGTCGGGATGGTGACCCGGCTCGACCGCGTGGTCACCAGCAGCTCCGGCCACATTGTGACCACGCAACCGACCGTCGTGATGCAGGCGCTCGATCCCTCGCTGATCAAGACGATCGAGGTCCGCGAAGGTGAGCGTGTCAAGGCCGGCCAGATGCTGGCGACGCTCGATCCGACCTTCGCGGCCGCCGATGTCGGCGCCCTCACGCAGCAGGTCGCCAGCCTCGATGCGCAGATCGCGCGGTGCGAGGCCGAGCTTGCCAACCGTTCTTACGATCCGGCGCCAGCCAAGGATCCGACGACGGACCGCTATGTCCAGTTGCAGAGATCGTTTTATCAGCAGCGCAAGGCACAACGCGAAGGCCAGATCCGCGCCTACGATGAACAGATAGCGCAGGTCACCGCAACGATCGCCAAGCTGGAAAACAACCAGGCGCGCTACACCGATCGCGCCAGGCTCGCCAAGGAAGTCGAGGAGATGCGCGCGACCCTCGCCGCCGCCCAGGTCGGCAGCCGCCTCAACCTCTTGGCGGCAACCGACCAGAAGACCGAATTGCTGCGCAACCTTGAATACGACCGCAACAGCCTCGTCGAGAGCCAGCATCAGCTGCAAGCGACGACCGCGACGCGCAACGCCTTTATTCAGCAATGGCTCGGCGAAGCGAGCAAGGAGCAGGTCACCGCCCGCAATCAGCGCGATACCGCGCTGCAACAGCTGGAAAAGGCGACAAAGCACAAGGATCTCGTGCGCCTTACCGCGGCGGAGGATTCGGTCGTGCTGAAAATGGCCAAGCTGTCGGCTGGCTCGGTGCTGAAGGAAGGCGATCCGCTGATCTACCTGGCCCCGCTGAACTCGCCGGTCGAAGCCGAGGTGCATATTTCGCCGCGCGACGTCGGGTTCATTCGCGCCGGCGACCCGGTGAGGCTCAAGCTCGACGCCTTCAATTACATCGAGCACGGTATGGCGGAGGGAACCGTCACCTGGATCAGCGAGGGGGCCTTCGCGGTCAACGACGACACCGGTGCGGCAGTGGAGCCGTACTATAAGGTTCGCGTCGCGTTCACCAATGTCGATCTGCACAACGTCCCCGCGGGTTTTCGCCTGATCCCCGGGATGACCCTGATTGCCGATGTGCATATCGGGACCCGCTCGGTCTTGATGTACATCGTCAACGGCGCCGTGCAGGGCATGAACGAGGCGATGCGTGAGCCCTGACATCTCGTCGCTTGCCGCTCCCGGGTCCCGTGGCGCCGGCCGCCGCCTGATCCGAAGCGGGCTTGCCGCCGGCGCTCGCGGACGACCCGCCAAGGCATTCGAAAACTTTGCGAAAGCGGCCGCAATCGGCGACGCAGAAGGCCAGTTCCGGCTGGGTCTGATGTATGCGCGCGGCGAAGGCGTCGTCGGCAGTCTTGGCGATGCCGCAATGTGGTTCCGGCGGGCGGCCGAGCAGGGGCACGGCGAGGCCCAATTCCAGCTGAGCCTCGCCTACCTGCATGGCGGCCAGGCCGATGGCGGGGCTCCCAACTGGTACGAAGTTGCCTCCGCGGTCGACAAAGACATTGCCGACCGTAATCGCGAGCTGATGTTCCCGAACGGGATCGCGGTTCCGCCGGACCCCGCCGAAGCCTTGCGTTGGTGCCGCCTCGCCGCCGAGCAGGGCCTCGCGCCGGCGCAGGCAACCCTCGCCCTGCTGTATGCTCGCGGGATGGGCTGCGATGTCGATTACGCCGAGGCACGGCGCTGGTACGCGGCGGCCGCCGAACAAGGCCACCCCAGCGGCGAGCTCGGCCTTGGGGTCATTTACGCGAACGGCTTCGGGATCGGGATCGATCTGCCGACCGCCGCATCCTGGTACGAAAAAGCGGCAGCGAAGGGCAACGCGGATGCGCAAACCGCACTGGCGCTGATGTGCGATGCGGCGCAGGGCGTGGCGCGCGATCCGGCGCGGGCAGCCGCGCTCTTTCAACAGGCGGCCGACCAGGGGAATGTTCGGGCACGTTACCAGCTTGCCCTGCACCTCCTGGAGGGTGATGGCGTGCCGCAGAACCTCGTCATGGCCGAGACCCATCTTCGGCAAGCCGCGCGAATGGGGCATGCGGCGGCGATGCTCGCCCTGGCGCGCATGCACGCCTCTGGTCGCGGCGCGGCACCCAGTCAGGTGGAAGCCGCGCTGTGGTATCGCGTGGCGGCCGATGCTGGCGAGGCCGACGCGCAATTCGCCCTGGGCGCGCTGTTCGCCCGCGGCGAGGGCGTACCGAAGCGCCTCGAGGACGCGGCGCGCTGGTTCGAGCGCGCGGCGGAGCAGGACCACCCCAGGGCACAGTTCAACATCGGTGTGTTCTATCTGAACGGCACCGGGGTTCAGCGCGATCCGGCTCGGGCGGCGTTGTGGTATGCCCGCGCCGCCGAGCGGGGCATGGTCATGGCGCAGACCAAGCTCGCCCAGCTTTATCTCGCCGGGGATGGCGTCCCGCAGGACCATCAAGCGGCCGCTTTGTGGCTGCGGCGCGCCGCCGAAGCCGGTGATCCCGAAGCCGAGACGATTCTGGCAACCCTCCATTTGCACGGCACCGCCGTCGAGCGCGACGATGTCCTGGCGGAACAGTTGCTCCGTCGCGCGGCAGATCGGGGGTATGGGCCGGCGCTGCTGCAACTGGGTCATTATTACGCTCAGGACCGCGGCGCCGGGACGAACCAACCCAAAGCGATCCGCTGTTACCACTTGGCGGCGGAAGCGGGCGTTGTCGCCGCGCAATTAATCGTTGCTCACAATACCCTGGTCGGCACGTGGGGGCCGCGCGATGCGGCGGCGGCGGCATCCTGGTTTCGCCGCGCGGCCGATGCCGGGCATGCCGGCGCCCAGTTCCAGCTCGGCGTCATGTCTTGCACCGGAGAGGGCGTCCCGCGCGATCTGGCGGAGGGCACGTCATGGTATCGCCGGGCAGCCGAGCAGGGCGAGCGGATCGCGCAATACAATCTCGCGGTCATGCTGTTCCGCGGCGAGGGCGTCGCTCGCGACCTCGATGCGGCGCGGCAATGGTACGAAAAGGCGGCTGAACAAGGGATGCCGGAGGCGCAGACCGTGCTCGGCGATCTTTATGCCGCCGGCGTCGGGGTGCCGGCCGATCCCGAGGCGGCGCGCCGCTGGTATGAAACCGCGGCAAGCCAGGGGCATGAAGCGGCCCAGGCAAAGCTCGCCGCGCTGCGCGGACCGCGGCTGGTGAGCGAGGCGGAGCCGCTGCAGGTGCGATCGGGGTCGTGACCCCGTCGCGCCGCAGCCTGCAACAGGCTGTAGCAAATTGAAACATTCTTAACGCCATTGTGACAAGACTTGGGCGGCGCGGAGGGCTATCATCCGCGTTGGTAGGCAGTCTGCTGGCTGCGGCGGCCAGCGGTGTGTGTGTAAGTAGGGGCGGGATCAAAAATGGCATCACCGACCGGCGGAAGATTCATCGTTGGCCCCGCGGCCGGATTTTCCAGCACTACGCTGGGCATCAATGACGGCGCAAACCCCATATTTCCGGCGCCGGTTGCCGGAAGCTTCAACATCGAAGTGTTCACTGCCGCGGGGGTTACCACGCTGCCGGCCCTCGATAGCGGCTTCCAAGCCGGTATCATCGATCCGGCCGGCACGCTCGTCGCCCCCGGCTTGCTGACCGGGACTACGCTGCGGCTGTTTACCGGCGACTACGCGGTCACCGATTCGGTTACCGGCAACGCCGCTCAGAGCACAGCGACCATCATCCTCGGCAGCGGCAACCAGAGGGTCGTCGGCGCCCCGGGCGACACGCTCCAAGGCGGATCGGGCGCCCAGATCCTCGATGCCGTCGAGCAGTTCGCCGGAGGATCGCAGACGATCATCGGCGGCAGCGGCCCGACCACGGTCTATGGGGGGCCGGGCGATTCGGTTGTTGCCGGTTCCGGCAACACGTATATCGACGGCACCGCCGGGAAGATGGCGATCCGCGTCGGGACGGGCGGGAGCGACAGCATCGTCGGCACGGCCGCGACCAACACCATCAGCGGCGCCGCCACCGGCCCTGATACGATCAGCGGCGGCTCGGCCACGGCGCAGATCGAAGGCCTCGGCAAGGGCGACGTGGTCGCGTTCGGCAATCAGACCGGTGTTGCGAGGATCAACGCAACGATCGGCAATGTCGCGGCGACGCTCGGCGGCGGGGCCGCCTCGGTGTTTGGCGGGGTCGGCGACGCGATCAACCTCGGCTCGGTCGGACAGTATGCCGACGCTGCCCTCGGCCACATGACGATTACGCTCGGCACCGGCGGGGTGGACAGCGTCTTCGGCTCGAGCGTTTCCGGTGGGGCCACCACGCTCGTCGGCGGGACCGCCAGCCTGGATTTCAACGCGCAGGCCGGCGGCGGTGGCGATCTGCTCAACCTCGCGAGCTCGTCGGGCAACGCGGTCATCAACGCGTTCAGCGCCGGTGGGACGCAGTTGGCGGCGGTCAACGACACGATCAATGCCGGCATCGGGAGCGACTCGGTCTGGGGCGGCCCGGGTGACCGCATCGGCGTCGGCACCAGCTCGACCGCCGGCGGGTTCCATCTGTTCGATCACTCGACCTCGATCGCCGGAGCGGCGATGGCCTTCGGCACCAACGATTCGGTCGCCAGTTCCTCGTCGGCCCAGGTGACGGTCACGAACTTCGCGCAGGGCGTGGACTCGCTGTTCTATCAGAACGAGTTGAGCGCAACCAACAGCTCGATCCTCGCGACGGCGACGACGACCGGCGGCAATACGACGTTCACGTTACCCGACGGCACGACGATGACCATGATTGGGATCACGACGGCCAACCTGACCGCGCTGAACAGCGCCGGTCTGCTCTTCAAGCCGTAACGGCGTCGCCGGGGCCGGCGAAAAGCCGGCCCTCTCGAATGTGGCAATCAGAAAATCGGCGCACATGCCCAAACGGCATGTGCGCCTTTGTGCGTAGCCTCTTCGCTGGGTAGGGTGTCCCAGCGGCTCGTGATGAATCGGGTAGGTTCGCAAAAATGGCGGCACCTTCCGGCGGAAGATTTCTCTTTTCGGAGGAGGGTGCCAGCATCACGCTAGGCATCAACGACGGCATAGACCCCATATTTCCGGCGCCGGTCGTCGGAAATGTGAACATCGAGGTGTTCACTGCCGCGGGGGTCACGACGCTGCCGACCCTCGATAGCGGCTTCGCAGGCGGTATCATCGATCCGGGCGGCACACTCGTCGCCCCCGGCTTCCTGACCGGAACCAACTTGCAGCTGTTTGGCGGCGGCCTAGTCACCGATTCGGTCACAGGCGACGCCTTCCAGACCGCAGCGAACATCATCCTCGGCAGCGGCAACCAGACGATCGTCGGCGCGCCGGGCGACACGATCCAGGGCGGATTGAAGTTCAATATGTTCGGGGTCCTAGTGTTTGCCGAAGTGATCAATGCCGTCCAGCAATTCGCTGGAGGGGCAATCATCGGCGGCGTCGGCCCGACCACGGTCTATGGCGGGCCAGGCGATTCGGTTCTCGCCGGTTCCGGCAGCACGTATATCGACGGCACCGCCGGGAAAATGGCGATCGGCGTGGGGTCGGGTGTGGTCCGGATCGTCGGCACGGCCTCGACCAATACCATCAGCGGCGCCACTACTGGCCCCGATACGATCAGCGGCGGCTCGGGTGCGGTGGCTATCCAAGGGTCTCGGCCCGGGCGACGTAATCGATTTCGGCAATCAGACCGGCAACGCGGCGCTCAACGCGACGGCCGGGAATATCGCGGTGACCCTCGGCGGCGGCGCCGCCTCCGTCTATGGCGGGGTCGGCGACACGATCAACCTCGGCTCGGTGGGGCAGTATGCCGACGGTGGCGCCGGCAAAATGACGATCACGCTCGGTTCAGCTGGTGTTGACTCAGTGTTCGGCTCGAGCGTTGCCGGCGGGGCCGGCACGATCCTCGGCGGGTCCGCCAGCCTGAATTTCAACGTACAGAATGGCGGCGGCGATTTGATCAACCTCGCGAGCTCGTCCGGCAATGCGGCCATCAACGCGTTCGAAAGGTTCATACCGGGCGCCTCGCGAGGAGGTGCGGTGCAGCTGGCCGTTGTCGACGACACTATCATGGCGGGCACGGGGAGTGACTCGGTCTTCGGCGGTCCGGGCGACCGCATCGGCGTCGGTACCAGCTCGTCCTCCGGCGGAACGCATCTGTTCGATCATTCGACCTCGATCAGCGGAGCGGCGATCGCCTTCGGCACCAACGATTCGGTCGCCGGTTCCTCCACGGCCAACGTGACGGTCACCAACTTCAATTCAGGGACAGACTCGCTCTTCTATCAGAACGAGACCACCACGACGTCCAACAACATCGTCGCCACCTCGTCGACGACTGGCGTCGATACGACGTTCACCATGCCCGACGGTACGGTGATGACCCTGATTGGGGTCGGTTCGATCAACACCGGGCTCTTCCAGCCGTAACCGCGTTGCCAGCGCTGTGTCGGACGATCGCCCGCCGCTTCAAACCCCGCGGCGTCCGATATTCCGGAGCCGGCGGGCCAGCGAAACCAGCCTCGACAGGGGATTTTGTCGTTGGATGTTGATCTGGTACCACAAGCTGCTGCCGCCGGCACCGTACCGGCCGCGCATCAGACGCTCTGAGCGATCGCGCAAGAACTCGAACGCATACGCGCTGCCAAAAACCACGCGCGCCCGGCTGTTGCCGAGCAAATAGGCGTACAGCAGATATTGTTCCGTCCAATGCAGTTGCAAATCCCGCGACCACGCCAGCGGCATGCCAAACGGCAGAAAAATGTCGTGCGAGTGCACGGTCAAAGCCCGGGTGATCGATGGCATCAGTACAAGATAGATATAGAGACAATCGCTGCCGATTTTGACGGTGTGCGTCGAATCGATGAACAGGATATCGGCGGGACTGAGAAGCTTTGCGAATGCCTCGGGGGCTATCGCCTGGATGGGTTTGGCGATCAACTCCGAGATGCTTTTGATCTGGGAAAGAAATGGCCGGGGAAACGGCTCGATACAGACGATCTCGCCGAAGCCGTTTTTACGGATCGCCGCATCGGCCGCCAACGTCGAAAATCCGCTGCCGATCTCGACAATCCGCCGCGGCCGGAGCCGTCGCACGAGGCAGTAATAGGCCATGGCGTCGCCATACGAGAACTGCGAATTGCCCCAGAAAAACTCCGTGCAGGCTGCCTCGTCCCCGGAAACCGAGGGATCGAATTCATCCGCGAAATGATCCATCCGCTCGAGGCATTGGGCCACGACGTCGTGATCGAAAATACGCTGGTAGAGCGGGTGGCGACCGCCCTCTACCCCCTCGAACGTCGTGTCCAAATCTCTGAGCAGCGGCACGGTGGAATAAAAATTCGCCGGGATCAGCACGACCCCACCGTCCTCCACGCGCTGTCGCATGGCGGCCGGCGCGCGAAGAAGGCTTTGGGACTGCGCGATGAAGCGCTCGAGGTCGATATCATCCCCGCCCGGCGGCGCCTCTTCCGTCACACCGCCACCCGGCTAGTCAAAGGGCCATGAGGGCGCGCCCCAATCGGCGCGGCGGCGGTGTCTCGGCGCTGCGCGATGAAGCTCCCGGCAGCCCGCCATTTCCCGCGATACCGCGGTTTGCGGACGGGTGGCCGCCCCGGCTTCACCGCGGTAATTGGCAACGACCAATCTTGGCGGTGGATGATCCCGACAGCGGGGTCGTTTTCCCGGTGAATGACAATTTTCTCGAAGCCGGAGCGCTGCAACTGCGACACGACATCGGTCTGGCAGAAAACCCGCATCTCCAGCGTTTGCCCGACGCCACCGTGAAAGACAATGTCATCAAAAACCTCGTACTCGCCGTCGGTGCGCCGGTTGATCAAATACCAATCGGGTCCGAACTCCAGCACCTCGAAGTCGTTAAGGCTAGGAAAATGCTCGATCGTTTCACCATCCTTGCCATACGGGACGGTGAAGACAAGCGTGCCGCCAGGCTTCAACAGGTTGAATGCGCCGGTAAAGGCGCGCTCAACCGGCGGCGCGACGTGCTCGAACACATCGGAGGAAATCAGGAAGTCGACCGTACCAAAAGAGTTTGCCGGCGGATCGGTGATGTCGAGCCGTGGCTCCGCGTGATGGAAGGTATTTGCGTAGGTGAACAGGCTGGCGAGCCTGGCCGCATAACCGTCCCAATCGCTTAACCCGGCGCCCCGGATCGACCGGTCGACAGCCAGATCGGTCAGCCGGACGGAGCGCCCGTACAGAGCAAGCGATAGGCACCGGATCACGGATCGCATGCGGACGGTCGAGCCGCAACCGGCGCATTCCCCGGCTTCGCGTGAGATCAGCCCGGGCATCAGACGGTTGCGGGTGCCGCAAATATTGCAGCGGAAGGCCACGCTCGGGTTCGCAGAAGCAAACCACACCACCACGATCCTTGCTCGATTGGCTCCTCAGTTTGACAGAGCGGAGGCGAGCGTCAATCCGTTCCGGGGCGAAGACGCGAGGGAATGGTTCCGCCTGCCACGGCCGAATCGGCCGCCAAAGGTCCGTAGCGCCATGCCTGGCTGGGCAACCCGCCCGCTTGGCGCAGCAGGGTTATTTCCGCTCGGGAATGAGCCCTTTACCGTCGCGAGCCGAGCAATTAAAGAGTCCGATGCGCGCAATCGCGGCTCTTCCGACAGCTGCTTCCTGGGATGAATGACAGCCTGGAACCACCCATGCCGGTGACGACGTTACCGCCGCGGCGACAGAGGCGGCCGATCGTGATCGTGCTCGGCATGCATCGCAGCGGCACCTCGCTCTGTTCGCATCTGCTGAGCGCTCTCGGCGTCGACATGGCCGACGCCATCGCCGTCCACGAGTCGAACGCGAAGGGCCACTGGGAGCGCCGGCAAATCATCGATCTGAACGATCGAGTCCTCGAACATTTCAACCGCGGATATTACACGCTGCATCACGATTTCGGCCTGCCGGTCGCCTGGTGGGCCGACCCCCAGGTCAGCGAGGTTCGCCGGGAAATCGTCGCCTATCTCGCAGGCAGGATGGGTGACGCTCCGTTCGGCTTCAAGGATCCGCGGACAGCGCGGTTGATGCCGATGTGGCATCAGATCTTCGGCGAGCTGAGGCTCGATCCGAAATTCATCATCTGCCTGCGCAACCCGGCGCAGGTCGCCCGCTCGCTCCACGCACGCGACGATCTCGATCCTGGTATCGGTGAGTTCCGCTGGTTCTCCTATGTCATCGATTGCTTCCAGCACACAAAGAACCACAACGTCTGCGTCCTCGAATACGAGACCTGGTTTGACGCTCCAAGAACTAATCTTGCAAAACTCAGCGAGTTTATCGGCCCGTTTTCGCTTGAACGCGAGTTGGACATCGACGCGGTCGTGTCCGATATCGTCGACGATCAGCTGCGGCACGATAATCAGCCGCTTGCTCAGGTGCAGCACCCGCTGATCCGGTCGCTGTACGCGCTGGCGCAGCGCGCCGGCGACGACCCCGCCGCCCGCGAGCAGATCCACAACATCGCCGCCCAGTATCGCGGCTTCGACCAGATGCAGCGGCCGTTTCACCGTGCGTTCGAAGAGAATACTGCGATTGCCCTGCAGATGCCCGCGCGGGAACAGAAAATCGCCGAGTTGGCAGAGGCTGCCGAGACGTCGCAGGTCGAGATCGCCCGGGTGCGCGAGGCGCACGCGCAGGCGCAGCGCAAAATCGCCGAGCTGACGCGGCAGCGCGATGCCGCGATGCTGGCCGCCGCCGAGGCGCTGCACGACGAGATTGCCGGGTTGCGTGAGGGGCTCACGCAGACCGAGCGCGAGACCGCCGAGTTGCGCGAGGCGCTGGCCGCGGCCGAACGGAA
>WNFD01001934.1_pt1 | contig 27037 bp, 30 predicted proteins | sample 5400491 | NCBI WGS metagenome assembly WNFD01 (sample SAMN13153343, study PRJNA577476) | soil metagenome | isolation source: 120 cm saprolite under Douglas fir tree site 2 hole 2 replicate 2 | place: USA:California | collected 2015-04-18
CATCAGTGTCGTTTGAAGTACTGCACCGCACGCTCGTGCTTCTCGGCCGCGGCGCGCGACTTGAAGGTACCGAGGTTGCGGCGCTTGCCGGTCTTGGGATCGGTCTTGCGCGAATAGAGGCGGTATCCGCCCGACGAAAGCTTGCGGATCATGGCGTGCTCCCTCGTTACAGGTTTGCTGTCATCCCGAGCGACGCGAGGGACCTTTGAGGCTTACAGGAAAGGTCCCTCGCGTCGCTCGGGATGACAATTTTACTCGAACGTCAATAATCGTCCTGCGGTTGCGGCAAGTTCTATTCATAGAGGACATCCATGAAACCTCACGTGATCTGCCACATGGTGTCGAGCGTGGACGGCCGCATCCTGTCGAGTCGCATGCGGCCAAAGGGGGCCAACTCGGCAGGCCTGTTCGAGCGCCTGCACGAGGCGCTCAAGGGCGATGCCTGGCTGGTGGGACGCGTGACCGGCCGCGAATTCGCCAAGAAGGAGGCCTACCCGGCGCAGGCTGACCAGGTTCATCCACGGGGACACTGGATTCCACGGCGTGACGCGGCCGCCTACGGGATCGTTCTCGATCGGCACGGCAAGATCGCCTGGGGTCGCTCCGACATCGGGGGCGACCCAATCGTCGTAGTGCTGACTGAACAGGTCTCGGACGCCCATCTCGCGGGACTTCGCGCCGACGGCGTATCCTACATCTTCGCCGGCAAGCACGAGGTCGATCTCGGCCTGGCGCTGGAGATCCTGAACCGGGAGCTTGGAATCAAGCGCCTGCTGCTCGAGGGTGGCGGCGGTTCGAACGGCGCTTTCCTTCGGGCGGGCCTTGTCGATGAAATCAGTCTGGCGATACTTCCGGCCGTCGATGGCGCCAAGGGTGCGCCAAGCGTCTTCGACTCCAGCGACGAGGATGCCGGCACGCCTGCCCAGGTCGAGTCCATGACCTTGCAGAGCAGTCAAGTGCTGGAAGGCGGCGCGGTCTGGCTTCGTTACCAGCTTCGCAGTGGATAGTACTGTTACGCGAATGTCAGCAGCCGCCGCGGATTGCGCACCAGGATGGCGTCGATCTCGTCCGCGCTGTAGCCGCGCTTGCCCATCATGGGCACGACGTTCCTGAAGATGTGGCCGTAGCCATGGCCGCCGAAGCTTGCCAGGCGCGTGCGGTAGCAGATGTCGTGGCTGATCACGACCCGGTCGAGATGGCCATGCTCGATCAGCGCGCGGATCAGTTTTAGCCGTGTCGCGTCGTTGGGCATGTCGATGTCGGAGAGGCCGTAATAGCTCGCCTCCTGGCCGAACAGGTCGAACTCGATGGTGACGCCCGAATCGGCCAGCCGCAGCAGCCGCGCCTCGTCGAAGATGGTGCGGTCGATGTGGCTGATCACGATGCGGTCGGTCGGATGGCCGGCCGCCTTGGCGAAATCCGCCACCTCCTGCGGCTGGTCGGGATCGCGGCCGGGATGGACGTTGATGGCGGCGCCCGTCTCGGCCGCGGCGATCAGCGCCGCCTGCATCACCCGCTTCTCGGTATCGGTCCACAGCGCGCTGCAGCCGATCTCGCCGATCATGCCGGCGCGTACCTCGGTGCCCCAGGCGCCGTGCAGGATCTGGCCGGTCATTTCCTGGGCGAAGTCTTCGACCGTGCGGCCGTGGTTCTTCGGGTCCTGGTAGTCGTTGACGTAGTAACCGCAGCCCATGATCAGGTGCACGCCTGTGCCGGCGGCGATGCGCCTGAGGCCGTCCGGATCGGGCGACAGGCCGCCGCAGGTCAGCTCGACGATGGCATCGCCGCCCTCGTGCTTCATCATCGCCACTTCGCGGGTGGCGATGTCCTCGAGGTCGAGCATGTACTTGCGGCCGGCGCGCTTCAGCCCGCGGCCGTAGTTGATCTGCCAGACATTCTCCAGGGTGATCTCGGGCCCGAGATCGTTGTCGGAGCGCGTGCCCGGCGGGCGGATGTCGCACAGCACGTGCTCGTGCATCAGCGTCCGGCCCAGCGACTCGGGCGCGATCGGACCCAGGACGGTCTGGATCTTCCCCTTGAGTTCGGCGCCCGTCATTGCGGCTCCAGCTTGGCGGCGTCGATCACCTTCTTCCATTTGATGTTCTCGGCCGCCATGTGTTTCACGAGATCCTCCGACGAGCCGCCCAGTTCCGCGGCGCCGGCATCGCGGATGCGCTTGATGACGTCGGGCGATTTCGAGGCTTTCACCAACTCGTCGCTGAGTTTCTGCACGATCTCAGGCGGCGTGCCGGCGGGCGCCGCCACATACCACCACGGCGCGGCATCGAAACCGGAAAAACCCTGCTCGGCGACCGTCGGGACGTCGGGCAGCGCGAACCAGCGCTTGGCCGAGCTGACGCCCAGCGCCCGCAACGTTCCCGACTGGATATGCGGCAGGTAGGGCGGCAGGTTGTCCATGGTGCTGGGAATGTGGCCCGCCAGCAGGTCCTTCAGGACGAGCGCGCTGCCGCGATAAACGACATGCTCGACCCTGAAGCCGGCCAGCGATTCGAAATATTCCATCGCCAGGTGGCCGGTGCCGCCCACGGCGGGCGAGCCGAAGCTCACCTTGTCGTCGCCCTGCTTCTTGCAATACTCGACATATTCCTTTGCCGTCTTGACCGGCAGCTTCGGGTCGACGGCGAGCACGTTGGCCACCTCGCCGAACAACGCGACCGGCGCGAAGCTCTTCACGCTGTCATAAGGCATGTTCTTGTAGAGATACTGGTTGGTCACGCCGGTACCGACCGTGCCCAGCAGCAGCGTGTAGCCATCGGGCGGCGCATGGGCCACGACCTCGGCGCCGACATTGCCGCCGGCGCCGCTCTTGTTGTCGACGATCACCGACTGGCCCCACGCCTCGGCGAGATGCTGGGCGGCGATGCGCCCCAACAAGTCGGTCGTGCCGGCCGGCGCGAAAGGCACCACCATACGGATCTGCTTGCCGGGATAGGCCGACTGCGCCCAGCCGTGGCGGGCCAACATCGGTGCAACAAGCGTGCCGGCGATCGCCATGCGGCGACCAACCATCTTGGTCATGGAATGCTCCCTGTCTTCGGGCGACTATATCGTCGGCTCAAGGGGAGACAAACGTGACAGCACCGCTGACCGGCTATGCCGACCGCATCTCGGTACGTGCCGGCGAAAAGATCGCCTTCAAGGTTTCGAGCGCGGGCCCCAGCCCGTATCACGCCATGCTGGTGCGCATCATCCGCGGCGATCCCAATCCCGGCGGATTGCCGACCAAGCTCGAAGACCAGTCCGAACTGTTCGACGGCCGCTTCGTCTCGCGGCAGCAGCACGCCTGGCCCGGCTCCTATGCCCTGATCGAAGGCGCCAAGGACGTGACGCTGTCGGGGGCGCTCGCCGTCGAGGCGCTGATCTGGCCGACCCTGCCCGAGGACGGGCCGCAGACCGTGATCGCGCGGCGCGATCCCGCAACGGGCGTGGGCTTCGCGCTGGTACTCACCCCCGAAGGCATGGCGCTGGAAAGCGGCAGTGCGCGCGTCGTGGTGGGCAAGAAGCTGCGCTCGCGCATCTGGTATCGCGTGTGGGCCAGCGCCGATCCCGCGACCGGCATGCTGCGCGTGGGCCAGCAGCCGCTGAAGCGCGCCTTCGCCGTCGACGACGAGGGCGAGGCCAGTGCCACCGCGCCCTCCCTCGCCGTCGACGCGGCGCAGCCGATCCTGATCGGCGCCGAATCGGCCGCCGACCGGCCCGCACAACGCTGCTTCAACGGCAAGATCGAAGCCCCCAGGATCGTCGGGCTCGGCGCCTGGGACTTCGCCCGCCGCATGGCGAGCCTGGAGATCGAGGACAGCGGGCCGAACGGGCTGCATGGCAGGCTGGTGAACCTGCCGACCCGCGCCATGAAGGGTGCGTCGTGGGCCGGCACGGAGCGCGACTGGAAGGCCGCGCCTGATCAATACGCCGCCATCCATTTCCACGACGATGACCTGCACGATTGCGGCTGGGCCGACGATTTCAGCTTCACGATTCCCAAGGACATGCGAAGCGGCGTCTACGGCATCCAGCTGCGTTGCGGGCCGCACCGCGACGTCATCCCGTTCTTCGTGCGCCCGCAGATCGGCAAGCCGCGCGGCAAGGTCTGCTACATCGCCTCGACCTTCACCTATCAGGTCTACGGCAATTTCTCGCGCGGCGTCTTCGACGAGCCGTTCCGCAAAAGGGTCGCCGACTGGAAAGCCGCCGCCAACAATCCCGACGACCACAAGGACTACGGCCTCTCGACCTACAACTTCCACCGCGACGGCTCGGGAGTCGCCTACTCCTCGCATCTGCGGCCGCTGCTGAGCTGGCGGCCCGATTATCTGAGCTTCAACGACGCCGCGGGCTCGGGCTTGCGCCATCTGCCGGCCGACACGCACCTCACCGGCTGGCTCGACCGCATGGGCATCGCCTACGACGTCGTCACCGACCATGACCTGCACGAGAAGGGCGTGGAGATCCTGGCGTCCTACAAGGTGGTGATGACCGGCACGCATCCGGAGTACCACACCGAGCGCACGCTCGACGCGCTGCAGACCTACACCGAGAGCGGCGGGCGGCTGATGTATCTCGGCGGCAACGGCTTTTACTGGCGGGTGGCGTTGTCCGACAACGTGCCCGGAGCCATCGAGGTGCGCCGCACCGAGGGCGGCATCCGCACCTGGCCGGCCGAGCCTGGCGAGTACTATCACGCCTTCGACGGCGCCTATGGTGGCCTGTGGCGGCGCTCCGACCGGCCGCCCAATCTTCTGTGCGGCATCGGCTTCTCGAGCCAGGGCACGTTCGTGGGCGATTCCTACCGTCAGGCGTCGGCGGCGCGCGACAACCACCACGCCTGGGTCTTCGAGGGCGTGAAGGACGAGCTGTTCGGCGGCTACGGCTTTTCCGGCGGCGGCGCCGCGGGCTTCGAGCTCGACCGGCTCGACCATCGCCTGGGCAGCCCGCTCAATGCCGTCGTGCTCGCCTCGTCCGAGGGCCACGACCGCAAGAATTTCGTCGTCGTCCACGAGGAGCGGCTGGGTTTCAACACCACGATTCCCGGCCAGACCCTGGAGGAGCTTATACGCGCCGACATGACCTATATCGAGAAGCCCAAGGGCGGAGCGATCTTCTCGGTGGGCTCGATCACCTATTGCGGCAGCCTGCCTCACAACAAGTTCGACAACGACGTCTCGCGGCTCACTTTCAATGTGGTGAACCGCTTCGGCGAGCTGGGGCTGAAGTGGCCGTTCTAGCGAGAGACGACCTTTCAAGTTCCTCTCCCCCTTGGGGGAGAGGTTAGGTGAGGGGGTAGCGACGGGTGTAACCCCCCTCACCCAGCCTCTCCCCCAAGGGGGAGAGGAGCCTGAAAAAGACTCAGCCGACTTTCGCCTTTGCCTCGGGCGTCAGCCTTGCAAGCAGATCCCTGCAGCCGGCTTCGATCGCGTCGAGCGCGCGCTCGTAGTCGCGCTCGCTGCCACCGTAGGGATCGGCGACGTCGGCCGCGGCGAACATCTGCAGCCGGCCGACGTGCGCGCGCGGTGCCAGGCGCCGCAACACAGCCATGTGGCTGCGGTCCATCGCCAGCACATGGTCGAAGCGGGCGATGTCGGCAGCCACGACCGGGCGGGCGCGCAGGCCGGAGATGTCGTAGCCGCGGCGCGCCGCCGCCTTGATGGCGGGCAGCGACGGCGGCTCGCCGGCGTGGCCGCCGTAGGTCCCCGCCGAATCGATGATGAAGGCCGAGTCGAGACCCGCGCGACGAGCCGTGCTGCGGAACACGCCCTCGGCCATGGGCGAGCGGCAGATGTTGCCGGTGCAGACGAAGAGAACCCCGATGGTCATGGAATCGCACCCTAGCACGGGGCTAGATTGGCCGGCATGCATCAGGATTTCCTGCCCGCCGGAATCGTGGTCCTGACCGGCGCAGGCATCTCCAAGGAAAGCGGCATCGACACGTTCCGCGACAAGGATGGGCTGTGGACGCGGGTGAACCTCGAAGAGGTCGCCACCATCGAGGCCTGGCACCGCGACAAGAAGAAGGTGCTCGATTTCTACAACGACACCCGCAAGATGCTCCGTGCCGCCCATGTCGCGCCCAACGCCGCGCACAAAGCGCTGGCGCACCTCGAGCAGAAATACGATGGCGAGGTCACCATCGTGACCCAGAACATCGACCCGCTGCACGAGCAGGCCGGCTCCAGGAACGTGATCCACATGCATGGCCGCGACGGCGAGATCCGCTGCATGCATTGCGGCACCGTGTTCGCCTCCGATGCCGACCTCACGCCCCAGTCGGTCTGCGCCAACTGCAAGACGGTGGGCGAACTGCGGCCAAACATCGTGTGGTTCGGCGAGATGCCCCTGCACATGGACGAGATCAATGCCGCCCTCGAGCGCTGCGGCCTGTTCGTGGCGATCGGCACGTCGGGCGAGGTCTATCCGGCGGCGGGCTTCGTGCTGCAGGCGCGCCGCCGCTCGCACGTCCATACAGTCGAGCTCAACTTGGAGCCGACCGACAGCCAGCCGCTGTTCCATGAACACATCTATGGTCCCGCCACCCGGATCGTGCCGCCCTATGTCGAGCGCGTCCTCAAGCGCGGATGGCCACAGTAAGGAGGAAACCATGCCCGACATGCCGACCGCTACGGTCAAGGAACCGCACGGCGCCGAGCACATAGCGCCCGATGCGCATGGCCGGAACTTTTATGCCATCGACCGCCAATTCCAGGACCTGCTGTCGCTCTACCTGGAGCCCGGCCTGCGCGCGGCGATGACTCCGCATTTCGAGCGCCTGGGCGCGCTCGCCGGCAACCGCCTCGACGAGCTTGCCATGGTGGCCGACAAGCATCCGCCGGTGCTGCAGCCGCGCGATCGCTTCGGCCGCGACGAGGACTGGATCGACTATCACCCCGCCTATCGCGAGATGGAAAAGATCGCCTTCGAGGATTTCGGCATGCACGCCATGACCCATCGCGCCGGCGTGCTGGGCATGACGGAGCCGGCCCATCCGCTGGTGAAATACGGCATCACCTATCTCTTCGTGCAGGCCGAGTTCGGCCTGATGTGCCCGGTTTCGGTGTCCGACACCTCCAATTTCATCATCAAGCGCTACGGCTCGGAGGCGCTGAAGAAACTGCTGCTCGACCGGCTCCTGAGCCAGGATCCGGCCACCATGCTGAAGGGCACGCAGTTCATGACCGAGAAGGCGGGAGGCTCCGATGTCGGCGCGCTCGAGACCGAGGCGGAGCGCATCGGTGTCGGCGCCGATGGAGTCGAACGCTGGAAACTGCACGGCCAGAAATGGTTTTGCAGCCACGCCGATGCCGATATCGCGGTCCTTTTGGCCCGCCCGCGTGGCGCCGCGCCGGGCACGAAGGGACTGGGCCTGTTCGCCCTGCCGCGACGGCTGGAGGACGGCCAACGCAACAGCTACCGGATCGTGCGGCTGAAGGACAAGCTCGGCACGCGCTCGATGGCCTCGGGCGAGATCATCCTCGACGGAGCCACCGCCTATCTCGTGGGCGATGTCACCGAGGGCTTCAAGCAGATGATGGAGCAGGTGAACCTGTCGCGCCTGAGTCACGGCGTGCGCGCGGCCTCGATGATGCGCCGTTGCCTCAACGAGGCGATGGTGGTGGCGCGCAATCGCCGCGCCTTCGGTCGCGTCATCGGCGACTATCCGCTGCTGCGCCGCCAATTGATGAAGATCATGCTGCCGACCGAGCAGGCGCTGTCGATGTATGCCTTCTCCGCCGACACGATGGGCAGGGCGAACGCCGGCGATGAGGAAGCGGCCAACCTGCTGCGCATCCTGACGCCGGTCTACAAGTTCCGCGCCTGCCGCGACAACATCCCGGTCGCCAGCCACGCGCTCGAAGTGCGCGGCGGGCTGGGCTACATCGAGGAATGGGTGACCGCCCGCCTGGTGCGCGACGCGCAGATCGGCACCTTGTGGGAGGGCACCTCCAACATCAACGCGCTCGACGTGGTGCAGCGCGCCGTCGGCAAGGCGGGCGGCCACAAGACGCTGTCGGCGGCGCTCAAGGACAAGTACGAACGCTCGAACGAACTGCCCGGCCAGTACAAGGGTCTGCTGGGCGCCACGCTCGATCGCGTCGAGCGCTTCGTCGAAGCGGTGGCGGCCGATCCCAAACAGGAAAAGCGCTGCCGGCTGGCCGCCGGCGCGCTCTATCACGCCACGACGGCGGCGTTGATGGCCTGGGAAGGCGCGACCCTGGGCGCCCAGGGCGGCGATGCCCGCCGTTTGCTGCTGTCGCGCCTCGTCATCGAACACCGGCTGGCGGCGCAGGATCCGTTGTCGCTCAACGAGACCTCGTGGGAGCAGGAGGCGATGGACCTCCTGCTGCAGGACAAGCCGGTGCCGCTCGCCAAGGCCGTCTCGCTGGTCGGCTGACCATGAACTGGACCGTCTCCGCCTTGCGCACGATCCTCGCCGTCGTGCGCGACAATTTCGGTCCGTTCTTCACCACATCCCTCGTCTTGAACGCGCCCTTGCTGATCGTCGACTTGATCGACGGCGGGATCGTCGCGTCGCTGGTCATAGGGCTCATCGCCAACGTTCTGGTGACGGTCAGCCTGACCTTCGGCACCCTCCGCGCGATGGCCGGTGCGCGGCCCGACGTCGCGTCATTGATCCGGCAGCTCAACCGGCCCGGCAGCGGCAAGCTGATCCTGCTGGTGATCGTTCAGTCCCTGGTGATCGGGCTCGGGCTCACTTTAGTGGTGCCTGGCCTCTACGTGTTGTGTCTCTGGATGGTCGCCCTGCCGGCGATGATCGTGGAGCGCACGACGGTCGGTGGCGCGCTCAATCGCAGCGCCAACCTCACCCGCGAACGACGCTGGCATGTGCTGGGGGTGGTTGTCGGCTGTGTGCTGATCGCTGTCGTACCGCTCGCCGTTATCGAATACTTGCTGGACGAGATCGTCGGCGTGGCATCGGGATCGACCGGCGACCTCATCCTGTCTTGGCTGACGGAAGCGGCGATGACGACCGTGCTCGCCACTTTGCCCGCGGTGCTCTACGTCGTACTGCGCGGCGAGAAGCAAGGCACAACCCTGCCGCAGATCGTCACCGCTCTCGACTAACGCTTCAGCATTTCTTCCGTGTGCTCGCCCAGCAGCGGCTCGCGGTAGAGCGGACGCGGCGGTTCATTGCGGAAGCGCACGACGGGCGCGAAGTGTTTGCGGCCGGTCTCGTCGGTCACGACCATGCCGCGCTTGGCAAGGTTGGGATCGTCAATCGCCTCGGGCAGCGTGTTCACCGGCCCGTAGCAGATATCGAGCGTGGCGAGCCATTCCATCCAGTGCTTCAGCGGCTTCTGCCGGAATGTGGCTTCGAGCAGTTCCATCACCGGCTTCTGATGTGGGCCCGGCCATTCGCAAAGCGGCGCCAGCTCCGGACGGCCCAACGCGCCTAGAAGGTTTTTAACGAACTTCATCTCCTGGCCGGCCAGCACGAGCTGGCGGCCATCGGACGTGTCGTAGACCCGATAGAAGGCCGAGCCGCCGGTCGTGCGCTGCTGCTTGACGTCGGGCTGCGTGCCGTCGATGAAGGCGCTGCCGACGACGTTTGCACACGAGGCCATCAGCGCCTCGTGCATGGAGACGTCGATATAGTCGCCCTTGCCCGTGGTCTGGCGGCGCAGCAGCGCCATCAGCACGCCGCTCAAGCCGTGCAGTCCGCTCACCAGGTCGGCGACGGGAATGCCGGGGATTGCCGGCCTTCCGTCGTCGCCCAAGGTCAGCGACAGCACGCCGGTCATGGCCTCGAGCGCGAGATCGTGCGCGGCGCGGCCGGGATAGGCGCCGTCCTGACCGAAGGCGCTGATCGAGCAGTAGACGATGCGGGGATTCTTCTCCTTCACCGCCTCGTAGCCGATGCCGAGGCGCTGGGCGACGCCGGGCCGGAAGGATTCGACCAGCACGTCGGCGTCGCAGGCCAGCCGGAAGAGATCGGCGCGGCCCTGCTCGCTCTTGAGGTCGAGCACGACGCTCTTCTTGCCGCGGCCCATGTTGCGGAAGAACACCGAGGTGCGCTGGTCGGGCGGACGGATATGACGGCCGGGATCGCCATCCGGCGGCTCGACCTTGATGACCTCGGCGCCGTGGTCGGCCAGCGCGGTGGTGAGATACGGCCCCGGCAGGAACCACGACAGGTCGACGACCTTCAATCCTTCGAGCTTCATGTGCGTTTGCCCAGCAGGGAGTCGTTGTCGGCGCCGAGCGGCGAGCACGCGGCCTGTGCCGGCCGCTCGCCGTCGATGCGGATGGGGTTGGCGATCACGCGCAGGCCGCCTCTCACGGGATGCGGCACGGTCGAGACCATGCCGGCTGAACGGGCAAAGCCGCTGTCGAGCGCCTGGTCCAGCCGATAGACCGGCGCCGCCGGCAGCAGCCCGTTGAACTTCTCGAGCCACTGGCCGGTGGTGCGCGTGCGGAACGTCGGATCGAGCGTGGCGGTGAGCTCGGGCCGGTTCTGCGCGCGGGTGTTGGGATCAGGAAAGCGCGGATCGTCGACAAGCTCGTCGCGGTCCATGGCATTGCACAGCGACAGCCAGAATTTCTGGGTCATGCACATGATGAAGATCCAGCCGTCTTTCGTCGGAAAGGTCTGGACCGGCGCCAGCGACAGGTGTGCGCTACGCGGCACCCGGGGCGAGACATCGCCCTCGTTGAGGTACCAGACGCCGGGATAGGTGAGCTGGTGCATGGCGACGTCATACAGGCAGGTCTCGACGTCGCAGCCCTCGCCCGTCGTGCGGGCGCGCAACAGGCAACTCAGCAGGCCGACGATGCCGGTCAGGCCGCTCATGCTGTCGATCAGGGAGACACCGACACGCGTCGGCGGGCCGTCCGGCTCGCCGGTCAGCTCCATCAATCCCGCCTCGGCCTGCATCAGGAAATCGTAGCCCGGCCAGTCCGAGCGTTCGTTGGCGCGGCCATAGGCCGAGATGTGCAGGCAGACGATCGACGGCTTGAGGTGCTTCAGGCTGGCATAGTCGATGCCGAGCTTGGCCGGCTGCGTGCCGCGCAGGTTGTTGACCACGCAGTCGGCGGTCTTCACCAGCTCTTCGAACTGCCGGCGGCCCTCCACCGCTTTCATGTCGAGCGTCACGCTCTTCTTGCCGAGGTTCCAGGCCTGGAAGTACTCGCTGTCGTCCGTCCCGAGCTTGTAAGGGCCGACATGCCGGGAAGGATCGCCCTCGGGCGCCTCGACCTTGATCACCTCCGCGCCCAGCTCGGCCAAAAACATGGTGCCGTAGGGGCCTGCGCCGAACTGTTCCAGGGTCAGAATCCGCACGCCCGCGAGAGGCTTGGCGTTCATAGGATAGCGTTCCGCTTGACCCACTGCCGCGCGATGACGATGCGCTGCATCTCGTTGGTGCCCTCGCCGATGCAGGTGAGCGGCGCGTCGCGATAGAGCCGCTCGATGTCGTACTCCTTGGAGTAGCCGTAGGCGCCGTGGATTCGCATGGACTCGATGCTGTTTTCCAGCGCCGCCTCCGAGGAGAAGTATTTCGCCATGCCGGCCTCGAGGTCGCAGCGCTCGCCGCGATCGAAGGCGTCGGCGGCATCGAGCGTGAGCAGGCGCGCGGCGCGGGCGCGCGTGGCCATGTCGGCGAGCTTGAGCTGGATCGCCTGGTGCTCGCAGATCGGCTTGCCGAAAGTCTTGCGCAGCTGGGAATAGCTGGTGGCGAGCCGCAACGCGCCTTCGGCGATGCCGACGCCCCGGGCGGCGACATTGATGCGGCCGAGTTCCAGGCCGCCCGCGACCTGGGTGAAGCCGCGGCCCTCGACCTCGCCGATCAGGTGGTCCGCCGGCACGCGGTAATCCTCGAAGATCAGCTCGGCGGAATCGATCGACTTGTAACCCAGCTTCTCGAGTTTGCGGCCGACCCTGAAGCCCGGCCCTTTGGGGGCGATGAACAGGCTCATGCCGGAATAGCGCGGCTGGGCCTCGGGGTTTGTCTTGACCAGCAGCGCAAAGCACGAGCCCTCGATGCCGTTGGAGATCCAGGTCTTGGTGCCGTTGATCACATAGTGGTCACCGTCGCGTCGCGCGGTCAGGCGGATCGCCTGCAGGTCGGTGCCGGCATCGGGCTCGGTCAGCGCCAACCCACCGCGCACTTCGCCCGAGGCGAGCTTCGGCAGCCAATGGCGCCGCTGCGGCTCGGTGCCGAACTTCTCGATGGCGAGCGCCAGCATCAGATGGGAGTTGAAGATGCCGGTGATCGCCATCCACACCGAGGACACGCGCATCACGATCTCGGCGTAGGTGCGCGCCGGCAGGCCGAGGCCGCCATAGTCCGGACTTACCGTCGCGCCGAACAGGCCGAGCTCCTTCATCTGCTCGACGATCTCGGCCGGCCAGCGGTCGGCGTGGTCGAATTCCTTGACCCTGGGCGCCACCTCGCGTTCCACCCAGCGGTCGATGGTGGCCAGAAGCTGCGCCTCATCGGCCTTGTCGATGGTGTTCGTTGGCCCGTTCATGGGGTCCTCCCGTCGATCCATCATGCCCGATGGCGGAAGGTGGACAAGGCCGGGGAGCCTCAGGTCGAAACGTTTGCCGTCAGCGCGCCAGCAGCGCGCGGAGCTGGCGCGCCAGTCCGGCGTGATCGTAGGGCTTGGCCAGGATCGGGCCATGCTCGCAGAGGTCGCCCGCGTCCTTCGCCGTCCGCGCCGCGCCCGAGGTCAGGATGATTTTCAGGCCCGGACGCTCCTGGCGCAGCCATTGCGCCAGGCCGAAGCCGTCCATACTGCCCGGCATGTTGACGTCGGAGAACACGATGTCGATCCGGATGCCCGCTTCCATGACGCGGATCGCCTCGTCGGCATTGCCTGCCTCGACCACGTCGAATCCGTATTCGCGCAGGTAGGCGGCAATAACCATGCGCACCAGAATCTCGTCTTCGACGACCAGGACCGTGGGAGGCCGAGCCGGAACCGGCTCATCCGAGACGTTACGCGACGCGTTCATCGCTGTTGAACGCACGATATTGTCGATCGTTGCACCCAGAGCTGCAAAGCCCTCTAGGCGCGCCGCCGCCGCTCATGCATCATCGATGAAGGGAGCGTCGTCGATCCCAAGGAACAAGATATTATGAGGAGACGCCAATTCGCCACCACCCTGGGCGCGCTGCCGTTCGCCGGGCAAATGTGCGCGCCATCCGCCTGGGCGCAGGGTGACGACTGGCCGTCCCGCACCGTGCGCGTCGTCTGCCCGTTCACGCCGGGCGGCTCGCAGGACAACATCGCGCGGCGGCTGAGCGCCAAGCTCGGCGACTATCTCGGCCAGTCCTTCGTCATCGACAACCGCACCGGCGCCAGCGGATCGATCGCCGCCGACAACGTGGCCAAGGCAGCCCCCGACGGCTATTCGGTGCTGCTGGGCAATATCGGCAGCCATGCGCTGGTGCCGCATCTCTTTGCCAAGCCGCCGTACAACGCCTTCACCGACTTCGAGACCGTGGTCTGGATCGGCACGCAGCCCAACCTCTTGTGCTGCCATCCCGGCTTCGCGCACGACACCGTTCCCAAGCTGGTCGCCGCCGCCAAGGCCGAGCCCGGCAAATACCAGTATGGTGGCTCGGGTATCGGCACGTCGCCGACGCTCGCCATGGAGCTCTTCAAGCAGAAGACCGGCGCCGACCTCACGCTTGTCAGTTATCGTGGCGCCTCCGCCTCGATGGCCGATGTGGTGGCGGGCCACCTGCCGCTTTGCGTCGCCAATATCGATTCGCTGATGGGTCAGGTGAGCGCAGGCAAGTTGAAACCCGTCGCCTCGACCGGGGCCCAGCGCTCGCCAGTGACGCCCGACACGCCAACCTTCGCCGAGGCGGGTTATCCCGACCTCGTGGTCACATCATGGTCACTGTGGGCAGTGCCAAGCGGCACGCCGGCCAAGGCCAAGCAGAAGCTGAAGGACGCGACCGAGCGTGCGCTCAAGGAGCCCGACGTGATCGAGAGCATGCGCCAGGGCGGCTTCGAGCCGGGCACCATGCCGCTCGCCGACGTCGATGCCTTCATCAAGGCTGAGTACAAACGCTGGGGCGAGGTCATCCGTGCCGCGGGCATCCAGCCGCAATAGGCATCTCGTCCCCGACCTGCTGGCGCCGGGCCTCGACCTGGTGTTCTGCGGCACCGCGCCCAGTCCCGCCTCGTTCAAGGCGCGCGCCTACTATGCCAATCCCGGCAACGCCTTCTGGCCGACGCTGAGCGCCGTCGGCCTGACGCCGGAGCGCTTCTCGCCCGACCGTTATCCCGAGTTGCTGACGCTGGGCTTGGGTCTCACCGACCTCAACAAGACGGAGTACGGCTCCGACCACGAGCTCAGCGGCCAGGCCATGGATGCTCGAGCGCTGCATGCCAAGCTGCGCCGTTTCCGGCCGGCCGCCATCGCCTTCACCAGCAAGCATGCCGCATCGCTGGCACTCGGTATCAAGGCGCCTTCCTACGGGCGGCAAGCCGAGGAGCTGGAAGGCGCGATAGCCTTCGTGCTCGCTTCGCCGTCGGGCCGCGCCCGCTCCTTCTGGACGCTCGAGCCGTGGCGCGAAGCCGCTGCCTTCGTCGCCCGGCGCCGGCAAATGCGGGAGCGCGCGGCATGAGAATAGGACGCCGCGCCGTTCTCGCCGGTGCTCTCACCTCGCCAGTGGCGGCGCCTGCGATCGCGCTCGCCCAGGAGGCTCCCGCGGCGCTGCGCGATCTGGCGCGACGGGCCACCATCTACCTCTTTCCGGTCTACGAGATGTACCGCACGCGCTGGCAGGCGACGGTCAACGAGGCCAATCCGCAGCGCCAGCGGCTGAACCGCTTTCGCCACCTGCCGGGGCTCGCCGACCATCGCGCACGGGCGGTGACGACGCCCAACCCCGACACGCTCTATTCGTCGGCCTGGCTCGATCTCTCGGTCGAGCCGCTGTTCCTCACCGTGCCGCCGGTCGGCGACCTCTATTACAGCTATGCCTTCCTCGACCTGTTCACCAACAACGTCGGCTATGTCAGCCACCGCCTCCATGGCGGCCAGCCGCCGCCGCACATGATCGTGGGGCCGAAGTGGAACGGCGACGCGCCGTCGGAGGTGAAGCTCTTGCGCGCGCCGACCAACTCGGTGTGGCTGATCGGCAGGATCCTGGTCGACCGACCCGAGGAGCTCGACCGCCTGCGCATCCTGCAGGCCCGCGTGCTGCTCGAGACGCCCGACATGAGGAACGAGCGACGCATCCTGGAAACCCGCGAGCTGATGCGCCAGCGCACCGTGGCGCCGCCCGAGTCGGTGGCCGACTGGGCCGCGCCCAACCGCGACGATCCGTTCGACCTGTTCGAGGTGGGCGCGCGGGCGCTGGGCGAGAGCCCGCTCGGCGAGCGCGACCGCGCGGTGTTCGAGAGCCTGGCGCCGCTGCGGCTGCGGCCCGGGCGCAAGTTCGATCTGCGCGCCTTCGGCGCGGCCGAGCGGCGCGCGTTGCAGGCCGGCATCGAGCAGGGCCATGCCGAAATCCGCGCCGCAGCAGGTCGCCCCGGCAAGACAATCGACGGCTGGACCTACGGCGAGCGCCATCTCGGCAATTTCGGCAACGACTATCTCTATCGCGCGGCGACCGCGCTCGCCGGGTTGGGCGCGTTGGAGCCAGGCGAAGCCGTCTACGTGACCTGCAACACCGACTCGAAAGGCCGGCCGCTGTCCGGCGCCAACCGCTACGAACTCACCTTTCCGGCCGACGGCCCGCCGCCCGTGCGCGACTTCTGGTCGCTCGCCATGTACGAGGTGACGCAAGATGGCCGCGCCTTCTTCATCGACAATCCGATCGGCCGCTACGCCATCGGCGATCGCACACCGGGCCTGCAGAAATCTCCCGATGCCTCGCTCACTCTCTATTTGCAGCACGACCGGCCGCAGGGCGAACGCGCGGCCAACTGGCTGCCCGCACCTGCCGGGCCGATGCGCCTGGTGCTCAGGGCCTATGAGCCTGAGGAAACCATGAGCGAAGGGCGCTATCGCGTGCCCGGGGTGCAGCGCAACTCTCCTTCGTGACGGGCGTTAGGTTCCGAATACGCACCCTGCAGAGGAGACCGCCATGCCCGATATCCCCCGCCGCTCTCTGGCAGCGGGCGCCGGCCTATTGGTCGGCGCCATGGCGTTGAAAGCCAGCGCCCAACAACAGATCGCCACAGCCGCCACGACGCCCAAGTTCCGCGCCCTGCCGCTCACCTTCAGTCCCGACAAGATCAAATGGCTGTCGGAAAAACTGCTAAGCAGTCATCACGACAACAACTATGCCGGTGCGGTGAAGCGGCTTAACGCGATCAGCGAGGAACTCGCCAAGCTCGACGTCGCCGCCGCGCCTTCTTTCACCATGAACGGGCTGAAGCGCGAGGAGCACATCGCCTACAACTCGACCATCCTGCACGAGCTCTATTTCGAGTGTCTCGGCGAGGCGCCGACCCAGCCGTCGGGCGTGTTCGCCCAGGCGCTGGCGCGCGACTTCGGCAGCCTCGATCGCTGGAAGGCGGAGTTTGCCGCCACCGGCAAGGCGCTGGGCGGCGGCTCGGGCTGGGTGATTCTGTCCTACGCGCCGCGCGACAAGCGGCTGTTCACCCATTGGGCGGCCGACCACAGCATGGCGCCGGCCGGCGGCGTGCCGCTGCTCGCGCTCGACATGTACGAGCACGCCTACCAGATGGACTACGGTGCTGACGCGGGGAAATACGTCGACAATTTCACGCAGGCGATCCGCTGGACAACGCCCGAGCGCCTCTATCGCGAGGCCATCCGCGTGTGACGCTAGGCGCCCGGCTGGGCGCGCTGGGATTCTTCCTCGGCCTTGGCTTCGATCGCTTCCATGTCGTCGTCGCTCAGGCCGAAATGGTGGCCGATCTCGTGGATCAGCACATGGCGCACGATGTGCGGCAGGTCCTCGCCCGATTCGCACCAATAGTCGAGGATCGGGCGGCGATAGAGGAAGATGCGGTCGATGTCGTTGGCGATGTGGCCCGCGCCGCGCTCCATCATCGATACGCCCTGATAAAGTCCCAGCAGGTCGAACGGTGTGTCGAGTTCCATCTGCTTCTCGACCTCGTCCGAAGGAAAGTCGTCGATCTGGATACGGACGTTGCCGACATGCCGGCGGAACTCCTCGGGAATCGTCGCCAGCGCCTCGGCGGCGATGACTTCGAAATCCTCCTGAGTGGGCGCCGTGCTGAAGCAGGGTGTGCGCCGCGGATTGGTGAAGACCGGCATGACTCCCCCATATAGGACGACGGCGCGTACGCCAAGGGGCCGAAGTGGACGAATCTTTGCCGAATTTTTCTTGGCATTGGCGCGGGATTCGCATGGTCGCCTTCCGGACCGATCCGCTCTAATCTCGCGAAAGCGCAATGCTTCAATTTCTCGTCCGACGCCTGATCGTGGCCGTGCTCGTGGCGGCCACCGTAATGACACTGGCCTTCGTGTTGACACGGCTGTCCGGCGACCTCGCGATTTCGATTGCCGGACCCAATGCCACGCAGGCCGACGTCGAGGCTGTGCGCAAAGCCTACGGGCTCGACCGACCGCTGGTCGCTCAGTTCTTCACGTGGGTCGGTAACGCCCTCACTGGTGACCTGGGCGACAGCTACTTCTTCAAGACCCGCGTCTCCTCGTTGATCGCCGAGCGCATGCCGATCACCTTGACCTTGGGCCTGACCGGCCTGGTGATCGCGCTGGTGCTATCGCTGCCGCTCGGCATCCTGGCGGCGGTGCGCGAGAACACCGCATTCGATCGCGCCGTCCAGATGGTGGCGCTGCTGGGCCAGGCCATGCCGTCCTTCTGGCTGGGGCTGCTGCTGATGATCACGTTCGGCCTGCAGCTCGGCTGGCTGCCGATCTCGGGCACCGGCTCGTGGCAGCATTACGTGATGCCGGGCATCGTGCTCGCCTTCTCGGCCATCCCCGCCCTCACGCGGCTGACCCGCGCCGGCATGATCCAGGCCATGGGGTCGGACTATATAAGGACGGCGCGGGCCAAGGGCCTGTCGCGCGCCTCGATCCTGCTGAAGCACGCGCTGCGCAACGCCGCCATCCCGGTGGTGGCGATCGCCGCCGTCCAGCTGGGTTTCATGCTGGGCGGCTCGATCGTCATCGAGCAGGTCTTTGCCCTGCACGGCGTGGGCTTTCTCGCCTGGGAGAGCATCGGCAAGAACGACTTCCCGGTGGTCCAGGCGGTCGTCCTGGTGCTGGCGGTTATCTATGTCGCGCTCACCATGCTGGCCGACCTGATGAACGCCGTGCTTGATCCCAGGCTGCGCGGCCCATGAGCGTCGCCACCGTGACGACCGGCCCCAAGCGCGGCTGGAGGAGCGTCAGCACCTGGATTGGCGCAGTGATCGTGGGCATCGCCGCGATCTGCGCCGTCTTCGCGCCGCTGCTGGTGCCGCACGATCCTTTCGCCCAGGATCTCGGCAAGCGCCTGCTGGTGCCGTTCTGGATGGAAGGCTCCAACTCCGACTACATTCTCGGCACCGACCAGTTGGGCCGCGACTATCTCTCGCGCTTGATCTGGGGTTGCCGCATCTCCATGCTGATCGGCGTCACGGTGACGATCGTGTCAGCGCTGATCGGCATCACGATCGGCGTGCTGGGTGGTTTTTTGGGCGGCCGCGTCGACGACGCCGTATTGTTCGCCATCACCACGCGGCTCTCCATCCCCGTCGTGCTGGTGGCGCTGGCCGTGGTCGGCCTGCTCGGCAGCTCCCTGACGCTCCTTGTGCTGACCCTCGGCCTGCTCTTGTGGGACCGCTTCGCCGTAGTGGCGCGCTCGACCACCATGCAGGTGCGCAACCTCGACTTCGTCGCCGCCGCCTGGTGCGCCGGTTGCTCGCGCTTTCGCATCCTGAGCCGCGAGGTGCTGCCCAACATCGCGAGCCACCTCGTGGTGGTGGCCACGCTCGAGATCGCGCTCGCTATCCTGCTCGAGGCCGCCCTCTCCTTCCTCGGGCTAGGCGTGCCGCCGCCCCTGCCGTCGTGGGGCCTGATGATCGCCGAAGCCAAGGATTACATGTTCTTCAGCCCTTGGGTGATCGTCATCCCGGGGGTGGCGCTGTTCGTGCTGGTGCTCGGCATCAACCTTTTGGGCGACGGCCTGCGCGACCTGTTCGGCGCGAGGACCGATCCTTGAGCGCTCTGCTGGAAATCGACCAGCTCGAAGTGAGCTTTGGTGGCCGAACGGCGGCGGTGCGCGGCGCTTCGCTCAGCGTCGAACGTGGCGAGACCCACAGCCTGGTGGGCGAATCGGGCTGCGGCAAGTCGGTGACAGCACTTTCCATCATGAACCTGTTGGCCCGTGGCGCGCGACGCTCGGCCAAGCGGCTCGCCTTCGAAGGCCACGACCTGCAAGGCCTCTCCGACCAGGGCATGGCGCATCTGCGCGGCAATGCCATGGCCATGATCTTCCAGGAGCCGATGACCAGCCTCAATCCCGCCTACACGGTGGGCTCGCAGATGACCGAGGTGCTGCGCCGCCACAGGCAGGCAAGCCAAAGGATTGCCACCGACCGCGCCGCCGACCTTTTGGCCCGCGTCGGCATCACCGCGCCGGGGCTGCGGCTCGGCCAGTTCCCGCACCAGCTCTCGGGCGGCCTGCGCCAGCGGGTGATGATCGCCATGGCGCTGATGTGCGATCCCAAGCTTTTGATCGCCGACGAGCCGACCACGGCGCTCGATGTCACGGTGCAGGCCCAGATCCTGCGCCTGCTCGCCCAGCTCCAGCGTGATCTCGGTCTCGGCATGCTGTTGATCACCCACGATCTCGGCATCGTCGCCAGGGTCGCCCATCGCGTCTCGGTCATGTACGCAGGCGAGGTGGTCGAGAGCGCAGCGACCGCCGAGCTGTTCGCCAATCCGAAACACCCCTACACCCAGGGCCTGCTGCGCTGCGTGCCGGTGCCGGGCAAAATCAGGCGCGACGAACCATTGGGCTCGATCCCCGGCACGGTGCCGCGCATCGGTCCCGGCTTCGCAGGCTGCGCCTTCCGCGAGCGCTGCGGCTTCGCCGACCAGACCTGCGCCCATACGATCCCGCGTCATGCCGCGGGACCGACTCACGAATTCCTCTGTCGGCTGCCGGCATGAGCGCGCCCGCTCCCGCCATCGAGGTCACGGCAGTCCGCAAGACCTTCAGGGTGAAGGGCGGCCTTTTAGGCGCCGACCGCCACGTGGTCGCCGTCGATGACGTGTCCTTCGCCGTGCCGGCCGGCGGCGTGTTGGGCGTCGTGGGCGAATCGGGTTGCGGCAAGTCCACGCTCGCGCGCCTGATCCTGGGCCTGCTCCAGCCCAGCGCCGGCGACATTGCGGTCGAGGGCCAGCGGGTCATCGACATGGACCGCAAGGCGCGCGCGCGCCTGATCCAGCCGGTGTTCCAGGACCCCTTCGCCTCGCTGAACCCGCTGGCGCGCGTGCGCGACATCGTCGCCATGCCGCTCAGCGCCCAGGGCAATATCGACCGAAACGAGACCGCAAAGAGGGTCGACGAGATGCTGGCAAGAGTGGGCCTCTCGACCGAGATGGGCCGGCGCCTGCCGACCGAGCTGTCGGGCGGTCAGCGCCAGCGGGTCGCCATCGCCCGCGCCCTGGTGCTGCGCCCGCGCATCGTGGTGTGCGACGAGCCGACCAGCGCGCTCGACGTCTCGGTACAGGCACAGATCTTGAACCTTTTGGCCGAGCTGCGTCGCGAGCTCGGCCTCACCTATCTCTTCATCAGCCACAACCTCGCCGTCGTCGAGCATGTCGCGAGCGAAGTGGCGGTGATGTATCTCGGCCGCTTCGTCGAGCGCGCGCCGACCGAGACACTGTTCCGTGCACCCGAGCCGAGCCACGCTGCGCGGTCGAGACGCCGCCGCTCAAGCCGCGGCCTGCCGGCGGCGTGGAGTGTCTGCTGGTGCCTTGACGCGATGAGTCACTTCCATTTGGCAAAATAGAACCGCGGCAGCTCGTCGGGGTAGGTCTTGAAGTCGAGCCCCTTGGCGAAGGCGTAGGCGTTCACATAGGTGAACAGCGGCAGCCAATAGGCCTTCTCGGTCATCAGCTTGATGGCCGCCGAGTAGGCTTTCTTGCGCGCCACAGGGTCGGCGGTGGCGCCGCCCTCCGCCACCAGCTTCTCGAGCTCCGGATCACGCGAGTAGTTGTCGTTGGCGTCCTTGCCGTACATCACCGGGAAGATCGCCGAGACGTCGTTGATCGAGTAGCTGCCCCAGCTGCTGTGATAGAGCGGCGCCTCGCCGCGCCATGCCTTCTGGATCGCCGGAGCCACCTGCATCTGGTTGATTTTGGCGCGGATGCCGACCGCCTGCAGGTAGTTCTGCATCGCCGCGGTCCACGAGGTCACCGCGACGTTGCTCAGCAGCTCGATGTCGAAGCCGTTGGTAAAGCCCGCCTCGGCCAGCAATGCCTTGGCTTTGGCCGGATCGTAGGCGTACTTCACAGCTGCGTTGGCGTCGCAGCCGAACTGCGTCGGGAAGCACGGTGCCATTGGCACGCGGCTGCCGCCTTGTATCAGCTTGTCGGCCATCTCCTGGCGATTGATGGCGTGCCAGATGGCCTGGCGCACCTTGAGGTTGGTCAAGGGATTGCCCGCCCCCGAGCGGCCGGCGGCATCGATCGACAGATAGCCGATGCGCATCGATTCCTGCTGCACAGCCTGCAAGTGCGGCATCTTGTTGACGCTCGCGATCTGGTCGGGATTGATGTTCCAGATCCAGTCGGTTTGTTGCGCCAGCAGCTCCGTCACCTCGGTGGCAAGGTCGGGCACGAAGCGCACATGCAGGGTCTTGATCGCGGGCTTGCCCTTGGGCGAGCCCGTCCAGTAATCCTCGAAGCGCTCGAAGACGACCTCCTTACCTTGTTCGTTCTTGACGATCTTGTAGGGACCGGCGCCTACCGGCTTGGCGGCAAAGCCCTCGGGTCCGACTTTCTCGCGATAGGCCTTGGGATGGATCGGCGTCACCATGGCGAGATATTCCAGCGCCGCCGGCGTCGGCCGCTTCATGTGGATGCGCACCGTCCAGTCGCCGGTCTTCACGGCCTTGTCGATCCAGGAATAGTTCGACGGCGTCGCCACCTTGCTCTCGGGATTGGCCGCCATGTTGATGGTGTAAACCACATCGTCGGGCGACAGCGTGCTGCCGTCGTGGAACTTCACGCCCTGGCGGATGGTGAGGTCGAGCGAGTTGTCCTCGGCAAACTTCCAGTCGGTGGCGAGCGAGGGCTTGATCTCGAAGGTGGCGGGATCGCGATGCACCAGCATGTCCCACGCCTGGTGGGCCAGGATCAGCCCGGTGCGCTGGCTGTTGAAATACATGTCGACATTGGGCACGGCGTCGGCGAACTGGATGCGCAAGGTGTCGGCGCTCTTCTGGGCGAAGGCCGGCTGCGCCACCGCCGCGCTGGCGGCGGTGAGCATTGCGGTACGGCGGGAAAGTTCCACTGAAAGCCTCCTGTGTTTGGCCAAGCCTAGGCCGACGGCGTCGAATGAGGCAAGCTTCGCGCCACAACAGGAGGACCTCCGATGGCCAGTAAACTTACCGGCAAAGCGCGTACCAATGCGCTCGCCGCTCTCAAGAAATGGAAGGAAGTTCCGGGTCGCGATGCCATCCAGCGGAGCTTCAAGTTCGCCGATTTCACTGAGGCCTGGGGGTTCATGACCAAGGTGGCGCTGGCGGCCGAGAAAGCCGACCACCATCCCGAATGGTCCAACGTCTACAACAAGGTCGAGATCGTGCTCTCGACCCACGACGCGGGCGGTTTGAGCGACAAGGACGTGGCGCTGGCCAAGGTCATCGATTCGGTGGCGTAAAAGATCGTCCGCGCGCGCCTCATCCGATGACGGCGCGTTTCCCTATTCGAGGGCGACGCGGCCCGCGGAGTCCACGGTCAACGGCACCTCGGTCGTGCCGCGCATCGCCTTGGCATACCAGATGCCGTTGGCGCCCTGGCGCAACACCTTGACGCCCTTGTAGCCGTCGGCCTCGATGGCGGCCTTCGCCGCGCTTTCGCCGGAGCCGTCGCTGGTCTTGGCCGGAACCTCGGGACCGACGGCGTCGGCATCGAAGGCCGGCTGCGCAATCGTCGGACGCGGCTTCATCAGCAGCGGGACGGGCGCCTGGCGAACCTCGAATGACGCTTTCTTGACGACGGGCTCGGGCGCGGGGGCAACCGGGAGGATGGCGGGCTGCTTGGCGGGGATCGGCAGCACAAGCTCGCGTGCCGGAGGTCGCGCGGCGGACTCCTGAGGAACCGGCGCAAAGGCGCTGGCGACGCCAGCCGTCGTCATCACCAATGCGAGTACGAGAAAACCGCGCTTCTTCATTTGCCGCCTGCTGCTGCAGAAACGGTCGTTGTTCGTAAGCGACCGAACTAACAACGACGCAGGAGCGCCGGCGTTCCCGGCCGAACGTGCTGGGCGCAATGGTCACAGTCTGGCCGACGGCGTTTCCCTTAGGCGCCAAACGGTTGCATGTGCCGCTTCGACTACTTACTTCGCTCCCGGCGGCACGATCTTCATGACGAACGAGGTCGGCGCCTCGGTGGGGCCGAACGGACCGGGCACTTTGTGTGCTACCGGTGGCAGGCTGCGCAGGAAGGCGACGATGGCGTCGGCGTCCTGCTTGGTGAGCGCGGCGAAGGCATGCCACGGCATGATCGGCGCCAACACGCGGCCATCCGGCCGTACCCCGGTCTGCAGGGCCGCCAGGATCTGCGCATCGGTCCAGTTGCCGAGTCCGGTCTCCTTGTCCGGCGTGAGGTTGGGACCGTGGAAAACGCCGAGGCCGGGCAGCTCGAAGCCGACGTCCGAGCCGCCGAGGTAGCGCGCCATGTCGGGCTTGCCGAGAAAGTATCCCGGCGTGTGGCAGTCGTGGCAGCTCGCGATGGTCACCAGGTATTTGCCGCGCTCGACGACGGCCGGATCGGCGGCGACGGCGGGCGCCGACGACAATGCCGCAAAGGCGGCGAACAGAAGCCGATGTAACAAGACATTCTCCCCCAAAAGCCCAGCGTAGCATGGAGCGGACGGACGCGGTCCTGATAGGCTTGGCCATGGACTGCCTCACGATACGCCCCGCCATCCCCGCCGACGTGCCGGCACTCAGCGCGCTCATCCAACGGACCGTACGGCAGTCCAACGCAAGCGATTATGCCGCCGAGGTCGTCGAGCTGATCTGCGCCAACTACGCCCCGGACAAGGTCGCCCAACGGCTGCTCGAGCGCGACGTCTTCGTCTGCCTCGAGGGACACCGGATGGTCGGCACGATCGGTCTCGGCGGCGATAAGCTCCGTTCGCTGTTCGTCGAGCGGGGTCTGCAAGGAAAGGGTGTCGGTGCGCTGCTCGTCGCGCATCTGGAAGCGCATGCGCGCAAGGCGGGCCTCACCCAACTGCACCTGTCGTCGTCGATCACGGCGCGCGGTTTCTACGAACGGCTCGGTTACCGGCTGATCCGGTTCGACGAGCGCGAAGACGGGTCGACCTTCCTCATGTCGAAGATGCTTACGGATTGCTGACCATTCGATGACGCACCGATGACGAGGCTGGGTCCGCGCACGGCCGATGCAGCCGATTGTGCTTGTCAGAGCCGATCCAAAGTGAGGTAGTTGTGTCTCGAGAGCGGGGACATACATGGCTAGAAGTCTGGACGCGCCGCTCAGCCCGCATGAGGAAGCGACTCTGCGGCGGGTGGCGAACGGTATCACAAAGGTCGAGCATCTGGCGCCCGGCCACGTCCGGCGATTGACGCATCTCGCGCTGGTCGAGGATGACGGCGGGCGGCTGAAGCTGACGACGATCGGCCTGCAACGCTACGCGGCCCTGCCGAAGACCGACAACTTGGCCAAACTCGTCGTCGACGACGACTTCGCGCGCAATTTCGAGAAATATCTCGGCCGGTCCTAGTCGTCCTGCCGGGTCCTACTTCGGACGGCTGGGATTTTTCTCCCAATTCTTGGGATCGCCGGCCTTGCCCTTGGCTTCGGCCGCCTTCAGTTCGGCGCCTTCCTTGGAATCGAGAGCGCGCTTGGCCTCCCGGGCCGCCTCATCGACCTTGCCCTTTTTCAGGAACTTGGCCGTCGATTCGTTGTAAGCGCGGGTGCCGCTGTAGCTGCCCTCGCCCTCGATCTTGCTGTCTTTCTTTTGCTTGTCGTCCATGGAGTGCTCCTTGGTTGCCAGTCCAAGAAACGCTTCGAGGGACGCAAGGTTACGGGCCCTAATTGAGGCCTGCCTCCTGGAAATAGCGTGCGACACCTGGATGCAGGCGCTCGCGCGGTGCAGCAGCCAGCGTGTTCTTCGCCGTGGTATCGACCAGTTGCGGCGGCGGGCTGCCGGCTTTGTCCAGCTCATGCAACGCCCTGGCGAGACGCCAGGCCACGGCATCGTCGAGGCCGGGTCGGGCCATGACGAAACTCCACGAGCCGACGGAGGGGATCGCGGCGGCCTGGCCGGGGAAGCTTCCGGCCGCCTGCGTCACCGGCTTGAGGAACGGATGCTTGCCCAGGATGCGGGCGATCTCCTGAGCGTCGGGCGCGATGAAACGCGCGCCCGGCTCGCTCCTGGCAACCGTCGTGAAGCCGGGCCAGCTGGCGCCGCCGCCCCACAGCGCGGCGGCGCGGCCATCGAGCACCATCGCCGGCCCGTCGCCCGCGCGTTCCAAGTAAATCGGTTGGAAATCCTTCGCCGCATCGAAGCCCAACCCGTCCATGGCGTAGCGGCCGAGAATCACCAGGCCCGAGCCTTGCGCACCCCAGGCAATCGGCTTGCCCAAAAGATCGGCGATGCGGCGGTAAGAAGAGTCGGCGCGCACCACGAACATGCCGGCGGTGGGATACATCGCCGTGATGACTTTCAGATCCGCCGGCGGCCGACCGATGCCGGACAGCGATTCGTGCACCACCTCGCCCTGCACCAGGGCGATGTCGAGCGTGCCGGCTTCCAGCATGGGCACGTTCTCGGTGCTGCCCTTGGTGTTGACGGGCTCGATCTCGAGGCCGGGATCGACGCGGCGCACGGCCTCGACGAAGGCCGCGCCATAGACCGGGAAGCCGCCGCCCGGCGTGGCGGTGCCGAGGCGTACCTTCACGGCTTGCGCCCCCGCCTTATGAACCTGGGCGGGCAGCGCCGCGAGAAAAGCGACGCCGGCGAGGAGGTGTCTGCGCAGCGGCATAGCATGGTCAGTGCGGATCATTGCATTGAAGCACTTCGACCGTGACGTGCGACAGCCCGCGGAGGTCGGCGAGCCGCGTCTTATAGGCCTCGACCGGCTGGGGCGTGTCGGACACCAGGGACACGATGGCGGCGTGATGGCCCGGGCCCAGCCGCCAGACATGGAGGTCGGCGATGCGGTCGTGGCCGACCTCGAGGCGGCCGCGGATCGCATCGCCCAACGCACGGTCGGGTGCGGCGTCGAGCAGCACCGCGCCGGAATCGCGGATCAGGCGCCATGACCACTGGGCGATCACCAGTGCGCCCACGACGCCGATGGCAGGATCGGCCCAGCTCCAGCCGTACGACCATGCCGCCAGCAGGGCCACAATCGCCAGCACCGACGTCAGCGCATCGGCCATCACGTGCCAGAAGGCGGCCCGCAGATTATGGTCGTGATCGTGATGGTGGTCGTCGTGATCATGATCGTGACCAGCGCCCAGCATCCAGGCGCTGAGCAGATTCACCAAGAGACCGACCACGGCGATGGCGGTCGCCTCGGGATAGTGGATGGGTACGGGTTGGAAGAAGCGCATCGCCGATTCGTAGCCGATCATCAGGGCGACCAGGGCCAGCACGACGGCGCTGGCAAAGCCTGCGAGGTCGCCGAGCTTGCCGGTGCCGAAGGCAAAGCGCGGGTCGCGGGCGTGGCGGCGCGCAAAGCGGTAGGCGAAGGCTGCAATGGCAAGCGCGCCGGCATGGGTCGACATGTGCCAGCCGTCGGCCAACAGCGCCATCGAGCCGAAGATGGTGCCGCCGGCGATCTCGACCACCATCATGGTGGCCGTCAGGCCGACCACGAACCAGGTGCG
>WNFD01001108.1_pt1 | contig 27029 bp, 25 predicted proteins | sample 5400491 | NCBI WGS metagenome assembly WNFD01 (sample SAMN13153343, study PRJNA577476) | soil metagenome | isolation source: 120 cm saprolite under Douglas fir tree site 2 hole 2 replicate 2 | place: USA:California | collected 2015-04-18
TGCCGCGGCCAATTTCCTGGCGCCGACCGAAACCCTGTCGCCGCGAGGCTATGAGGCGATCCGCTCGACGGTGATGGACGGCTCCTTCTACACCTCGCTCGCCTGCGGCAAGCGGTGGATCGCCGCAGGTCTGCCCGGCGTGATCATCAGCAATCTCGTTACCTGGGTCTGGACCGGATCGGCCTATGTGGTGCCATCGGCGATGGCGAAGGCGGCGGTGCATGCCATGACCATGTCGCTCGCGGTCGAGTGGGGCCCTAAAGGCATTCGCGTCAACGCGATCGCGCCCGGGCCGTTTCCAACTGAAGGCGCGTGGGACAAGCTCAACCCACTGGCGGAGACCGGTGTCGGCGCCACCCAGGCGGACGAAGTCCCGCTGCGCCGGTTTGGAAAGATGGAAGAACTGCGCAATCTCCTGATCTTCCTGATGTCGGACGGCTGCAGCTACATCACCGGCGACACGATCAGCATCGATGGGGGCCATCATCTGGCGGCCCCTAGCACCTTTGCGGGCCTGGCAAAACTGTCGCCGGCCGATTGGCAGCGCGCCCGCGAAGCCATTCAGGCCTCCGTGCAGAAGGAAAAGCAGGAGCGGTCGATCTGACGGATCGGCCCAACAAACGGCTTGCGGCAACAAGGGAGAAACCGATGGATTTGGCGATATCGACAAAGACGTTTGATTGCACCATCGACGACGGCCTTGCACATATCGTGCTCAATCAGCCCGACCGCGGCAATCCCATTGACGGTGAGTTTTGCCGCGAATTCAACCTGTGCATTGCCGAAATCAGCGAGCGTACCGACGTGCGATCGGTGCTGCTTTCCGCGCGCGGCCGATTGTTCAGCGTCGGCGGCGATCTGGTGTCGCTGGTCAAGCAAGGAGACGCCCTGCCAAGAACGATCAAGGCCTGGACGGCCGACCTTCATGCCGCGATCGCCCGTATGGTCCGGATGCGGGCGCCGGTTGTCGCTTCCGTTTCCGGCAATGTCGCCGGCGGAAGCGTGTCGCTGATGGCCGCCGCAGATCTCGTGGTCATCGCGGAATCGGCGCGGATCTCGTCGGCTTTTGCGAAGATCGGGTTCAGTCCGGACAGTGGATCGACCACCACGGTCACGCGCCGCATCGGCGTTGCGCGCGCCAGACGTTTTTTCCTGCTCGGCGAGACGCTGGATGCCAAGACGGCCCTGTCGCTTGGACTGGTCGACTTCGTGGTCCCGGACGGTGCGGTGCAAGGCGAGGCGGAACGAATGGCGCGGGAACTGGCTGCGGGTCCCACCGAGGCGTATGGCGCGATCAAGCGCTTGTTTTCCCAGACGCTTGACCGATCGCTGGAGAGCCAGTTGGAGGACGAGGCGCAGACGCTTGCCGCAACTTCGCGAACGGCCGATGCACGCGAAGGTGTCAAGGCGTTTGTCGAAAAACGGAAGCCGGTATTTGCCGGGAGATGATCCGGCTTTCCTGCGACAATCTTGTTGTCGGAATATCGTAATATGATAGATGGTACACTATCAAACTATTATCCGGACACTGAATTCGGGACGGAGCATTGCATCACGGGCAACTACCCACCAACTCCAGCGAAACACAGGATAGACGCTCATGACGAGCCTCCGATGCCGAACCGATCAGAATGTACAAGTGGAGCGGCTCAGCGCCGGCCCGCGGGATCATTCAGATCGCGCACGGAATGGGCGAGCATCAGCTCAGATATCGTCCGATCGCGCACGCCCTCGTCAGCGCAGGTTATAACGTTTATGCCAACGACCATCGCGGTCACGGGGAGTTCGCCGCTCAGGCCAATGTCCTGGGTGACTTCGGCCCGGGCGGTTTTCCGGTCCTGGTCGACGATATGGCCAGAGTGACGCAAGCGGCGCGCGATGCCGACAAGGGCAAGCCACTCGTCCTGCTGGGCCACAGCATGGGGTCGTTTGCCGCGCAGCTCTATTTCCTCGATCATAGCGAACTGCTGGACGGTGTCGCGCTATCCGGGACAACCGCGCTCGATCTGCTGGGCGCCGCGGCAATGGCGGGTCGCTGGAAGCTCGAGGATCTCAATGCATCTTTCGAGCCCGCGCGAACCCCGTTCGACTGGCTGAGCCGCGACAAGGCCGTTGTCGACGCCTACATCGCCGATCCGCTGTGCGGATTCAACGTCAACGCGGAGTCGTATGGGTCACTGTTCGCCGTCGCGCCCCGGCTCGCGACGGTCCAGGAGATTGGCCGGATACGCCACGATCTGCCGATGTTTCTGTTCGTGGGTGATCTCGATCCGGTAAATGCGAAGCTGACGTGGTTCCAGCCATTGATCGACCGCTATCGTGAAAGCGGTCTGACCGACGTGTCATGGCATGTGTACGGGAACGCACGCCATGAGGTGCTCAACGAGATCAACAGGCAGGAAGTCGTGGCGAACCTTCAGGCATGGATCGACCGTGTGACCGGCACCTTCGCGTCGAAGTGACGTTTGCGGGCTTCGTTCGCGGCGAAGGGGGCCTCTCGTAGACAGAATTTATTCCGCCGTCGCCGTGCCATGTGGCAATTTTGCCGGTTGGCAAAAGTCGTAATCTAGTATAAGGTACACACATGAACGATATCCGGTGATAAAATCGGAAGGAGCGAACACGGAGGGGAACAGATGATGATATCGACGGCCAAGCAGGGGATGGCCCAGAACAATTTCCGTGAAGCCGGCTACTGGCTGGACAAGACGGTGGATCAGCTTCTGAATGAGGCCATAGCCCGGACGCCTGACAAAATCGCGATCATTGCCGACAGGGCCGACCGCGAGCAGGCCCTTCGCCTGACTTACCGAGAGCTGGGAAATCTGGTTGATCGTGCTGCCAGTTCCCTGAGCCGGCTGGGAGTTGGCCCACGCGACGTCGTTACCGTTCAGTTGCCCAATTGGTGGGAGTTTGTTGTCGCGGCGCTGGCCTGCAGCAAGATTGGCGCCGTCTTCAATCCCGTGATGCCGATTCTTCGAGAGCGCGAGTTGCTCTATGTCCTGAATTTCTGCGAGTCCAAAGTCTTCATCGTCCCCAAGGTGTATCGGGGATTTGACTATGCCGCGATGGCCGCAGGTATGAGTGGCGATCTTTATCATCTGAAGCATTTGATCGTTGTCGATGGCGATGGCGACTCGAGTTTCGAGCGGTCGCTACTGGCTGCGGAGCCGGGTAGGGTGTCAGCAAAGTCTGCCGGCCTAGGCCCCGACGATATGGCCGTGGTGATGTTCACTTCCGGAACCACCGGCGAACCCAAGGGCGTAATTCATACCTCGAATTCCCTAGTGGGATGCACAAAGGCGCTGACCCAACGGTTCGGTCTTCTTAAGAATGAAGTATTATTAGTGGCGTCGCCAGTTGCGCACATGACCGGCTATGCAGCCGTCGTCCTCCTGTCGATATATCTGGGCGGAACGATGGTTCTGCAGGATGTTTGGGAGCCGAAGCACGGCGTATCGCTGATGGTGCGTGAGGGTGTGACCTATACCGCCGCTTCGACCCCGTTTCTCAACGACATCTGCGACGTCGCGGGAGCTGGCGCCCCGCGGCCCGCGAGCCTGCGGTCGTTTCTCTGCGCCGGCGCAACCATTCCTCCGGTGTTGATCCAACGGGCCGCGCGTGATGTCGGCATCCACGCATGCTCGCTGTGGGGGATGACAGAATCGCTGGCATCTACACTCACAGAACCATCGCGCGCGGCGGAGAAGTCTCCAACGACTGACGGGCGGCCCCTCGAAGGCATGGAGATCCGCATTGTTGATTTCGACGGGAAGCCGGTTCCACTCGGGCAATCCGGGCGTCTATTGGTGCGCGGCTGTCAGATGTTCACAGGTTATTACAAGAAGCCAGAGCTGGAAACGTTCGATGCGCAGGGCTGGTTCGACTCTGGCGATCTCGCCTGCATGGATGACGAAGGCTACATTCGCATCTCGGGTCGGGTGAAGGACGTTTTGATCCGGGGCGGCGAGAACGTTCCGGTAGTGGAGATCGAAAATCTTCTCTACAAGCATCCGGCCGTCGCCGCGGTCGCGGTTGTCGGTTATCCCGACGCCCGCCTGGGCGAACGCGGCTGCGCCTTTATCATACCGAAGCCGGGCAACACGATCGACCTCGCGGCGATGCAAGCCTACCTCGCCGAATGCAAGATGGCCAAGCAGTTCTGGCCCGAACGTGTGGAGTTGGTGGCCGATCTGCCGCGCACCGCCAGCGGCAAGATTCAGAAGTTCAAGCTAAAGGAGATCGCCGCGGCGTTTGCCGAAGCAAAGTAGCGGGGCCTCGGCTGCCTCCGGCAGCGGCGGCGACCAGAGGCCAAAGAGCCGCCGATTGGAGCGTTAGGGAGACCGGAAAATTGCCATATCAGTCCGTGTTCAGGCCGGATCTGTTCGAGGGCCAGACGATCATCGTGACCGGCGGTGGCAGCGGGATCGGGCGATGCACGGCCCATGAGCTCGCAGCACTCGGAGCCAACGTCGCGATCGTTGGCAGGACGGTGAGAAGCTCACCGAGGTGCAGCAAGAGATCGAGGAGGATGGCGGGCAGGCCATGAGCCTGGCCTGCGACATCCGCGATGAGACCATGGTAGTTGGTGTTATCGATGCGGTGCTCGCGAGGTACGGTCGCATCTACGGCCTGGTCAACAACGCCGGCGGTCAGTTTCGCTCGCCGCTGAAGGCGATCTCCACCAGGGGGTTCGAGGCCGTCGTGCGCAACAATCTGACCGGTGGCTTCATCTTCATGCGCGAGGTCTATAACCGCTGGATGGAGGCCAATGGCGGCGCGATCGTGAACATCATCGCCGATATCTGGCATGGTTGGCCCGAATTCGGTCATTCGGCGGCCGCCCGCGGCGGCATGCTGACCTTGACCGAGACAGCGGCCTGCGAATGGTCGGCCTCGGGCGTGCGCGTCAATGCGGTGGCGCCCGGCGGCATCGTCTCCAGCGGCTTCGACACCTACACACCGGAAATGCAGAAGAAGCTGCACGATTTCACGGAGCGCGTGCCGCTGCAGCGTTTTGGGACGGAAGCCGAAATATCGGCCGCCATCACCTACCTACTATCGCCTGCGGCCGCCTACATCACCGGCTCATGTCTCCGGGTCGATGGTGGAACGCCGAATGCGCGCACGACCTGGAAACTGGAGCCGCACAGCCGAAGTGTGCCGTACGAGGGATTCCATCGCGCCACGCTTCCGGAAGTAATGAAGCGCAAAGCACAAGCGTAACGCGCGATCGTCTAATCGACGGCAATGATCAGCTTGCCGTGGTTGTCGCCGCGATACAGTTGGGCAATCGCGCCGGGCGCGTGTTCGAGCCCGGGGAGGATTTCCTCATCGTGGACGATCTTGCCGTCGAGCGCGAACTCTGTCAGGCGGGTTGCCGCTGCCTCGAACTCGCCGATGTGGTCGAAGATTATGAAGCCCGACCATCGCAGGCGCCGGGTCAGGATTTCCCGCTCGGGACGAGGGCCGGTGGGAACGGGCGTCCAGGAGGCGTTCGCGGCGGTCCCACATTGAATGATCCTTCCGTGCAATCGCATGGTGCGGATGGCGGCATCGGCGATCGCACCACCGGTATTGTCGAAAAAGATGTCGTTGCCTTCCGGGCACGCCTCGCTGATCGCCGCCGGAAGATCTGTGATGTCGCGATAGTTGATCATGGCTTGGTAACCGTAGCGGGCTTGTGCCAGCGCAGCCTTTTCGGTCGAACCGGTGAGGCCGACCGCGCGGCAACCCGCGATATGCGCGAGTTGCCCAACAAAACTTCCGACGCTGCTGGCTGCGGTCGAGACCAGAACGTGCTGGCCCGGCTTCGGGTCGCCAAGTCCGTGAAAGGCGAGGTAGGCGGTGAGCCCATTGATGCCGAGCAGGCTCAAACTGGCGCTGAGCGGTAGGGCCGAATGATGAACGCGACGCAGCACCGCATCCGGCGCCGCGATGCAATAGGTCTGCCAGCCGAACCAGCCGTAGACAAATTCGCCGGCACGAAATTCAGGCGCGTTGCTTTCGATGATCTCACCGACAGCGAGCGCGCGCATAGGCGTGTTCAACGGCACCGGTGCGCTGTAGTTCCCCTCGTCGTTGGCCCATCCGCGTTGCGCGGGATCGACTGAGAGATAGCGATTTTGGATCAGGATCTCGCCCTTGCCGGCCGCGGCCACCGGCTCCGTCACCAGCGAAAAGTGCTCGGCTTGCGGTATCCCACGCGGCCGCGCCACGAGCCGGACCTGTCGGTTTTCACGAAGGGGCATGAGCTATCATCCCAGTTAGTACACTTGTGTACGATATGAGAATACGATAGAAAAAGTATGGGAGACAAGGAAATCCTGGCGGGCTCTGGCCGCCTGTTCACCCTGCGACATCAAAAGAGGCAACTCAAATGGCGGGGCTCTACTACGAGCAATTTTCTGTCGGGCAGACCTTCGTTCACGAGATACGGCGCACGGTGACGGACATGGACAACATCCTGTTCTCCTCGCTGACCTATAATCCGGCGGCGGTGCATATCGACCACGAGTATGCCAAGGGTACGGAGTTTGGTAAGCCGCTGATGAACTCGATTTTCACGCTGGGCTTGATCATCGGGCTCTCGGTCCAGGACACGACACTTGGCACGACTGTCGGTAATCTGGGGATGGAAGAAACCAGGTTTCCAAGGCCTGTCTTCGCCGGCGACACCCTGCGCGCCGAGACCAAGGTGGTGGCGATGCGCGAAAGCAAGTCGCGCCCGACCCAGGGCATTGTGACTTTTGAGCATCGCGGCTTCAATCAGCGCGATGAAGAAGTCGTCTACTGCCGGAGGAACGGTTTGATGATGAGGCAGCCAAAATGAAACTGCGCTCGCTGCTTTTCGTGCCAGCCGACAGCGAGCGAAAATTCGCCAAGGCTGTTGGTATCGGGGCGGACGCGTTGATCCTTGATCTCGAGGACTCGGTCGCACCAGGCCGCAAGGCGTTCGCCCGCGGCGCGGTCAAGGAGCTGCTGGGAGGCGGCGCGAGGGACTGGTCGTTCCTGGTCAGGATCAATCCGCTGGGCACCGGGCTCACGCTCGAAGATTTGGCGGCCGTGGTTCGCCCGGGCCTCGACGGCATTCTGATTCCCAAGGTGAACGGCATCGAGGATGTCGATCTGATCGCGAACTATGTCGATGTGCTCGAGGTTGCCACTGGCGTTGCGCCTGGCCATGTCAAGCTGCTGGTTGTGGCGACGGAAACGCCCGCCGCCATGATCGGCTTCTCTGGCTACGCCCGCAAGAACCAACGGCTGGTGGCGATGACCTGGGGCGGAGAAGATTTGAGCGCGGCGCTTGGCGCGCTCACCCCTCGCGAGACCGACGGTAGCTGGACCTTTCCCTATCAGGTGGCGCGCGCGCAGTGCCTGTTTGCCGCAGGTGCGGCTGGTGCTGCGGCGCTCGAGACTCTCTACGTTGATTTCAGGGATCAGGAAGGGCTTGCTGAAAGTTGCAAGATCGCGCGACGGGATGGATTTGTCGGCCGGATCGCAATCCACCCTGATCAGGTCGCAACCATCAATGCCTGTTTCACGCCCTCGGACGCCGATCTCGACCATGCGCGCCGTGTCGTGGCGGCGTTCGCGGCGCAGCCTGACGTCGGCACGGTCGGCATCGACGGCAAGATGTATGACATGCCGCATCTGATTGCCGCACGACGAACGCTGGCCTCGGTCGGGGAGGGAGACTCCAATGGATAGATCCTTTTCCAACCAGCTCGATGTGCCGGAAGATCATGCCGCGATCCGCGAAGGCGTGCGTGCGGTCGTCACGCGCTTCGATGACGAGTATTGGCTTGCGCGCGACGAGGAAGGCAAATTTCCCTTCGAATTCCACCGCGCCATGGCCGATGCGGGCTGGCTCGGCATTACCATGCCAGAGGAATATGGCGGTGCTGGCCTCGGCGTCACCGAAGCCGCCATCATGATGCATGAGGTTGCAAGCCATGGCGGCGGCATGACCTCGGCTTCCGCGGTTCATATCAACCTTTTCGGACCACACCCGATCGTCGTGAAGGGGACGGACGACCAGAAGCGGCGCTGGGTCCCGCGCCTGGTCTCAGGCGAGGACCAATGCTGCTTTGGCTTCACCGAGCCGGACGCCGGGCTGAACACCACGCGCATCAAGACCTTTGCCCAGAAGGTGCCCGGCGGCTACCGTGTCCACGGGCAGAAGGTCTGGACCTCGACCGCGCAGATCGCCAACAAGATCATGCTGCTGACGCGGACCACGAAATTCGAGGATTGTCGGCGGCCGACCGACGGCATCACGATCTTCTATACGGACCTGGATCGTTCGAAGATCGAGGTCCGCCGCATTCCGAAGATGGGACGCAAGGCGGTAGATTCCAACGCCATCTTCATCGATGACCTGTTCATTCCCGAAGCGGACCGGGTCGGCGAAGAAGGAAAGGGTTTTTCATACATCCTGCACAGCCCCAATCCCGAACGGATCCTGATTGCGGTCGAGGCCATCGGGATCGGACAGGACGCGCTGCGCCGCGCGACGCGCTACGCCAGGGAGCGCGTGGTGTTCGATCGTCCGATCGGTCAGAACCAGGCGATCCAGCACCCGCTGGCCGAAAAATGGATGTATCTGGAGGCGGCGTGGCAGATGGCGATGCGTGCGGCCTGGCTCTATGACAATGACAGGCCCTGCGGCGCCGAAGCCAACAGTGCGAAGTTTTTGGGGGCGCGCGCCGGCCACGATGCCGCCTGGCAGGCCATCATGACCCATGGCGGCTTCGGCTATGCCAAGGAATATCACGTCGAGCGGCTATTCCGCGAAGTCTCGATCACCCGGCTTGCGCCGATCACCGAGCAGCTCATCCTGTGCTTTATCGCCGAGAAGGTGCTCGACTTGCCAAAGAGCTACTGATCCGCGCCGTGCCTTGCGCGTCGGCGGCCATCAGAGGCTGCGTGAGATCAGTTCCCGCATGATCTCGGACGTGCCGCCATAGATGCGCAGCACCCGAGCGTCCGCAAACAATCGGCAGATCTCGTATTCGCGCATAAAACCGTAGCCGCCGAAGAATTGCAGGCACTGGTCGACCAGCCGCCCGTGCATCTCGGTGGTCCACAGCTTTGCGGTCGATGCCGCGTAGGTCGTCAGTTCTCCGCGGACATGTTCGCGCAGGCATTGGTCGACATAGGCCCACCCGACCGCAAGGTCGGACTTCAGGTCGGCCAGGCGGAAGCGCGTATTCTGGAAAGTCCCGATCGGCTGGCCGAACGCCTTGCGCTCCTGGACATAGTCCTTGGTGATATCGAACGCCTTTTGCGCGGCAGCAATCGAGTGAAGGGCGATCGTCAGCCGCTCCTGCGGCAATTCGCTCATCAGCGCACCCATCGCTCCGCCTTCCGAGCCCAGCAGGTTGCTCACGGGAATGCGGACCTGGTCGAAGAACAACTCTGACGTATCGGAGGAGAGATGGCCGAGCTTTTCGAGGTTGCGGCCGTGCCGGAAGCCGGCGCGGTCGGTCTCGACGAGGACGAGGCTCATGCCGCGCGATCCGCCGTCCGGGTTGGTCCTGACGACCACGATGACGAGGTCGCACATCTGGCCGTTCGAGATGAAGGTCTTCTGGCCGGAGATGACGTATTCATCCCCGTCGCGAACGGCTTTGGTGCGGATGCCCTGCAGGTCGCTGCCGGTGCCGGGCTCGGTCATGGCGATCGCACAGACGGTTTCGCCGGCGACCATACGCGGCAGCCACTTCTTCTTCTGCTCCTCGCTGCCATAATGCAACAGATAGCCGCAGCAGACATCGCTATGGACGGAAAAGTCGGTTGCGGGACCAGCAAAGCCTGAATAAGAGAGCTCTTCGATGACGGCGGCGTTGTGGCGGAAGTCGCCACCGATGCCGCCGTACCGCTCGGGCACCTGAGCGCAGAGCAGACCGGCTTTACCGGCCACAGGCCACAGCGAGCGGTCGATGATACCGGCTTCTTCCCATTCCCCAAAGTGCGGCTGAATCTTCGTTGCGGCAAAGCGGCGGACGCTTTCGCGCAACAGTGCGTGCTCTTCGTCGAATACCGGGCGATTTTGCAGCATGTCTGTCGAGCCGTCCGTTGAAGCTAGAAGGCGACCTTGTCGCCGCCCTTGAGCTGGAGAATTTCACGTGCCTCGTCCGGGCTGGCGATCTCGAGCCCGAGGCCTTCGATGATCTTGCGGACCTGTGTCACCTGTTCGGCATTGGTCTCTGCGAGGCGGCCGGCGCCGATCCACAGACTGTCTTCAAGCCCGACCCGAACGTTGCCGCCCATTGAGGCAGCCATCGCTGCGACTGGCATCTGCGCGCGGCCGGCACCGAGAACCGACCAGTGGTAGTTGTCGCCAAACAGGCGGTCCGCGGTGCGCTTCATGTGCATGACATCGTCCGGATGCGAGCCGATACCGCCGAGAAGCCCGAAACAGGTCTGGATGAAGAGCGGAGCTTTGACCAGGCCTTCGGTCCAGAAATAATGCAGGTTGTAGAGGTGGCTGGTGTCGTAGCACTCGAACTCGTAACGCGCGCCTGAGCTGTTCAGCGTTTCCAGTGCATAACGGATGTCCTTGAACGAATTGCGGAACACGAGATCGTGCGAGCCTTCCAGCATCTGCGGCTCCCAGTCATGTTTAAACGACTTGTAGCGCTTCAACATCGGGAACAGGCCGAAATTCATCGATCCCATGTTGAGGCTCGCGACCTCGGGCTTCCAGGTCGCCGCCGGGCGCACACGCTCCTCCACGGTCATGTAGGGCGAGCCGCCGGTCGTCAGGTTCACGACCACATTCGAGCCCTGCTTGATGACGCGCAGGAAAGGCTCGAAGGCTTCCGGCGATTGATCCGGCCGTCCATCGGCCGGATTACGGGCATGGAGATGCACGATCGCAGCTCCCGCCGCCGCAGCACCGAGGGCGGACTCGGCGATCTCGGCTGATGTCACCGGCAGATGCGGCGACATCGAAGGCGTGTGGATCGATCCGGTAACCGCGCAGGAAATGATGACCTTGTGCGACGCCATGATTCGTCTCTCGGGTTTGCAATCGGATGCGTGACCGGCGGCAGCCGTCAGGATGTGAACTTGTGGAAGTTCGGTTCGCGCTTCTCGTTGAACGCTGCGACACCTTCCTTCGACTCCGCCGTGTCGTAGAACAGCTTCACGGCATGAAGGGCAAAGTTGCTGATGCCCCGGATATTGTCCGAATCGGCATTGAAGGAACGCTTGGCGAGCGCAATCGCGGTTGGCGACCGCTGTGCCAGCTTGTCGGTCCATTCCTTCACAGCGGCGTCCAGCTGTGCAGCCGGAACCACCTTGTTGACCAGCCCCATCTCGCGCGCCTGTTCAGCGGTGTAGCGTTCGTTCAGGTACCAGATCTCCCGCGCTTTCTTGTCGCCGACGTGGCGCGCGAGGAAGGCCGTGCCCCAGCCGGCATCGACCGATCCGACCTTTGGACCAACCTGACCGAATTGCGCGGTGTCCGCAGCGATCGTAAGGTCGCAGAGCGTCGCGAGCACATTGCCGCCGCCGATGGCAAAGCCGTTGACGCGCGCAATCACCGGCTTCGGAACGTCCCTAATCAAACCTTGCAGTTCGTCAATCGGCAACCCCACTACGCCGCGGCCGTCATATTGCCCCTCATGCGCGGATTGATCGCCTCCCGTGCAGAAAGCCTTGTCTCCGGCGCCGGTCAAGACGATGCTCGCGACCTGCCGATCGTTGGCGGCGAGGTGCAGGGCCTGGATCATCTCTTCCAGTGTTTGCCCACGGAAGGCGTTGTAGACCTTCGGCCGGTTGATGATGATCCACGCCGCGCGGTCGCGCACTTCGTAGATGACGTCGGTGAATTGCTTTGGATCGGTCATGGCGTTTCCTCGCGCTTAGATCATGTTCATTCCGCCCGAGACGGAAATGGTCTGTCCGGTGATGTATTTTCCGTCGTCGGAAGCGAGCATGGCGACGATCCCGCCATAATCGTCAGGCTCGCCCATGCGCCGAAGCGGGATTCCCCTGACCATCGCGTCCTTCCATTTTACGGCCTGTTCGCCTTCGCCGAGGACGGTAGCCATCATCGGCGTGTTGGTCGGGCCCGGGCAGACAGCGTTGAGCAGGACGTTCTTGCGCGCCAGCTCGCGGGCCAGCGATTTGGTGAAGGAGATCAGCCCGCCCTTGCAGGCGGAGTAGACGGCCTCATCGCTGGTGCCGACCCGCGCCGCGTCGGAGGCGATGTTGACAATTCTGCCTCCGCCGCGATCGGCCATCAGGGGCGCGACCGCCTTGTGGGTGTTGAGCGGCCCGTAGAGATTGATGCGGATGATCTTGTCCCAGAGGTCCTTGTCCGTCTTCAGGAACGGCATCGGCCGGTCCCAGCCGGCATTGTTGACCAGGAGCCAGATAGGGCCAAGCTCGGCTTCGACCTTGGCGACCGCTTCGTTGACGGAAGCAGCATCTCCGACGTCCACCGCATAGGTCTTGATGACCGCCTGCGGCGCGAGCTTTGCAGTTTCTTCGCCAGCTTTCGGGTTGATGTCGAAGACCGCCACCTTGCAGCCTTCTTCGGCCAGGCGCAGCGTCAGTCCGCGCCCAATTCCCTGTCCTCCGCCGGTAACTACGGCGACTTTTCCAGATAGGCCCTTCAACGCTGATCTCCCTTGCGTTTGTCTTCCTTGTCATGCCGTACCGCATAAAGGTGGGTTTGCCGGCGACGTCTGCGCGCCGGCAAGCCCGGCGCAGCTTATGAGGCCGACCCGTTCTTCTGCAGCGCAAATCCGTGCTGCGAATACATTTGCCGGGCGATGATCGTCTTCATGATCTCGATCGAACCGCCGGCGATCTTGACTATCCGCGCATCGGCATAGGCCCGGGCGATCGGATATTCCCACATGTAGCCCCAGCCGCCGAACAGTTGCAGACATTCGTCGACTGTTTCGCAGTGAAGCTCGGAGGTGAACATTTTGGCCATCGCTGCATCGACGGGATCGAGCTTGCCCTCCATGAACAGCGAGATGCATTTGTCGGTAAAGACGCGTGCAACAGCGGCCTTGGTCTTGAGATCGGCCAGCTTGAACTGGGTGTTCTGGAAATCGGCGATCTTCTGACCGAACGCGCTTCGCTCGGAAGTATATTGCAGCGTCCAATCGATGACCGTTTCGGTGACCGTGGCGGAGCGGATGGCCTGGGCGAGGCGCTCCTGTGACAGCTTGGTCATCATCTGCGCGAAGCCCTTGCCCTCCTTGCCCAGCAAATTGCCGGCGGGAATCCGGACATTGTCGAAAAACAGTTCGGACGTATCCTGCGCCTTCATGCCGAGCTTTTCCAGGTTCCGGCCGCGCTTGAAGCCGGGCCGGTCGCTCTCGACAATGAACAGCGTGACACCTTTTGCCCCGGCGTGGCTGTCCGTCTTGGTCGCAAGCACGACAAAGTCGCAGAGCTGGCCATTGGAAATAAATACCTTCTGCCCGTTGATGACGAAATCATCGCCATCGCGTACGGCGCGCGTCCTGATTGCCTTCAGGTCACTTCCGGCGTGAGGTTCCGTCATGCCGAGCGAGCCGATCGCTTCGCCCGAGACCATTTTGGGCAACCACTTTCGCTTCTGCGCCTCCGTGCCAAAGGACAGAACATAGGTTGCGACCAGGTCAGTATGGATGAGAAAGCCCGGTCCGCTCGCGCCGGACCGCCACAGCTCCTCGAAGACGACGACGTCGAACAGGTAATCGAGACCCATCCCGCCATATTCCTCGGGAACGGTACAGCAGAGCAGTCCGGCCGCGCCGGCCTTCAGCCACAGCGCCCGCGGAACGATGCCGTCCTCTTCCCACTTGGCGTGGAAGGGCACGATCTCGCGGTCGACGAAGCGCCTGACCGTTTGCCGGAAAATTTCATGTTCTTCGCGAAAGATCGTGCGCTCGATCATTGTCAAAAAGTGTCCCGCCTGATTTAGTTTGCTAGTGTACTATATGTAAGTCAGGTGTACAATAGGAGACCGCAATTGTGCAAGTACGATAGTACACCAACGAACGGTATGCGAAAGTGGAGAGGAAACGATGCCGGGAGCGCCGGAACTGAAGCAATTTCGCATCGAATGGTCGGCAAACCGGGTCGTACACCTGGTCTTTGACATGCCCGGCCGCTCGATGAACGTCTTCTCGAACGCAGCGATCGAGGAACTCGGCCGGTTTGCCGATTGGCTCCCGCAAAGCGATGTCGCGGGCGTCGTCATCCGCTCCGGCAAGTCCTCGGCATTTTGCGCCGGCGCTGATCTGGCCGAGCTGGAAACCGCGTACGACATGGTCATGGCGGCGCCGACAGCCGAACGCGACGGCGTCGCGTTCGATCATTTCTTCCGGCTGAGCCAGGGGTTGCGCAAGCTCGAGACCGCGGGCAAGCCCGTCGCGGTAGCGATCGCGGGATTGGCTTTGGGAGGCGGCGCGGAATTTGCGCTTGCGGCACATCACAGGGTCCTCACCGATCACCCGCAGAGCACGTTTGGCTTGCCGGAGTCCCTGGTGGGATTGTTGCCTGGAGGGGGAGGAACCCAGCGCCTTCCGCGTCTAATCGGCATTGAAGCGGCGCTGCCGGTGCTGCTCGATGGCGCAAGGATCGGCGGGGCCGCGGCTATCGCGGCCGGACTCGCGGACGAACTGGTGGCAGCGGGTGAAGAAGTGGCAGCCGCGGAGCGCTGGTTGCTGTCGCGCCCGCCTGCCACGCAGTCGTGGGACCAGCCCGGCTGGCGCGCGAAGGATGCTAAACGCTCTGCGGCGCTGATTGGGCAGCGCCGAGCGAGCGTTCTGGCTGAGACGCTGGGACACTATCCGGCGCCGCTCGCTATTCTCGACTGTGTCGAACAGGGATTTCCCCAAAACTTCGACTCGGCGATTCGAACTGAAATGGACATCTTTGCGAAACTGATCCAGAGGCGAGAGCCTCGCAACATGATCCGGACGTTGTTCCTCGGAAGGCTCGACCACGAGCGATTGAAGAAGAACGGGATGAATCCCAAGGTCACCGAAGCTGTCGCGGCGGTCTCGCGCGTACTCGCTATCCACTCGGGGAGGGGCAAGGAACTCTCCCGATCCTTAGCACGGGCGGGATTTCACCTCGACGAGGCGCAGAAGCCCGTCTTCGATGGCCGGATCTCGGGCGCGGCCTATTGGTTTGACGACGAACCGAAGACCGGGGGAAAGGAGCTGTTGCGCGCCCGACTCGCTGAAGCGGAAGCCGTGGCCGCGGGCTGGCGTTCCCAGCTCGACGAGGCTGAGCGTCGTGCGGCCGACTATTTGCTCGTTACAAAAGAAGGTGTTCCCGCCTATCTCGGCGGCTTGTTTGCCGCGGGATTGGGTTGGACGAAGCGCGCGTGAAGGAGACAGTCGTGGCGAAACCTCTCGATGGTGTCAGGGTTCTCGATCTTTCAAAAGTTCTCGCTGGTCCGCTGTGCGCGCAGTATCTGGGTGATCTCGGCGCGGAGGTCATCAAGGTCGAAGCGGTGGGGCAGGGCGATGAAACTCGGGGATGGCCGCCCTTTCCGGCGCCGGAGCTCGGCACCGTGTTTCTGAGCGCCAACCGCAACAAGCGAAGCATCGCGATCAATATGAAATCGGAGAAGGGGCGGGCGCTGGTGCATGAATTGGCAAAATCCGCCGACGTCGCCATCGAGAGCTTCGGCACTGGCGTTGCCGAACGACTGGCGATCGATGCCGACAGCCTTCGTGCACTCAACGACCGCCTCATCCATTGCAGCATCTCCGGCTTCGGTCGGACGGGGCCTTTGAAAAATTCGCCTGGCTACGACGTGATCCTGCAGGCCTTTAGCGGCATCATGTCGATGACTGGCGACGAGGGCGGCGGCTATATCCGCAGCCCCATTTCTCCGATCGATCAGATGACGGGCGTGCACGCTTTCAGCGGCATACTCGCCGGTCTGCTGGCGCGGGAGAAATCGGGCAAGGGCGCGTCGATCCAGGTGTCACTGTTCGACACCGCGCTCGGCCTTCTGGGCTACAATCTGCAAACGTTCTGGGAACGCGGCGTCCAATCGGCCAAATGCGGCTCCAGCCACGAGTCGCTCTGTCCCTACCAGGCGTTCGAGGCCGCGGATGGACCGATCATGATCGGTGTCGCCAACGACAATCTGTGGCGCAAGTTCTGCGCGGTCGCGGGCCTTAAGTCGATCGTCGACGATCCCAAATTCCGCACCAATGCAAATCGTGTCACCCATCGCGCCGAGACGCTTGATCATGTTCAATCGGCGATTGCGACCAGGACGGTCGGACAGTGGAACGCTGCCCTCACCGACGTCGGCATTCCCTGTTCGCCGATCAATACGCTCGCTCAGCTCCTCGACCACCCACACACCAGGGCGAACAAGACCATCATGCAATACGACCACGTCGCAGCCGGTCGTCTCAACTGCGTGGGTCATCCCGTGACCTTTGTCGGGGAAGAACGCAGCGTCGGCCTGCCGCCGCCTATGCTGGGACAGCATACCGACGAAGTCTTGAAGGAGATGGGCCTTTCGCCGGAAACCATCGAACGGCTGCGCCGCGAAGACGTGGTGAGCTGACGCAGGGTTGTTCACGCTCTGAACCGAATGCCTTCTTCAGTGGGGTACGCTGAATTGTCCACCATGGACTGGGATGACATCCGCTTCTTTCTAGGTGTCGCACGCGCCGAACAGTTCTCGGCTGCTGCGGCGCGAATGGGAGTCGACACGGCGACTGTAGCCCGGCGGATCAACGCTCTGGAGAAATCGCTGAATGCTCGCCTGTTCGACAGGCGACATACCGGCTGCGTCCTGACTGAGGCTGGAGAGCGGTTCTTTCAGACTGCTGAAGAACTCGAATCGAATATTTTGCGGGCACAAGCTGATCTATCGCGGTCCGATGTCCTCGTTACCGGGGCGGTAAGAATCGCTGCTCCTGACGGGTTCGGCACGTTGTTTCTGTGTCCGCGACTTGCAGCGCTTAAGGCCCGGCATCCTGCATTGACGATACAATTAGTGCCGATCACGCGAACATTTTCACTGTCCAGGCGCGAAGCTGATCTCGCGGTGACCATCGAGCAGCCGGCCGAGGGCCGGCTGGTATCCCGCAAACTCATCGACTATTCACTCCATTTTTATGCGTCACGGAAGTATCTCGAAGAGCACGGAGCTCCAACAACCGCCAACGATCTCTCGCGCCATTGCCTGATCACATATGTGCCGGATCTAATCTTTGCGGAGCAACTCATCTTCATGCCTGAAATATACGGGCCATCGTATAGCAGATTGGAGTGTTCCACCGCAGTAGGCCAGTTGGAGGCGGTGCGGAGCGGCGCAGGAATAGGGATCTTGCATGACTATGCCGCCCATCGGGACAAGCAGTTACGAGTTGTGTTGCCAGCCGTGCGATTTGACCGAACTTACTGGATGGTTACGCACGCGGACCTCCAGGGCATCGCCCGCGTCCGAGCCGCCATCGACTTTATAGTCGATGAGGTCCGGGCGAACAGGGCGACATTCAGATAGGAGCTGGGGTGAGTCTCGGCATTCGCCACGATTTTCCTCCACATTGCTTACTCACTCGAACGAGGCAGAGTTGGAGTTTCAGTCCGAGCGCTCATATCGCGCTGTAAAATAAGAAAAAACTGGCGCACCCGACACGATTCGAACGTGTGACCTTTGCCTTCGGAGCAAGATAACGTGCCCATCCGAAAAATGCGATAGGGCACGCTATGCTACGCTATCAGTCTGAAGTAACTGGATATTTCCAAGGGCAGAAGCGACGTTCCTATCCGAAAACCCGCACCGATTTCTGCCCGCCTGCTTACGGGTTGCTTACGCGAGAAACCGTGCCCGCGACGAAGGAACGTCATGGTTAAGATTACCAAGAGGGTCGTCGACGCCGCAGAGGTCCGAGAGAAAGACTACGTTATCTGGGACGACGGGCAAGCGGAGCTACGTCGTCCAGTATCGAGTGAGGGGTCGCTCGCGTCGCTACACAATTGGGCTTCACGGGGTCTGGGCGCCTGAGACCGCGCGCCAAGAGGCGAAAGTCCAATTCGGTCGGGTCGCTGCGGGTGATGATCCCGTCGAAGATCGCCAGCTCAATCATAGGGCGATCACCCTGAAGGAGCTATGTACCCGCTATCTCGCTGATCTGCAGGCTGGGCTCATCCTGGAAAGGGCGGGCGACCGAAGAAGGCCTCAACGATCGTCACCGACACCGGCCGCATTGAGCGTCACATAATTCCGCTTATCGGGACCCGGCGAGTTAAGGATCTCACCAAGACCGACATCAACAAGGTTCTCAAGGACATCATGGCCGGAAAGACGCGGGTTTCGGTCAAGACCAAGAAGCTGCGCGGAAAGGACATCGTCCGAGGCGGCGCTGGAACGGCTACGCGCACCGTTGGTCTCCTCGGCGGCATTCTCACCTACGCCGTCGAAGCCGGCATCATTGAAAGCAACCCGGCTCATGGCGTCCGCAAGCCAAAGGACAATGTACGAAAGCGTCGACTATCGGAAACGGAGTATCGAATATTGGGTCGGATGCTCCGCGACGCCGCTAAAGATGAGAAATACGCTACTGCGGTGGGTATCATTCGCCAGATCGCGCTGACCGGCTGCCGGCGCAGCGAAATGATCCGCCTGAAATGGACGGAAGCTGACACCGAGGCGAGCTGTTTGCGATTGGAGGACAGTAAGGAGGGAGAATCCATTCGCCCCGTTGGCCTTCCTGTCGTCGAGTATCTTGAGAGGCGGCGAACCGGCGAAGTTGGTACATATGTCTTTCCCGGCCAAGGCGAGGACAACGGGTTTGGCAGCTTCCCCAACCATTGGCGGCAACTATTCAAAGATTCTCCGCTCTCAGACGTGACTCCCCACGTCTTGCGCCACAGCTTCGCCAGCATCGCCAACGATCTCGGTTTCACCGAGGTAACCATCGCGGCGCTCGTGGGCCACGCCAAGGGTTCGGTGACAAGCAAATACATCCATACGCTTGACACAGCGCTCATCATGGCTGCGGACACGATCTCGGGCTATATTCAAGGGCTCCTTGACGGCATTGAGTTCAAGCAAACCGCCTACGCGTTGGACCGCGACTCACGAAAAGCCGCTCTGGCCCGCTTTCTGAAGACGGCTTCGGGCGGCGACCCAGAGGCGATCGAAGAGGAGCGCCGCTTGGCTGCCTAGGTGCTGCGCCAAGCCTGTCAATGCAACATCAAGCGACCCAGATGTCTTCCCTGAGAAGCGCGAGCCGCTTAGGCCGACCGGCTGCGACACCCAGCCGCGTTACGTCGATCGTTGGCAGGCGCCAAACTGAGAATGATTAAGCCGTGCGCGACCTTGCCTACGCTTCGGGCAAACCAAGTCGAGAATCGCAAAGCAGCAGCTACAAACTCCCCGAACGCAAAGGCAACAGCTTTTTGCTCATAAGGGACAAGGGCACCCCTCTGACGATCACATCCGGCATTTCGCGACAATCCAGCGACGGGATGTCAAAAATGAAATCGGCTGCGTCGCAGCCTGGTTTTCGAGTCCGTCTGGCCGATTCTCGATGACGACGCGCCATCTATTGTGGGGCTCTTGCCACACTCGACGGCGCTCAAGCTCTCGCCTCGGTCTCGCTTGGATCATGTCAGAACTGCCGTTGCGCGCATTGCGCAATTTCTATCAACAGCGGATAGAGCGCCTTGCCTTTGGTGTTGAATAACGGCTCCCACGAACCAGTGCTGGTTTTGTACGTCATCTTCCGGGCCCCCACACGAACAGCAACTCCGTCACCTACGCTGAGCCGTCATCGGTGACGGGCTCAGCGCCGCCGCCGCGGTGTTCGCGATCTCGGCATCCGTCTCCTTGCTCAAGCCGGCCACACCTACTGCGCCCACGACGGCGCCGTTTACACGGATCGGCATGCCGCCGCGCAGCGCCAGGATGCCGGCAGTGACGAAGGCCGTTCGACCCTGATTTATGTTGTCCTCGATCTCTGCTGTCGACCGTTGTAGCCGCGCCGCAGTTCGTGCCTTCTCGATGGCGAGGTCCGCGCTTGCCGGGCGAACACCATCCATGCGTTGGAAAGCAAGCAGATCCCCGGCGGGATCAACCACTGCGATTGCCGAGGGCGCCTTGCGCGCTGCGCGCTCTCCCTTGCCACCTGCAGCACCGTCTGGGCTCCGGCTTGATCAAGGACCATCAAGTTGATGGTCTGCGCCCCGGCTGCAAAGCAGAAGACCGTTGCCAACATTCCAACGCTAATTCCAAGTTTCGTCATTGCGAGCTTATTCCGATTCGTTAAAGTTTAGCGGCACGAGGATGCTATCGCGGACAGCTTGCGTCACCGTATCTACGAAGTGCCTTTGGTGCGAACCAGGTAGTCCACGATCGCTTTGGCGTCGTCAGGGCTGACAGGAGCCTTGTAGGCTGTGATCATCTTGTTGACGACTTCTTGCCAGGCCTCCCTGGAGAGCGAAGGCTGGTTCAACACGTGGTCGGCCGAGTGGCAGGCAAGGCAGTTGTTGTTGATCGCATCCGATCCCGGACCGGCGGGGAACATCGTGTCGCTGGTGGGGACGTCCAGCTTCAGCGACTTCAACGTGGTGATGCTTGCGGCCTGACCAGGATACGGCAACAGAGCAAGACCGAGAACGGTGACCATCGGCAGAACAGCGCGTAGCATTCTCAGGTGATCCTCAGGCCGCGACCACATGGGTCGTTTCAATGGTATTGAACATGTAGCCGGCCGGATTCCAGATCCGGAAATCGGGCTGCGCCACGTTCTTGGTGTTGGTGCAACGAACCATCAGGGTGCGCGCGCCGCGCGCGGGCAAGGTGAATTGCGTCTGCCATTGCCGAAAGCTGTATGTTCCATGGTCGGCACCGAGTTGGGTCGGCTGCCAGCCCTTGCCGCCATCGATCGAGAGATCGACGCGGGCAACACCGCAATCGCCGCCAAAGGCGATACCCCGCACCGAAGCCGGCGTTCCCGCCGGCATGCTGTCGCCGTCGCGGATGTTGGTGATGAATGACCGCGGAGCATTGCGGGTCACCGGCACCAACTTGAATCCGGTCTCGCCAGGCTTGACGGTATTGTACGGCGTATCGGGCACGCGGTAGCCGGTCGCTGTCCAGTAATTGGTGTCGGGCTGATCCAGCACTTCGATGTCGTTTAGCATCTTGACCCAGTAGACTCCGCACCAGCCAGGTACAACGAGCCGCAGCGGAAATCCGTTCAGCAAAGGAAGTTGCTCGCCGTTCATGGCGAAAGCGACCATCACCTCGCCGTCGCGAGCGTGATCGATGGTGAGCGACTTCAAAAACTTCGGTGCGCCCTCCATCACCGGCTCGTCCAGGCCGCCGAAGCGGACCTGAATGGCGCCGGCCCTTACACCCGCCCGGTCAAGCACATCCTTGAGACGCACCCCCGTCCAGATCGCATTGCTCATCGAACCATCTGCCCATTGAGCGCCGGCGACGCGTGGGACGGCGTATATGCGCGAATTACCCGCGCATTGGTTGACCGCGGCGATATCGAATCTCGGCAAACCCTGCAAAATATCCTTGAGCGACAGCGAGAGGGTCTGATTGACCTGACCGCGCACCGTCAGACGAAAGCTATCCACATCGATGTCGCCCGGAAAATTCGACCAGTGCCAGCTGACATAGTGCTGGTCGTTTGGGGTGAACACGCCCTTGTCGAAGACTTCGAAGGGCGTCTCAAGCCATGGCGGACTCGTACGCTGCAGAATCATTCGGCCCTTTTGCGGATAGGATGTAGTGATTACCCGCGTGCTCGGACCGCCAGGCACATGCAGATCGACCGTCGCCTGCGCTGACGCCGGCGAGGACATGAGTGCCAAGCTGGCAATCCCCATTCCACCCAGCACGCGCCGTCGCGTCAGCACCGATGATTGCACGTCGTGATCCCGCATTAGCTGCTCCTGTCCTGTGCCCTTGCGGTCCGGCAAAACGTGGTCCGCCGCGTCAGATTTGACGACAGCCGAGTTCACGTGGTCTATCGCGTTAGAGCTTCAGTCGGCCGAAATGTCCGCACTGCATGCAAGACCCGCCTCTCGTACGATTTCGCGAGTGCTGGCCCGCTTTCGCGGTCACGGCTCTCCGTCTGCCGTGAACGCAAGCCGAGCGCCTCATTTCCAGATGTAGGAAGAAACGAGCACCGTGCTCATCACGCTTGAGTGTTCGGCGACGCGAGGCGGCTGAACGGATGCGCGGCAAACGTATGTGAAAACTCTAGCGTTGAACCTGCGTGTGGAAATTTCGTCTGGACTTCGTCGATGTGAAAATCAATTGTACCGGAGGTCGCGCTCGTCGCACGCATTTGGCGGTGCTGCTATCGAGACGGCGAGCAATCAGAGACCAACCCTAAGTCGATTTCTAAAAAGGAATTTACTTGAGCTCACCGGGCATCATCGTGATGTTACTTTGGTCGCGACCTGAAATCCCAGCCATTGGAACTGCCCTCGATGACCCAATTCCGCCTTCTCGGCCTCTCCGGCAGTCTGCGCCGCGCCTCCAACAGCACCGCGGTGCTTCACGGCCTTCTCGACGCGCTTGCGCCCAAGGCCGCGCTCAAGATCTTCCCGCTGCACGGGGTGCCGCTCTACAACGAGGATGATGATGGCGAGCATGTACCGGAACAGGTGCGCGCTCTGCGTTCGGCCATCGCGAGCAGCGATGGTGTGATCATGATCTCGCCTGAGTACAATCATGGCATGTCCGGCGTCTTGAAGAACGCGCTGGACTGGGCCTCTCGGCCTTATGGACGCTCGACGCTGATGCGCAAGCCGGTGCTAACGATGACGGCCTCGCCGGCTTTCACCGGCGGGGTGCGCGCGCAGCAGCAGATGAATGAGACGCTCGTATCGATCCCGGCACGCCCCGTTCTCCGGCCGCAGATCGTGATCGGCAGCGTGCATGAGAAGGTGCGCGATGGCCGCCTCATCGACAAGGCCGCGCTGAGCTTCGCGCTTGCCGGTGTCGATGATCTCCTCGAGGAGATCAGGAGAGCGCGCTCTGTTCGAGCGGCGGCATGATGTGACGTCAGCTCAGCCGCTCCGTCCTCGGTGCGCAACGAAAAGGACCCAATAAGGAAGTTGCGTGCATGCGAACCAGCCGCGCGTGATCCCGAATATCGCTGTATGCGGCGGGAATGTTGATGCCTCGTGGAGGGCCCGGAACTTGGATTCAAAAACTGCGGCGGCGCTCGATCAGCGGTTCGATGGGGTCATCACAACCGAGACGGACTTACGGGAAATTGTCGGGCCTGCCAACAGGTGGTTCACCAGCAAGATTCTCAATAGACTCGATCGCCGATGTCGGGACTTTATCGCCGCATCGCCATTCATTGTGGTGGGCTCAACCGATCCGTTTGGCCTGGTTGATATGTCGCCGAAGGGCGATAGCGCGGGATTCGTCAGATGTCTTGACGATACGCCCTCGCCATTCCGGACCGGCGCGGAAACCGCGTCGATACTTCCAGAACCTACTGCAAAATCCCGGCGTTGGGTTGATCCTCTTTGTTCCGGGTCAACGCGAAACGCTTCGCGTTACCGGTCGGGCTATCATTGTTCGCGACCAGGATATTAGTAACGCGATGGCGGGTCATGGCCAAATACCCGATCTGGCGGTGATCGTGAAAGCTGAAAAGGCATTTTTTCACTGCGGCAAGTGCATCACGCGCTCGAAGCTTTGGTATTCACGTTTGTGATGGCAAAACCAAGCAGGGTAAGAAGCTGTGTCCAGCAAACGCCCAAGGATCAGCCTCATAAGGTTTTCCCCGAAAGCCCTATTCCAGCCGGGCGAGTTCTCGATTGTGTATTTCCGCATCTTATTCTCCGCATCCTTGCAGAGCGGCAGCGTCTGATTCACCGGTTCTTCGACCCACGGCTCCTGCTTGGTGCTGCGCTCAATCGTGATTGTAGTCTTCAAACAAATGAATTGGCCCTCGAAGCCCGCGACCACTTCGTATTGCGTCCACTTCAGCATCTCATATGCGTACGGCGCATCCATCCTGCCTATCTGCACCCCACCGATCGCATTCACAGAAGTCAGCCAGCACTCCATCCCGTCCTTATAGCAACCGAAGCTGTACGTATTGTTTGGGTACGCCATTAGGCGTTTAGGTCCCAAGCGCCGTTGTCGTCGAGACGTTTCCGGTGGATGTCGAGGACAGCTACGTGATTGTGGAAACGCAACGGGTCGCGATGGGAAAGAAGGCGCCTCCCGCAAAAATTGACCTCAGCGCGGTCCCGCGCTGAGGTCATCTCATGGCAATCGACGCTTAAGCGTCAGTTGACGTTTCAGACCGCGATTAACAGCGATACGCGACGGTCGATCAACCGCATACCTCGCGGGGTTGCAGACGCGAGCCATGCGCGGTGCGCACCCTTCGCTGAACAACGTAGCAGCTGCCGTTGTCGTAGTAGGTATCGCCGTAGGTGTAGTAAGGATAGTCGTAAGCGTAGTCGTTCCAGTAGCCATACGGCCGGTAGTCGTAGTGGTGGTGCCCGTAGTCATGGCCATTAAATCTTCGAACGACGGGACCGGGGCCAAAACCGTGAAATCCTCCAGCGAAAGCGCCACTGTGGAAGCCGCCGCCGCCAAAGCCGCCCATGCTGCCTCCATGGAAGCCACCGCCACCACCAAAGCCGCCGCCCCCGTGTCCACCGCCACCACCGCCACCTCCGCCTCCACCGCCGCGTGCTTGTGCACCCGTCGCGAGCAGAGAGCCGGCAAGGAGGGCGGTTGCCAATATCATCATCGTTTTTCGTCCAGTCATGAATCTTTCCTTTCGACGGGCAGAGCCATCAGTGATCATCGAACTTCTCGCCCCGGCCCTCATGTGGTCGTGCGGCTCCGAATAGCTAACGGGAAATTTCGAAGGCAGTAATCGGGGCACCCGATGGCACTGGCATCAGCACAGAAAAGGATGATGCTGATCAACCGCGCAGGATGGACAAATACGGACCGACGCTCCTGACAGGCGTCGCCACAATGGATCGCTACGTGATGCGCGGCTTAGCGCGCTGGTAGTGCTTCAGTGTCCCGGTCAGGTGCAAATGCCCTCTTGGTAATATTCAGACACTCTCCGATAAGATTTCCGAGCATCCTGAATTCGACGCCGCGCGAGGATGTCGGCCGCCAGGCCAGGACCAGGGTCCGGAACGGCTTGTCTGGAGAGAGCGGCCGAATCACAACATTGCGAGTTGAAGCGAGTTCCGAATCCACCGCGATCTGCGGCATTAGCGTGATGCCAATTTCCGCGGCGACCATCTGGACAAGCGTTCGCAGACTGGTCGCCTGGAAGACCTCATTGCGAACCGCATCCACGATCCGGCATGCCTGCAGTGAATGGCTGCGCAGGCAATGCCCGTCCTCAATCAGGAGCAGCTGCTCGCGGGCCAGATCATCACGGCTCACGACCTTGTGCTGGCCAAGAGGATGGTTGCATGGCATCGCTACGACGATTGGATCTTTTGCGATTTCCATCGTCTCGACATCGCCGAGTTCGTAAGGAACGGCCACCAGCAAAATGTCGAGCTCTCCTCCGGCGAGCTTGTCCAGCAGGACCGCAGTCGGAGCCTCCCGCACGTGCAGCTTGAGCTTCGGCCGCGCAGCGCCCAGATGCGATAACAGTGAGGGCAGGACATACGGCCCGACGGTCGGGATTACCCCGAACCGGAGGGGCCCGGACAATGGCTCCTGCGCGTTGCGGGCCAACCCGACCAATTCCTCGGCGTCGACCAGCAGGCGCTGGGCGCGCGTCGCGATCTCTTTCCCCAAGGGTGTCAGCATCACGCGGCGATGGTTGCGCTCAAACAGCGTTATGCCCAGCCGTGCCTCGAGCTCCTTGATCCCTCCGCTCAGCGTCGACTGCGTGACGGCACAACTTTCCGCAGCACGGCCGAAATGGCATTGCTCGGCCAAAGCACAGAGAAAACGGAGTTGTTGAAGACTGGGCAGGATGGCCATCGGAATGTCTAATGTAGCTGCGCGTTTTTATCCATTGGACCAGCGGCCAGGAATGGCGGACCCTCCACACACTCTAGGTAAGAGCCGGCAGCTGATCTTTCCATCGCCGGCTGCTTACAAATCAATCGCTTGCGAGTATCTCACCATTTGGTGAAGCACCATGAAATATCGTCAACATTTCGAATCCACCATCGTAGCAATTCGCCGCGAGGGTTGTGCGTCTTCACGGATATGGGACCTCAAAAGATGGAGTTTACTTTTTTGTCGGACGCCTTGATTAGCTTGATCCCAACTTACGGCCGTGGATCATCTTTGGTGTTGTTGCGCTCGAAAGTGCCGGCGTGCCTCTCCCCAGAGAGACAATCCTTGTTTCTGCTGCACTCGTTGCCGCCACCACTGCTCAGATCAACATCGTTGTCGTTGTACTAGACGAAACGGCAGCCCCGTGTCCGCGCTCGACTCTTCTAATCGAGATTGCGACGATAACGGCTCGGGGTTTGGCCGGTCAGCCTATGAAATGCGGCGCTGAACGTGCTCGTCTCGCTGAAGCCGACATCAAGTGCAATTTTGGTTATGGACGGCTCACGATTCGCCAATAGCTGCTTGGCCCGTTCGATTCGACGATTTGCATGATATCGGTGCGGCGGCAGGCCGAAGGAATGCTTGAACGACCGGGAGAAATGGTAGGGACTGAGCCGCGCCAGCTCGGCGAGGGTCGCGAGCGGGATGTCGTACGCGAGACGCTCCTCGATATAGGCCGCCACGCGCTTTTGCTGCCAAGCCGCAAGGCCTCCCCGACTGACGGGCCTGCGGAGTCCGGTATCACTGCTGATGCGAGCCAGCTCGTGCGTCAGCACGATGCCGAGCGCTTCGGCGTATTGCGGGTACATCGGGTCCGGGTTGACCTGCGACTTGAGCTTGAGCGCGATCTCCCAGAGATCGCGATCGTAAAAGAACAGGCGCGGCTTGAACTCGATCTCGCCGAACCGCAGCTCGGGATCGGCGAGAGGCCCGCGCGGATCGATGTAGAAATAGGTTGTACGCGTCAGCGCGCGCGGTTTCTGCC
>WNFD01004260.1_pt1 | contig 27018 bp, 23 predicted proteins | sample 5400491 | NCBI WGS metagenome assembly WNFD01 (sample SAMN13153343, study PRJNA577476) | soil metagenome | isolation source: 120 cm saprolite under Douglas fir tree site 2 hole 2 replicate 2 | place: USA:California | collected 2015-04-18
ATCGCCCGCGCCTGGCCTGCGTCCATCGTCTCGCCCCGCAACTGCTGGTCCCCCTGCCACAACGAGAAGCTGCTGAAGACGGCCTCGCCGGGGAGGGGATACAGATACATGCCCTCCCCCAGGCCGGGTCCGCGATTCTGGAACCATTCCTCCACGGTTACACGGGCCACCCGACCCGTCACCGCCGCTGCAACGGCGCTGCGGACCCGAACGATGCCGCCGCCGGGCAACGGGTGCATGGGCTCGATCCACCCTTGCGCGAGCAGCGCGAGGGGGGGAGCGGTGATGAGGACGAGGAGGACGGCGGAGAGTCGGTAGGTCAGGCTGCGCATGGGAGCTCTTCCGGTGCTTGGGATGCCAAGAGAGACGTCCAGCAGTCACTGCCATGCACAGGGTTGCGGGAACGCCTGATGGGGCCCCAATCTAGGGGCCGTGGCTCGGTTCACGTTCAGCCGCCTCAACCGCCTCCCGGCGCAGGAGGAAGGGGGGGGCCTGCGCCGTTATACGGTGCTCAACGCGTCGCGGCTGCCCGGGGAGGAGGGGGCAGGGGGAGGGGGGGGGGAGGTGGGGCACGCGGTGCTCAAGCCCGGCGGCGACGTGGCCATCGCGGCCGACGCGCAGCGCACGTTGCTGTTCACGATCGCGGGGCGCGGGGCCATCCTGCTCGACGACAACCGCATCGAAGTGGCGGCGGACGATCTCGTCTACATCGAGCCCGGCTGCTCCTACGCGCTCAAGACGGTGGGGACCTCGAATTGGGTATACGTTGTCGTGCGAGGGGGCGAAGGAGTGCCGACCGATCCGGATTAGAGGGTGCCCCCCCCCCCCCCCGGAACGGCGCACTGGTTCGGGCCGAACTCCACGATCTCGGCGTCCGCCTCGGACAGCGTTGCGAGTCCCAGGTTCACCAGCTTGATCGTCCGGTAGGTCTCCGGCGGTGCGACGGTCTGCCCCGCTACCCAGCCGAGGAACGCTCGTTCATCCTGGATCGCCGCGGCCTCGTTGGTCGCCGCGATCACATCGAAGCGTGCCGCTACGCTGCGGTCGGCCCGACGTTCCCGCTCGCCGGCGTAGTGGGCTGGCAGCACGAGCAGTTCACCGGGCCAGGAGCGACGCGCGCGCTCAAGGCTCTGCCATAGCAACCTCGCCCACGCCGCTGCCTGGCCGCCGAGGTCCGGACGGCCGACTGACTGCACGAATAGGAAGTCTCCGGTGAGGGCGAGTCCGGCCCCGTCGTCGGCGATCACGGCGACGCTGCCCAGCGTGTGGCCGGGGAGGTGCTCGACCTGCAGCGTCGCGCGACCGAAGGCGATCTGGTCGCCGTCGCCGAGCGGCTGGTAGTGGAGCCGGCCCGGCGTATCGTCGTAGGGTGAGCGGGCATCGTCCGGATGCAGGCGATAGGGCACCTTCCACCGCGCGGCTGCTGCGCCAGCCCCGCTCAAATAATCAGCGTGGAGGTGGGTGTCGAGCACCGCCACCGCTCGGGCGCCCAGCTCGGCGAGCAGCGCGTCGTAGCGGTCCAGGTGCCGCCCCGGATCCACGACTACCGCTTCACCCTGGCTGGCGAGCACGTAGCTCAGCGCGCCTTTGCCGACGCGGTCGACCTGCACCACGTGTTCGAGGGAGGGCGTCGGGCTTAGACGGCGCGCGACGTAGACCGTCTCCCACGCCGCCATGCCGCCCGCCACCGAATAGGCCTCGAGGCCGCGCTGACGCAAGAACACGGTCGCCTGCTTGCTGCTGTTGCCGTGTCCGCAGATCACCGCCACCGGGCGCTGAGGGTCGAGGGCGAGCGGCTCGAGGCTCGGCAGCCGGTAGATCTCCCCGGCCGGCACCGCGCGAAAGTCGAGGGCCCGGCCGAACTGCACGCGGCCCCTGCACCGGCTCGCCGACATCGAGCCGGCGGGCGAGCTCCTCAGCCGGCAGCTGTGGCAACGCGGGATCCCTCATGGGTTCTTAGTGTCGGGGGGGACCGCACAAAACGCAACGGCCCAGAGCGGGCGGGGCCGGTGCTGCAGTAAGGGTGGACGCTGGATGAGTACCGGCTCAGTGCAGCGGCATAGCAGCCCCGACCATCAGCCCGACGGTGTTGGTTGCCTGGCTCAAGTCTCCGTTCTGCTTGAACATCGTGTAATTGATCTCGACGCGGCCGGCCAGTTCGCCGCTCAAATGAAAGCGGTACCCCCACGCCAGGTTGACGCCTGGTACGCTCACCGTCGTCTTGGTGGTGTCGGTAAACGCGCCCTTGGTCGCCTTGATGAGGTGCAGATTCACGCCGCCAGCGGCGTACCAGCCGCCGCTCAGCGCGTAATCGAGCCGGCCGGCGAAGTTGCCGGAGAAGGCCGTGACGCTCTTGAACTGTGTGCGATGCAGATCCACGCCCGGCTCGAGCGCCAATCGGGGGGCGACCGGGACGATGACGTACATCGTGGGCGCGCTCGGCGCGATGGCGCCACCCAGCGGCGAGGTCGTGAGGCCTGAGCCCCAGCTCGGGAACGACATGACGGTGATGTCTCCGGAGCCGCCGACGAGGTGGGTGCGTTGATACCCGCCCTGGAGGCCGATTGCCGGCTGCCAGCGGCTCCCGGGACGCCCACCCCCACCCCCCATCGCATCTTGAGACGCCAGTGCCGAGTGATCGGTTGCTCCGCCGGTCACCGGGCTGGAGATCCCGAACAGGACAGAGTAGGTGTTCCACGGCGGTAGCAGCTTGACCTTCTTCGTGGTCTGCCAGTTGGCCTCGACGCGTCCATTCAGGCGGCGGGCGAGGTGAAGCCGATAGCCGACCGCCGCTGTGAGCCCGAGTTGTGTCTGGTGCTGTCCCGTTGTCTCGATGAACCCAAGGAGGGCGCCCGCGGCCGCGTAGACCCTCCTCGTGAGGGCGTAATCGCCGCGCAGGCTCGCCATGACGAGGGTGAGGCCAAGGCCGGTACCGCCCTCCAGCTGCGAGGTGGCGAACGAGGGCTCGAGGGCCAGCTTGCCGTGCACGGGGATGATCGCATACAGCGCCGTCGCACCGCTCGCCGGCACGAGGGGAGAAAGGGTGAACCCCGGCACGTCGAAAAAGTCCGCTTGGTCCGCGCGTCGGCCGGTCCCCGATGCCTTGAAGCGGGAGAATCCCCCCTGAACGCCGAGCTCGGGACTCCAGGGTCGCTGGGGCCGCTGCGCGTCTGAGGGCGAAGGCATCATCACGGCCAGCGCCCCAGCGGCCGCGACTGCGCAGAGTCTATTCACGATGCCACCTCGTGGAGTGGGGAGGATGTGGGAAGGCCCGAGGAAGCTGCAATCTCGCCCTCCCGTTTCGCGGAGTCGAGGGTATATTGTGAACTCGTTCACAAACAACATCCGATTTCAACTCTCCCCCCCGGAGGACAGCGGCGATGCGGCTGACAGGACTCGGTGTGATGGTAGCGCTCGGCGCCCTGGCGTGTGGTGGCGCGAAGAAGACGGATCAGGCACAGGCGGCGCAGCCTGCGGCGGGCCAGACGACCGCAACGGCGACGGCGGTCCCGACAGGACCGGTGGTGGAAGTGAAAATGACCGGCAATGGCACCAACCTGGCGGCCTTCGTCCCCAAGACCTTACAGATCGCGGCGGGCACCACGGTGCGATTCATTAACGTCTCCGGCGGTCCGCACAACATCGCGTTCTTCCCCGACTCGATTCCTGCCGGCGCGGCGCCGGTATTGAACACTGGGATGGCCAACCGGATGGACAACCTGTCCAGCCCATTCCTGACCAACGCGAACGAACATTACGACGTGACGTTTGCCGCCACCGCGGCCAAGGGCGCGTACAAGGGCTATTGCCTACCGCACGCAGCGCTGGGCATGAAGATCACGATCACTGTGAAATGAGGCCGCGGTGAGCAGTCGGTCGTAGGCTGAGGAGCGGCCCCGGGAAGGATTCCGGGGCCGTTTGACTTGACGGGCACTTGTTGGGTTGAAGTGAAGCTTGCTGCCTCGAGACTACGGCGGGGGAGCAATGCCTTGTCCGACCGGTGCGACCGCGACGGCTGATCAGGGGGGGGGGCGAGCTGCGCTGCGCCGCCTGGCGATTGTCCTCGAACACATGCGGTACGAGAACGCCCACGACTTCGATCGCTGCATCGCCGCATTCGGGCACCCCCGCTACGAGATCGTTCCCACCGGTGAAGTCCACGACGGGAAGGACGGGGTGGGCGGGCTGCTGGAGGACAATCGGTCGGCGTTTGCCGATTTTCACTTCGAGCCCTATCGCACCTCGCCGGCTGAGGACATCGTCTTGGTGGAGGGACTCTTCACAGGCACGCACACGGGCACCTGGCGCGGGTTGCCGGCCACCGGCCGCTCCATCCGCCTCCGCATGGCTCTCGTCTTCGAATTCGAAGGGGAGGCGATGGTCTGTGAGCGCGTATATTTCGACCTTGGCACGGCCCTGCGCCAGCTCGGCGTCGCGCGCGATCCCCTGAGCCTGGCGGGCCGGCTGACGACGCTCGTAAACCACCCGATCACCATCGCCCGCGCCGTGCTACGCAGTCTCCTCCGGCGGCAACGGCCGGGAAGCGCATGACCGTCGTGGCTGGCATCCCCAACCTCGCCGGGAAGACGGCGGTCGTCACCGGCGCGACCAGCGGCCTCGGCCTCGAGGCCGCGGTGGCTCTGGGGCGCGCCGGCGCGTGCGTGCTGATGGTCGGCCGCGACCCCGTCAGGACAGCGGCCGCCCTGGACGTCGTCCGGCGCCGCTCGGCCTCGGGGGGGGGGGCGGGAGGGGGGGAAGGGGGGGGAGGGGGGGCCGTGGAGACGCTGCTCTGCGACCTTTCCTCGCAGGCGTCGATCCGCCGACTCGCTGCCCAGGTCCTGAGGCTGGCCCCGAGCCTTGAGATCCTGGTCAATAACGCCGGCACCGTGAGCGTCGAGCGGAAGGTGACTGCCGACGCCATCGAGACCACCTTCGCCGTGAACCACCTGGGCTACTACCTGCTCACGCGATTGCTGTGCGATCGGATCATCGCCAGCGCCCCGGCCCGGATCGTCAACGTCGCCTCGCACCTCCACTATAAAGGCACGCTCGATTGGGACGACCTGGGCTTCGAGCGAGGGTACCACGTTCTCAAAGCCTATGCGCGGTCCAAGCTTGGCAACGTCCTGTTCACGCGCGAGTTGGCGAAGCGACTCCGGGGGACGGGTGTGACGGTCAACGCGCTGCACCCGGGCAGCGTCGCTTCCAACATCTGGAGCGGCGCACCGCGCTGGACCCAGCCGATCCTCGCCATCGCCAAGCGGCTGTTCATGATCTCGCCCGAGGAGGGCGCGGGGAGGATCACATATCTCGCCGCCAGCCCTGACGTGGCCGGTGACAGCGGGCTCTACTTCGAGAATGACCGGCCCACACCGCCGTCGCCGCTGGCCCGCGACGACACGCTTGCCGCGCGGCTATGGGACGTCAGCGCGCGGCTGGTGCAGCTGGAGGCCTGATGACCGGCAACGCTACGCCGTGGCTCCGGTTCTATGGCGCGGTGCCGCCGACCCTCCGCTATCCCGAGGAATCGCTTTCGGCGGCGGTGCTGGCTACCGCATCACGAGTGCCCGACGCACCGGCGTTGACGTTTCTCGGCGCCACCACGACGTACCGCCAGCTCGGCGAGGCGATCGAGCGCTGCGCCGCTGCGCTCGCCGGGCTCGGCCTACGCGCGGGCGACCGCATCACTATTGCCATGCCGACCTCGCCCCAGGGCGTCATCGCGTTCTATGCTGCAAACAGGCTGGGGGCGGTCGCGGTCATGGTGCACCCCCTCTGCACCGCACCGGAAATCGAGTTCTACCTGAGCACCAGCCGCTCGCGCTTCGCGCTCACCTTGGACCTTTGCTATCCCAAGTTCGCGGCAGCGCGCGCGAACACCGGGCTCGAACAGCTCATCATTACGCGGATCACCGATACTCTGGGCCCCGTCAAGCGTTTCGCCTACCGCCTCACGCGCGGGCGCACAAGGCCCACTATTCCGCGGGACCCGATGATTCGCTGGTGGCGCCCTCTGATGACGCGGGAGTGGCCTATCGCGCCGCCGCCCCAGGGAACGGCGGAGGATCTGGCAGCGATTCTTTTCTCCGGCGGGACAACGGGCTCGCCCAAGGGCGTGATGCTGTCGAACCGCAACCTCACCGCTGAGGGGATGCAGGCCGCGGCGTGGGTGGGACTGGGGCCGGGCGACGTGATGCTGGCCGCCCTCCCCATTTTCCACGGTGTGGGGCTGGGCCTGTGCATCAACGCCGTGCTACTGAGCGGGGGCAAAGCGATCCTGGTACCCGTTTTCAACGCCGCCACCGTTGCCGAGGTTATTCGTACGGGGAGGCCCACCCTCATGGTCGGCGTGCCGACCTTGTTCGACTCGCTCACCCGGGATCGCTCGCTGGCACGAGCCGACCTCTCTTGCCTGCGGGCCGCGTTTTCAGGGGCCGACACGCTACCCAGGCCCGTCAAGGAGCGGTTCGAGCGGATGGTGGCAGACCAGGGCGGAGCCGTGCAGCTTGTCGAAGGGTACGGCCTCACCGAGGCGGTCACGGGCATCATGGCGATGCCGCTCACAGAATACCGCGAGGGAAGCGTTGGCGTGCCGTTCCCCGACATGCGGGTGGCGATCTGCCGGCCGGGCACGGTCCAGGAGCTGCCGGCCGGTGAGGAAGGCGAGATCTGCGTTGCCGGGCCGTGCGTGATGCTCGGCTACCTGGACGATGCCGCGGCTACGGCAGAGGCGCTGCGGCGACATCCCGACGGCCGCACCTGGCTGCACACCGGCGACCTGGGGCGACGCGACGAGGATGGCTTCTTCTCCTTTACGGTCCGCCTCAAGCGGATGATCAAGTCGTCCGGCTTCAACGTCTACCCGGCGCAGGTCGAAGCCGTGCTCTACCAGCACCCGGCGGTAGCGGAAGTGTGCGTGATCGGTGTGCCCGACCCGAGCCAGGGTGAGCGGGTGCTGGCATGCGTGGTGTTGCGTGACAGCGTGCAGGCAGGGGGCGGGCCGGGGAAGGGAGGGGCGGGGACCGCGCTGGAGCGCGAGCTCATCGACTTCTGCCGGCAGCAGCTCATCAAATGGAGTTGCCCGCGGGGCGTGGAATTCCGAACGGAGCTGCCCAAGACTCGGTTGGGGAAGGTGGACTACCGGGCCTTGGCTGCTGAACATGGCACGTGATCGCTTCACTGGGAAAGTCGTCTGGATCACCGGGGCCTCTTCCGGCATCGGCCGCGCCCTCGCTTTTGCCTTCGACCGGGCCGAAGCGAGGCTGATCCTCTCTGCCCGGGATGCCCGGAGCCTCGAGCCCGTGCGAGCGGCCTGCCGGGCGCCCGCCGAGGTGCACCTGCTCCCGTTCGATCTGGCGGCGCTCGAAACCTTGCCGAGGCACGCCGAGCATGCACTGGGGCTGTGGGGTCACGTCGACTACATGGTGCACAATGCCGGCGTCGCCCTTCGCGATCGCATGGTGGATACGCCGCTCCGTCTCGATCAGCAGGTCATGGCGACGAATTACTTCGGCCCCGTGGCGCTCACGAAGGCGCTGTTGCCATCGATGTTGCGGCGCCAATCGGGCTGCTTTGTGGTTGTGAGTAGCCTGTCCGGCAAGTACGGTGTGCCCCAGCTGTCGGCTTACTCGGCATCAAAGCACGCCCTCCACGGCTGTTTCGAGTGCCTCCGGGCAGAGGTGCACGACCGGCATATCCAGGTCACCATCGTCATCCCCGGGTTCATCCGAACGCCGATCGTCCGCCATGCGCTCACGGGGAGTGGTGCTCCCTACGGCAAGACGCTGCCGGCGTACGAACGCGGGATGGACCCTGACGTCTGCGCGGCGCGCATCCTGCGAGCCGTTTCCCGACATAAGGAGGAGGCTCTGATCGGGGGTTGGGAGTTCTCCAGTTTGTACCTGAAGCGGTTTTTCCCGACCCTATTGTCGGCTATCGTCAGGAACCATCCGGTCAGGCTCCGCAACAAACTGCTGCGGGTGCTCTCTTTCGGAACCGCTGGCCGCGACGAGTGAGTGCCACGCCCTATCCGGTCCCGGGGGCCGGCCTATCTTTCCGCCGCATGGACGACGCCCTGGAGCGGCTCCGGGCCGCGCTCGTCGGCCGCTATCAGGTCGAGGTGCTCCTAGGACAGGGCGGTATGGCGACGGTGTACCGCGCGTGGGACGGGAAGCACGAACGCAGCGTCGCCATCAAACAGCTTCGCCCCGAGTTGGCCAACCGGCTCGGCGTGGAGCGCTTCCTCCGCGAGATCAAGACCACCGCAGGTTTCACCCACCCCCACATCCTGTCGCTGTACGATTCGGGCGAGGATGACGGCCTGCTGTATTACGTCATGCCGTACATCGAGGGGGAAACCCTGCGCGGCCGGCTGGTACGCGACGGGGCCCTCCCGATCAGTGACGCGCTGCGCATCGCGCGCGAGGTGGCCGAGGCGCTCGCCTACGCGCACGACCATGGCGTGATCCACCGCGACATCAAGCCTGACAACATCCTCTTTTCGGCGGGCGGCGCCCTCGTCGCCGACTTCGGGATTGCGCGCGCGTTCCGCGCTGCGAGCCTCGAGCCGCTTACCAAGACCGACATGATCGTGGGGACCCTGTTGTACATGAGCCCGGAGCAGGCGGCCGGGAAAGCGGAGGCGCGCTCCGACATCTACAGCCTCGGGTGTGTCCTATACGAAATGCTCGTCGGGTCGCCGCCGTTCACCGGCCCCCCGGAAACGCTGATCGCGCGACACGCATTCGACCCGCCACCGTCGATCCGGAGCGTGCGGCCGACGGTACCCGACGCCGTGGAGCGGATCGTCTTCCAAGCGCTCGCAAAGGCGCCGGCCGACCGGTTCGCGACCGCGGCGCAGTTCGCCGAGGCGCTGCGCACGCCGCCGGACCCGCTCGTGGACGTGGAAGTCGAGTCGATTGCGGTGCTGCCGTTTGCGAACCTCAGCGCGGATCCGGAGGCGGACTATTTCAGCGACGGGATCACCGAGGAGATTATCAACGCGCTAGCCCGCATTCCCGGGCTCCGGGTTGCAGCCCGGACATCCTGCTTCGCATTCCGGGGGAAGGCGGCGGAACTGGCGGATATTGGGGCCAAGCTGAGAGTGGCGACGGTGCTCGAGGGCAGCGTGCGCCGCGCGGGGCAGCAGCTGCGCATCACCGCCCAGCTCGTCAAGGTGCGGGACGGCTTCCAGGTCTGGTCGGAGCAATACGACCGCGACCTCGAGGACGTGTTCGCTATCCAAGAGGAGATCGCGCGGATGATCGTCGACCGGCTGAAGGTCACCCTCGGCGACGGTCAGCGGGCCCCGGTCGTTACGCCGCCCACGAAGAGCCTCGACGCGTATCATCTCTACCTGAAAGGCCGCTACTACTGGCAGCAGCGGGGCTTCGGCCTCAAGAAGGCGCTCGAGTGCTTCGGCCAGGCGCTGGCCCTCGACCCCGACTATGCCCTGGCCCACGCCGGCCTCGCTGACGCCTGCTCGCTGGTCGCGCAGTACGGCTTCGCCCAGCCTGAGCGGATGCTGTCGCAAGCGCACGCGTCCGCCCGCCGCGCTCTCGAGCTGGCGCCCGAACTCGCGGAGGCGCATTGCGCCTCGGGTACGCTAGCCCTCCTGTTCGACTGGGATTGGCGGCGTGCCGCCACCGACCTGCGCCGTGCCATCGAGCTGAACCCGCGCTACGACGCCGCCCGCTACTGGCTCGCCTTCTACCTCACCTACATCGAGGGCCGCTTCGAGGAGGGTGTGGCTCATGCCGAGCGCGCAGTGGCGCTTGACCCGCTGGCCGCGTTGCCCGCTGCCCAGCTTGGTCTAGTGCTGATCGGGGCGGGCCGTCACGAAGCCGCGATCGCCACCCTGGAGCGTTCCATAGCGCTGGACGCGGGTCTGTTCCTGCCCTACCTCATGCTCGGGGTGCTCTACGAACACCTAGAACGGAGCGAAGAGGCGTATGCGATCCTGGAGACAGCCGTGGGCGTGTCGGGGCGCCACCCGTGGACGCTGGTACACTTAGCGTTGTCCGCGGCCTCGCTGGGACGGCTAGAAGAGGCGCAGGCGATCTACGACGAGCTGTACGCGCGCAGGCGACGCGAGTACGTGCAGTCGGGGATGTTGGCGCTCGTGACCGCGGCCGTCGGGCGGGTGGATGAGGCCTTCGCGCTGCTCGAGCGGGCGTGTGAGGAGCGGGACGGCATCCTGTTCTACTCCAGACGTTACCCGGCCTTCAAGGTTTTAAAGCGCGACCCGCGCATGAACGGCATTTACCAGCGGATCGGGTTCCCGGAGTGAGCCGGGCCAAGCGGCCATCCAGGGCGCGGGCCCATACGATCATGATCCGGGCGCTCGGCCCGGTAGACGTCCTGGTCGACGGGGCGACCGCCCCCCGCGAGCTGTTATGGCGGCATCCGCTGATCCTGCTGCTCTACCTCGCCCGCTCCCCGCGGCGCACCCGCACGCGCGAGCACCTAGTCGGGCTGCTATGGCCGGAGAAGCAGTCCGACAAAGCGCACCACTCACTCAACGTGGCGCTGGACATCATTCGGCTTTGCGCCGGACGGGCGCTGGTCGGCAGCCTCGGCGACCAAGTGCGGCTCGGCTCGGCCCAGCTCGACCTCGACACCGACCGCTTCGATCGCCTCGTCGCCGAGCGGCGCTGGGCCGAGGCATGCGATTTGATCGGGGGCACCTTCCTCGAGGGCTTCGTGATGCCGGGGGCGTCCGGGGTCGAGGACTGGCTCAAGAGCGAGCGCGACCTGTGGGCTCGGAAAGCGGTCGACGCTCTGGTGCAGCACGTGGCGCAGCTGCTCGAGGCCGGTGATCTCAAGCGCGCCGCAAACCGTGCGCAGCAGGCGGCGGCCATCGACCCCCTTTCCGATGCCGCGGCCTGCGCCCTGATGCGGAGCCTGGCTCTGGCCGGCCTGCGCAGCGAGGCGGTGGTCGCCTATGAGCGGTTTACTGAGCGGCTCGCTCAGGATCTCGGCACGCATCCCGATGCGGCTACTGCGGCTCTCGGCGAGCGGGTGCGCCATGGGCGGGTGTGGCGGCGGCCGGCGGCTCCCGCCGCTCAGGCCGGACCGTCACGCCGGACCCCCCTCGTGGGCCGCGCCCGCGAGCTGGCGCGCCTGCAGCGAGTCTGGCAAGCCTGCCGCACCGAACACCGCGCCGCGCTGGCGCTCGTATGCGGCGACCCGGGAATGGGGAAGAGCCGGCTCGCCGAGGAACTGCTCGAGCGGGCCCGGCTCGATGGGGCGGCGGTGGCGACCACCCGCGCGGTCGAAGCCGACATCACCGACGCGTGGAGCGGGATACTCGCGGTGGCCGAGGGGGGATTGCTCGAGGCTCCCGGAGTGGCGGCCGCCTCGCCGGCAGCGCTAGGGGTGTTCGCCGCCCGCCTCCCGGCGTGGGCTGAGCGGTTCCCAGAGGCCCCGCCTCCCCCCCCTCAAGGCGAGGGCGGCGCCATGAGCCTCGGGCGGGCGCTACGCGAAGTGATGCGGGCGGTGTGTGGGGAGCAGCCTTGCGTCTTGGTGCTCGACGACGCCCAGTGGCTTGATCGTGAGTCGTTACTCGCCTGTGCGGCGATTACGCGTGACCTGCGCGCGCTACCCTGCCTCCTCGTACTCACAGCGCCGTCCGTGCCGGACCGGGTGGAGCTCGACAGCATGCGGGCGCGGCTCGGCCGTGAAGTGCGCGGCGCGGTGGTTCGCCTCGCGGCTCTGGGGCGTGAGGATCTGCGCGTCCTGGCCCGGTGGGCCCTCCCGCACTACGACGAGGGGCAGATCGACCGTGTGGTGCGGCGGGTAGCGACTGACTCGGCGGGACTCCCCTTGTTGGCGGTCGAGTTGCTCCACGCCGTGGCGCTGGGTCTCGAACTCGGTAAACTGGCCGGCGCCTGGCCCGAGCCGCTGCGGACGCTGGATCAGACGCTCCCCGGCGGCTTCCCGGACGCGGTGGTGGGCGCGATTCGCGTCAACTATCGGCGCCTCTCGAACGACGCTCGGACCGTGCTCGCGGCCGCGGCGGTGCTAAGCGGCCGGGTGCGGGCCGAGCAGCTGCGGCGCGCGACCGGCCTCGGGCTAGATGCGGTTCAGGTCGCTCTGGATGAGCTGGAGTGGCAGCGATGGCTCACGGCCGAGTCGCGGGGCTATGCATTCGTCGCGCGGATCGTCGGGGAGATCGTCGCCAGGGACCAGGTCGAGGAGGGCCAACGTCTGCGGATTCGCGAAGCCGTCACTTGACGGCGGCTTGACCGGCCTCCCCGAGTATCTACCCTCACTCATTCCGCTCGGAGGCCGCTTATGTTCCGCCACTTCCCCCTCCCCCTCCCCCTGCTCGCTCTCACCATGGCGGTGATCGCCGCCTGTGACACTCCGACCGACCCGCAACCGCTCGCGCCCTCCCCCGTGGCCGACCGGGTTGCCGCCGCCGGCGTCCTCGTCAACCCGGGCGGGTCCATTCAGGCGGCGATCGACGCCGCCGCCCCCGGCACGGTCATTCGAATCGCCCCGGGCTCGTATACCGAGGCGCTCACCATCAAGAAGCCGAATCTCACGCTGCTTGGCCTCGGGGGGGGGGCGGGGGGGGACGACCCGGCGAGTGACGTCGTATTGCAGAACCCTGGCCACCAGGAGGACGGCATCACCGTCACGGCCGCGGGCAGTGGGGTCGCGATCCGTGACCTCACGGTGCGCGGGTTCGGGGGCAACGGCATCCACCTCGACGGCGTGGACGGCTTCCGCCTCTCCGGCATCACAGCCCAGGATGATGGCGAGTACGGCCTGTTTCCGGTGCGCTCCTCTCACGGCGTGATCGAGGGCTGTCATGTTTCGGGGCACAGCGACACGGGGATCTACGTGGGGCAATCCCGTGACGTCGCGATCCTCGGCAACGTGACGTTCGCCAACGTCAACGGCATCGAAATCGAGAACTCGAGCGATGTCCGCGCGATCGCCAACGAGACGTACGACAACACCGCCGGGATCCTCGTGGTGGTGCTGCCCGGCCTGGACGTGAAGGCCACCGCGCACATCCTCATCGCTGGTAATCGGGTTCACGACAACAACCATGCTAACTTCGGCAATCCCCAGGACATCGTCGCCGTCGTCCCCCCTGGATCGGGGATTCTAGTGGTGGGCGCGGATACGGTCAGCGTCGTCGGCAACGCCGTCACTGGCAACCACTTCGTGGGTATCGGGCTCGGCAGCTCGCTGACCCTCGGCGCGCTGGCGGGGCTCCCGCCTTCGGCCTTCGCGGATATCGACCCCGATCCCGACGGTGTGCGAGTCGTGGGGAATCGCGTGACCGGGAACGGGGGCGCCTCCCCGATTCCATTCCTGCCGGCTGTGGACCTGCTCTGGGACGGCCGCGGGACGAGCGACTGTTGGCAGGGCAACACATTCGGGACCAGCGCCCCGGCACCGCTGCCCGCCTGTCGCTAGCTTTGATGCTCGCGTGAAGCGCGGTAGGAAGATGGGGCGCGGGAGTCAACCCGAGGGGGTCGATGGGCGAGCCGTGGGACGTCGTCGTGGTGGGCACTGGGTTCGGGGGAAGCATGGTGGCGCTCGCGGCAGTCAGCGCGGGACTCCGGGTGCTGCTCATCGAGCGCGGCCGGTGGGTCGATCGGGACGACTCGGCCTGGGATCCTCAGGCGATCCTCCTCGGTCGTAAGTACCGCAGCCGCTCTCCGATCGAGCTGCCGCGCTACGGATTCGGCCGCACACGGTTCTATCCCGACGATGCCGTCGGGGGCAAATCGGTGTTCTACGGTGCCGCGTCGTTCCGGCTCCGCGAGGACGACTTCCGGCTCAGCGAGCGGTTCCCGGGCGCGTGGCCCGCGCTGGCGGACTGGCCGGTGAGCTACGCCGATCTGGCCCCGTTCTATGACGACGCTGAGCGGGTGCTCGGCGTCGCCGGCGTGAGCGGTCTTGATCCGACGGAGCCGCCGCGCGTGGCGGGCTATGACAGCGGGCCGCCACCGTTCAGCGCGCCCGCTCGGCGCGTTGCCGAGGCCGCCTCAGCCCTTGGACTGCATCCCTTCCCCATCCCCCTAGCGATCAACTTCGCCGCGAGCGACGGACGCCGGACGTGCATACGCTGCACGACTTGCGACCTCTTCCCCTGCAAGATCGGGGCGAAAAACGACCTTGCGGTGACCGTGCTTCCCGCGGCGATCCGGCAAGGTGCGAAGGTGCTGCCGGGAACGATTGCCGCGCGGGTCGTCTCCGAAGGCGGGCGCGTCACCGGAGTCGAGTGCCTGGATGCCGTGACGGGGCGCCGCTTCGTCGAGCCCTGTCGCGTGTGTGTGGTGAGCGGAGGGGCCATCGCCTCCGCCGGCTTGCTCCTAGCGTCGGGGCTCGCAGCGGTGGAGCCGAACGGCCGCTGGATCGGCCGGAACCTCATGCGCCACTGCAGCGGGATCGTGGTCGGGATCTTTTCATCCCCGACCAATCCCGAGCGCGTCTTCCACAAGCAGGTCGCGCTCACGGACTTCTATTTCGGACACCCCGAGGGGAGAGCACCGGCGGGGCCCTGGGGGATGATCCAGGGTCTCCAGGTGCCGCCGCCCGAGTATCTGGCCGCCGAGGGCGGCTTCCCGATCGGCACGATCGCGGCGCACACCGCCGACCGCCAGATCTACCTGCTGTGCCTCGCGCCGGATCTGCCGGACCCCGAGAACCGCGTCGAGATCGATCCCGCCGTCACCGACGTCTACGGCCTTCCGGTGCCGCGTGTGTTCCACCGCTACTGCCGGCGGGACCGCCGGGCGCGCCAGGCGCTGTACCGGGAAGCCGCCCGGTTACTCCGTCGCGCGGGCGCCGTGTTACGGTTGCGCAAGCCGATCAACACCTTCTCGCACGCCCTGGGAACGTGCCGCTTCGGGCGGGTGCCCGAGCAGGCCGTGCTGGATCCGTGGTGTCGCTTCTTCGGCGTGCCCAACCTGTTCGTCGTGGACGGCAGCTTCATGCCGAGCTCGGGCGGTGTGAACCCGAGCCTCACGATCGCCGCCAACGGGCTGCGCGTGGGGCGGCACATCGCCGCCGAGTGGGACCGGTGGATGACCAAGGGCGGCGAGTGAGCGCGGTGCGCCTCTGCATGCTGGGGTGCGGGGCCGTCGCCCGGCTGCACAGCCGTGTCGCCCGGTCGTTGCGGCCGCGCGTGGACCTGGTGTATGCCAGCCGCACACGGGAGAAGGCTGAGGTATACAATCGTCGCTACGGCGGCGTTGGAGCGTTCGGGAGCTATGAGGAGGCCTGCGCCGACGCCAAGGTGGACGCGGTGTTGGTGTGCACGCCCCAAGCGTTTCACAGCGAGCACGCGGTTCTCGCGGCGCGCCACGGCAAGGCGGTGTTGATCGAGAAGCCAGTGACGCGCACCCTCGGCGAGCTCGCCGCCATCGAGACGGCCGTGCGTCAAACGGGCGTGGTCGCGATGGTGGCCGAGAACTACCATTTCAAGCCGGTCGTCCGGGTACTCCGCGCTCATCTCGAAGCGGGAGACATCGGGCAGCCGCTGTTCGTGGAGCTAAACCGGGGCGCGCGCCGGCGGGTGAGCGGCTGGCGTGCAGACACCGAACTGATGGGCGGGGGCGCTCTGCTCGAGGGCGGCGTTCACTGGGTCAACTATCTCTGCCGTCTGGGCGGCGAGGTGCGCGAGGTCTGCGCTGCCCGGCCCGAGAGTGGGCGGCCACCCGTCGCCCCGTTCGAGGACGGTCTCGAGCTGCTCGTGACGTTCCGCTCCGGGGCGGTGGGGAAGCTGCTGCACGCGTGGAACGTCCCCAACCGGCTCGGCGGCCTGCAGTTGTCGAAAATCTATGGGGCGGAGGGAAACATCACCTTCGAGAGCAACGGCCTCTTCGCCCTCGTCGCGGGCCGGCGCACGCGCCTGCGCTTCCCCGGCGTGCGCGACCTAATGGGGTACCGGGCGATGCTGCGGCATTTTCTCGAGTGCGTGCGTGAGCGGCGGGCGCCGGAGATGTCGCTCGCTGCGGCCCGGCGGGATCTCGCCGTGGTCCTTGCTGCGTACCGTTCCTTGACCACCCGGCGCTTCGAACCCCCCCCCCCCCCCCCCCTCCTGCGGAGGATTGAGCACCATGCAATTCGGACACGTTCCGTTGGCGCTCGCAATCGCTACCTACGACTGGAACCCGAAGACCGCGGTCTTCGTAGTGGGCATGCACTTCCTGCCCAACGCGGACTCGCTGGTGGAACGCGCCGGTCTGGCGAAGCCTGGCTTTCATTGCACGGTGACGCACAGCATCCTCTTCGCCGTGGTCGTCAGCGCGCTCGTGGCGTTGTTCTCCGTGCACTACGCGATCTTCGCGTTGGTCGCCATCCTCGCCCATTACGCCGCCGATATTGGGAGTACCGTCGGCCTCCCGCTGTTATGGCCGTTTTCCAAGCGCAAGTTTACGCTGGCGCTGTTCAAGGACACGGGGTATTGGGGCAAGGAGATGTATTTAGGGTACTATCGCCAGCCGATGGCCTGGGTACTGGAAGGGCTCGTGCTCGCGTTCTTCGTCTACCGACTCTCCACCCTCTCCGCCTGAGCCGACGGTTGCGACGCCTGCTCGGCTTGCTCACCCGGCGCTACGGCAGTCCCCAATGGGACGCGGTGGTCCGCGGCACTGGGTTGGTCGCCCTCCTGGCCCTGTATCCCACGATCCGATGGCCGTCGGTTGCGGGCATCGTCGGGTTTCTGTGCATCACCTTGTTCGTGCACGGCCCGCTCGCGCCCGTCCTGCCGGGGGCCCACGAGGCTGCCATTCTCGTGGCCGGACGGGCCTATTCGCCGCTGCTCGTGACGATCGTCGGCATCGCTGGCACACTCTACATGGAGTGGATCAACTACTACGTGTACCGTGCCGCGCTGCTCCACCCGCGGCTCGAACGGACTCGCCAAACCAAGCTCGTGCGGACCACGGTCGCGTTGTTCGAGAAGGCGCCCTTCTTCTGTGTCTGGATGTGCTCGTGGAGTCCGCTGCCGTACTGGGCCGTGCGCTTCCTGGGCCCGCTGACCGGCTATGACGTCCGCCGCTACATGCTCGCGACGTTCTTGGGGCGGGCGCCGCGGTTCTACTTCCTGGCGCTCTTCGGGAAGATGCTTCCGGTGTCGAATCTCGCGCTCGCGGCGATCACGCTAACCCTGATCGCCGTCGCGGTGCTCGTCGGCATGGTGCAACGCGCGCGCCACCAGCGGGCGGCGGCGTCGAGCGAGGTCGCGCCCGCTTAGCGCGACGCCTCGAGCACGCCGACGACGGCGGGCTCTGGAGCGGGCGCCTTCACCCACCGCATCGTCGCCAGCATCGCCCCGCCCAACACCAGGCCGCTCAACGCGTCGACGCCGTAGTGGAACTGTCCGTAGACGACCGACAACAGCAGCCCGATGGTGAGCGGGAGCAGCACGAGCCCCAGGGGTCGGTAGTACCGCAAGGCCATGCCCACGGCCACGACCGAGGCGGCGACATGCGAGGAGGGGAAGGCCGCGCCCCAGGAGTCCCCGCGATCGAGCACCCATTGCGCCCAGCGTGCCGGCGCGACGTTCGTGGCGGCGTTGTGGGCGAGGTCGAAGGCGTAGCGCGGGCCGGCCACTGGGAAAAACAGGAACGCGAGGTAACAGAGGTAAAACGTGACCATCACCGCGAAAATCGTGTCCCGCGCCGCCTCGCGGCGGCCGATCAGCCAGAGCCCGAGCGGTGAGGCGTAGAGGATCGGGTAGTACGCGAGGTAGCAGAGGTGCAGCACCCAGGAGAACGCGACGTTCGGCATCTCGCGGATCCAGTTGTAGCTCACCTCTGAGCCGAACACCCACATCTCGAGCCGCTGGATCCACCAGTCGTTCTGCAACCCGGCGCCGACCGTGAGCACGCCGATCTCGCCGTACAGCGCGGCGAGGAGCGCCATCGGATACCACTCGCCCAGGAAGCGGCCGACCGGGCCCGCTGCCCGGGCGCGCGGCGCGAGTAGGACGACCACGAACACGAGCGCGTGGGCCACGAACAACCAGCCCCCACCGGGCACTTCGCCCCTGTAGGTCACCAGCACCGCGATCGTCGCTGCGCCCAGGTACAACAGCGTGGCGATGTCGATCGGGGTGAAGGGGCCGAGTCGTCTCACAACCACGCCTGCGCGCGATACCACGCCGCTGTCCGGTGCACGCCCGCCTCCAGATCCATCTGAGCCCGCCAGCCCGTGTCCCCCGCTAGGGCGTCGGCACGGCACGTCCACGCGGGCGCGAGAAACTCGTTGGCCTTGTCCGCCGACAGCAACGTCGCCCGGCCGGCCAGGTGCGCCAGGCTCCCGATCGTCCACAGCAGCGCGCGCGCTACCGGGGCCGGCAGCGGAATGATACGCGGCGTCCGTCCCACCGCGCGCCCGACGGTGCGCACCAGGCCCCGGCTGGTTGTGATCACCGGGTGGGCCGCATAGTAGAGCTTGCCGGCCGCCGCGGGCTTGGTCGCCGCCGCGATCAGTGCTTGGGCTAGATCCCCGGCATACACGACCGAGAGCTCCTGCGATCCGTCACCGAACACCGGGGCGAGTCCGGTTCGGGCCACCTTGAAGAGCTTCAAGACCTCTCGGTCCCACTCCCCATAGACTACTGGCGCACGGATGATGGTCCAGGGGAGGGCGGCGGCCCGCACCAGGACCTCGCCGGCCAGCTTGCTGCGGCCATAATCCGTGACGGGGGCCGGCGGCCGCTTTTCGTCGATCGGCCGGCCCGGCACGGTCGGGCCCCCGGCCGCGAGGGAGGACAGGTACACGAAGCGACTGGGCGGGTCGGGCACTGCCGCCTCCAACAGCTCTGCGGTGCCGTCCCGGTTGACCGTCATGAACTCGCGCAAGTCGCGCGCGCTGATGCGGCCGGCGAGGTGGAAGACGGCGTCTGTTCCGGCGCAACCGTCGCGCAGGGCCGCGGGATCCCCCAAATCGCCGCGCACGATCCGCACGCTGCTCCATCCAAGGGCGGCGGCCTTGCTTGGGGAGCGCACCAGGCACGTCACTTCGTCGCCGCGCTCGAGCAGCGCTTGGACCAGGTGGGCACCGACGAACCCGGTCCCCCCGGTGACGAAAGCCTTCACAACGCCTTGTCGAAGATCCGATAGGTCTTGTAGGGGCGGAACCCGAGGGCCTGGGCGGCCTTGTTCATCGGGGCGTTGTCTTCGAGGATCCAACCACCCTCACCCCAGCTATAGCCTTTCGCCACGCCCTTGGTCCAGATCCAGTTGTAGAGCAGGGCATCGATGCCCCGACCTCGGAACTCGGGGATGGTGCCGAGGAGCAGCACACGGACGCGATGAATCCGCCGGGCGTGCCACAGAATGAGCGGCAAGCCCCAGAGCCGGCCCGACGGATTGTGCCGCAGGGCGACATTCAAGTCCGGGAGAGCAACGGCGAACCCGACGACTTTGCCGTTCCGCACCGCGAACGGCACGAGATCGGGCACGGCGATCGGCTTCAGCTGTTTGGCGAGGTGATCGATCTCGGGCTCGGTGAGCGGGACGAACCCCCAGTTCTTCTCCCAGGCCTGGTTGTAGAGCTCTTTGATCAGGTCCACCTCGGCTGCGAACCGCTTCAGGTTGAGGGGCCGCAGGGTGATGCCCGCCCGGTCGGCTACGCGCTGGGCGATTTTGAGGTAGCGCTCCGGTGGCGCTTGGCCCGAGCCCTCGTAGGCCAGCAGGTCCTTGGCCTTCTGGAAACCGTGACGCTGGTGCAGCGCGACGTAGTAGGCCGGATTGTGCGGCATCATCAGCGTAGGGGGTGTGGTGAACCCGTCCACCAGCAGGCCGCACTCGTCGTTGATCGACGGGCTCATCGGCCCGCGCATCGTGTCGTGACCCTTGCCAGACAACCACCCTGCCGCCGCCTCCCATAGCGCGTTCGCGACCTGCTGATCGTTCACGCACTCGAAGAATCCGTAAAACCCGACCCGGTCTTGGTGGATCTGGTTGTGGAGGTGGTTCCGGATGGCGCCGATCCGTCCGAGCGTGCGACCGTCCGAGCGCGCGACGAAGAATTGCGCTTCGGCGTGCTGCCAGAACGGATTCTTCTTAGGAGACAGGAGCGTGCGCATGTCCATGCGCAGCTGGGGGACCCACAGCGGGTCGCTGCGGTGGAGGTCGTAGGGAAAGGCGATGAAACGATTGAGACCGTGCCCGTCGGTGACGGGCACGATCTCGGGTCCGCTCAGATGACCCCCAGCTCTTTGCCGAGTCGGGCGAAGGCTTCGAGGGCCGTGTCGATCTGCTGGTCGCTGTGCGTCGCCATCAGGCTGGTGCGCAGCCGACACTGCGACGGCGGCACGGCGGGCGGGACGACCGGGTTGGTGAACACGCCCGCGTCGAACAGCTTGCGCCAGAACAGGAACGTCTTTTCGAGCGGCCCGATGAGCACCGGGACGATCGGGGTCTCAGTGGGGCCGATATCGAAGCCCACGCTGCGCAGCCCATCCTGCAGGCGCCGCGCGTTCTTCCACAGCCGCTCGCGGCGCTCGGGCTCGCGCTGCAGCACCTGCAGCGCAGCCAAGACGCCGGCGGTGTTTCCCGGGGGCAGCGCGGCGGTGAAGATCAGCGGCCGGCTGTGGTGCTTGAGGAAGTGGATCACGTTCTCGGTCCCGGCCGCGAAGCCGCCGATCGAGGCGAGCGACTTCGAGAAGGTTCCCACGATGAGATCCACTTCGTCCGCCAGGCCGAAATGGGCGGCGGTCCCGTCGCCCCGCGGGCCCAGCACGCCGACCGAATGCGCGTCGTCAATGGCGAGCGCCGCGCCGTACTTCTGCGTCACCTTGAGAAGGTTCGGGACATCGGCGATGTCGCCTTCCATCGAATAGATGCCATCCACGATCACCATCGTGCCGATCTTGGGGTCCACCTTCTGCAGCTTGCGCTCCAGGCCGGCCAAGTCCCCATGGTTGAAGCGCATGGTCTCGCCGTGCGACATCTTGGCGCCGTCCACGATCGACGCGTGGTCGAGCTTGTCGAGGAAGACCACGTCTCCCCGGCCCACCAGCCCGGAGATCAGCCCCAAATTCGCCTGGTAGCCGGTAGAGAAGACGAGACAGGCTTCCTTGCCGAAGAATTCTGCCAGTTCGGCTTCCAGTCGCTCGTGCAGGTCCAGCGTCCCGTTCAGGAACCGGCTGCCGGTGCACCCCGACCCGTAGCGCTCAAGTGCGCCCTTCGCTGCCGCCAGGACGTCTGGATGGTGGGTCAGCCCGAGGTAGTTGTTGGAGCCCATCATGATCCGGGACTTGCCCTCGATCATGACGATGGTGTCTTCGGAGTGGGAAATTGCCTTGAAGTACGGATACAGGCCTGCCGCCTGCACCTCGCGCGCCCGGGTGAAATTCCTGCATTTGTCGAACAGCGCGATGTGCTGGAGGGTCTGGGTACTCACGCGGCCTCAGGGGGTAGGCGACGGTACAGCTTAGCCGGGGGGGCAGGAAACCGCAAGGTGCCGCGCCCGTGGCGTTTAGCGCACTAGGGCAGCGCCAGGTAACTTGTACGGCCGTGCTTCGCTTCGCCTGTGTCCTGCTGATCTTGGTCGTGCCAGTTCCGTCCCTCGTCGCCCAGCGTGCGGCGTACACGGCGGGCTGGGGCGACGCTGCGACGGTCGGCGGGGCGGGCCTGCTCGCCCTGCTGCCCGCCGCCTTGCGCCTGCCGCATGGTCCGCCGCCGTGTGCGCCGTGCGATCCGGCCGGCCTCTGGGGCATCGATCGCTGGGCGATCCATCCGGTGGATATGCGCGCAGGCCGGGCTAGCGATGTCCTCCTGCTCAGCGTCGCGGGCTCGGCGGGGTTGGCGTCCGTGCTCGGCGTGCCGGCCGATCGCGCCCGCGGGAACGTGGCAGTGTATCTGGATGCCATCTCCTTGACCGGCGCGACGACTGACTGGCTCAAGGTGCTCGTGCATCGCAGTCGGCCGGTGCTGTACACGGCCAATGCCGTCGCGGCGGCGGGCAGCCACGAGAGCCGCGTCTCTTTCCCCTCCGGACACACGTCGTTCGCCTTCGCCGCGGCGACCTCCTATGCCGTTCTGGCGCGGCGCCAGCAGCTACCGCACGCCACCCGCAATAGTGTACTGCTCCTTCTCGGGGCTGCGGGGGTTGGTGCGCTCCGCGTCGCCGCCCATCAACACTTCCCCACCGACGTGTTGGCCGGCGCGGCACTTGGCAGCGGCATCGGATGGCTAGTCGCCACGGTGCATCCGACGACTCACTCCCCTCGTTCCTCCCCCTCCTCCTTCCCACCCCCCCCTCCCTGATATGAGCCGACTCCCGCGGGTGATGACGTTGCGCGACGTCGTGCTCTTCAACATCTCGGCGATCGTCGGGCTCCGCTGGTTGACGACGGCCGGCCGGATCGGTCCCGCGAGCCTGTCGCTGTGGGTGTTGGCGATGGTCATCTTCTTCGTGCCGTCCGCTATGGCGGTGCGGGAGCTCAGCGACATCGACCCGGGCGAGGGTGGGCTGTACCGTTGGGTGACGCGCGCGTTCGGCCCCACGCACGGGTTCATCGCGGGGTGGGGCTATTGGGTGAACAACCTGGTCTACTACCCGTCGCTGCTGCTCACCAGCGCGGCGATCTTCGCCTACGTCGGGGGCCCCAGCTTCGTCCACCTAGCGGATAACAAGTGGTTCATTGCGGCGTTTTCTCTCGGCAACCTATGGATTGCCTTGGGGCTGAACCTGGTCGGGCTGCGGGTGGGAAGGTGGGTGCAGAACCTCGGCGCGTACGGCACCTGGCTCCCGGCGATGATCTTCGTGGCGCTCGCGGCGTGGTCCCTCGTCGCGCACGGCAGTGCGACTCCGATCACGGCGCCGGCGCTGCTGCCCAGCCGCCTCGACCTGCCGCTGCTCAGCCTGTTCGCCACGATGACGTTCGCGTTCGCGGGGCTCGAGCTCGCCCCGACGCTGGGCGACGAGATCCAGGATCCGGTGGCGACGCTGCGACGCGGCATCATCGTGTCGGGGATCGGGATTGCGGCCACGTACGTGCTGGGCACGGCTGCAATGTTGGTCGCGCTGCCGGCTACGACGGTGAGCATCACGAACGGCCTACCGCAGGCCACGGCCGCCCTGAGCGAGCGGCTGGGCGCTCCTTGGCTCGCGCCTGCGGCGGCGGTGGTCGCCTGCCTGATCACCCTCGGCAACCTGGGGGGCGTGGGCGCGTGGATCGCGGGGACCGCCCGCATCCCATTCGTCGCTGGCGTGGATCAGGTCCTGCCGCCAGCGTTCGGGAGGGTTCACCCGCGGTGGCAGACCCCGTACGTCGCGTTGCTGGTGCAAGGCGGTGTCGCCACCCTGTTCATCGTGGCGGGGCTCGTCGGCTCGACCGTGCGAGACGCTTATCTCGCGCTCGTGGATACGACGATCGTGCTCTTCTTCATCCCCTACCTGTATCTGTTCGCGGCGTTTCTGCGGCTGCGCCGAGTCCGCACGTTGGGTGGCGCTGTCGGCGGATGGGTGGGACTCGGTGCCGTCGCGCTTTCCATCGCGCTGGCGTTCGTGCCTGCTGCGGATGTCGCCAATTCGGTCTCGTTCGAGCTCAAGGTGGTGGGCGGGGTGGTGGGCTTCATGGGCATCGGCTGGTGGCTCGCTGTGCGGCCGCGGCGTGCAACCTCCCCCCCCTCCACTAGCCCGCAATCAGCTGCGTGACCTGACTCTGCCCCCCCCCCTCCTCCCCCCCCCCTATTTGGGGGTGGGAGGGGTGGGGGAGGGGGGCGACGCGGTGCAGCTGTCTCCCGCCGCCTGGTGCTCGAAGGCCGGGCTGCCGTCCGGCAGCCGTCGGGCGACGAGCGACGCGCGCCACGGTCCCATCGCCCATTCGGCGAAGTGTTCCCCTCGCGCCACTATCGGGGCGCTCCGCGATCGCACGACATACAACGTGTACGGATTGCGCAGCAGCGTGTCAGCTGTGAGCAGGATCCGCAGCCGCATGCCCGAGAGCTGGGAGAGCGTCGGGAGGTCCGCGAGGGCGTAGGCGTTGCGCTCGTCGGCCAAGTGCAGGGTCGCCGCCTGATCGGTGCCGGACTCGATGTACCATCGCTGGCGAGTGGGCCGCACGCCGGCGGCGGCCCAGAGTGCGAGCTCCCGAACGTGCGTGCCGGAGGAATCTCCGCGCGAGACGAAGCTCGCCCCGTGCTGCGCGATCCGCGCGAACGCCTCGACCGCACCGGCTGCCGTGGCAACGCCTGCCGAGTCAGCGGCCGGCCCGATGATCGCGAAACGGCTCGCGACCAGCGAGCAGCGCAGGGCCGCGTGGCCGGGGCGCACCAGCAGACGCTCCTCGAGCGTGGGTGCGTGCGTGATGACGACGTCGAGGTCGCCCCGGGCGGCCGCCTGCAGCACCTGGCCCGAGGGCCCGATGACCGTCGCCACCCGGGGGCCGCGCCACAGAGAGTCGAGCAGCGTCAGGGCGCCCGACTGCTGCACTGTGTACGTGGTGCCGAGTCGCAAGGGCGGTGTCACCGGCTTGCTCGTGCAGGCGGCGAGGCCCAGACAGAGTAGCGGTCCCAGTTGTCTCATCGTGTTGCTCATCTTCGCCCCGCCTACTCTCGAGGCGCAAGGTGGCAGGCGCCTGCCTGTGCGCTTGGTCACCGCCCCGGCTAGCAGGGAAGGGCAGCTTTGGCTTGCTGGAACTGCCGCATCCGCCTAATGTTCCGATTCGTTGCGACCCCTGGCAGGAGCCGTATGCCCAACATCGTGTTCAGCCGCTGGTCCCTCATCGCCAGCTCAGTCGGCATCGTCGCCTTGGCGGCGTGCGGCGGGACCACGGAGCCCCCCGCTCCCGCTGGCATCACCGTGACGCCATCCACGCTGTCGTTCTCCGCGAGAGGGGCCACGAAGCAGCTCACAGCCGCAGTCACCGACCAACATGGCAACGCGCTCCAGAACGCCACTGTGACTTGGGCCTCCAACAACACCGCGGTCGTCACCGTTTCTTCCAATGGGCTGGCGGCCTCTGTGGGCAACGGCACGACCCAGATTGTCGCGACGGCGGGGTCGGTGAACACCCCGGTGACGGTCACCGTCGCCCAGGCGGCCTTCACTCTCAAGAAGACCGGTGGCGACAACCAGAGCGCGTCGGTCGGGACCCAGTTGCCCCAGGCCCTGGCCGTGCAGGTGACCGACTCGCTCACCAATCCAGTCCCCAACGCCTACGTCAGTTTCACCGTGACGTCGGGAGGTGGCAGCGCGACCCCAGCCGCGGCCTACACAGATGGAACGGGCAACGCCAGCACCCAGTGGACTCTCGGCACGACTACGGGCGTCCCGCAGCGAGTGACTGCGAACACCGGCCCCCTCGCGGCTGCAGTCTTTAGCGCGACGGCAACAGCCGGACCGCCGCAGACTGTGGTGAAGCAGGCCGGCGACAACCAGACGGTGGGCGTCGGCACCGCTGTTGCGATCAAGCCATCGGTGTTGGTGAGCGATCAGTACGGCAACCACATCCCCAACGCGACAGTGACGTTCACGGCCGGGGCGAACAGCGGCAGCGTGACGGGTGGCACGGTGCTGACGTCGGCGTCGGGGATCGCCACAGTGGGTGGATGGACGGTCAACAGCAGCCCGGGGATGGACACGCTATACGTGACAGTCGCCGGGATTACGGGCAACGCGGCCCGGTTTCTGGCGAAGGCGGCGACGCCTGGTCCGCCAGCGTCAGTGGTTGTGCAGGCGGGGGACGCTCAGACCGGCCTCATCGGGTACGCGCTCAACTTCGCGCCGGCGGTGCTGGTTCGCGACACCGCGGGCATTCCATCGGCCAATGTTCAGGTGACTTTCGCGGTCGCCAGCGGCGGCGGCAGCGTCACCAATGGTACCGTCATGACTGGGAGCGACGGTGTGGCGACTGTCGGCAGCTGGACGATCGGGGGAACGATCGGCTCGAACACACTGACCGCCACCGTCACCGGCAGCGGGATCACCGGTAATCCGCTGACATTCACCGCCGACGGCCAGGGGCCGGCCTACACTATCACGTTGCGCTATCTCAGCGCAGTCCCCACGGGCACCCGGAAGGCCGCAGTTGACAGCGCGGTGGCGCACTGGCAGCGCATCACCTACGGCGCGCTGCAGCCCATTACCCTGAACGTGCCCGCGAACCAGTGCTTCCCAGGACAGCCGGCGATCAATGAGACGATAAACAATATCCTCATCTACGTTAGCATCGACTCGATCGACGGACCCGGAAAGATTCTCGCGGAGGCGGGCCCTTGCTACGCCCGTAGCAGCTCATGGCTGCCCATCATGGGCCTGATAAAGGTCGACTCCGCTGACATCGGGACCTACGATGCGAACGGCCAGCTACCCTCGATCATCCTGCATGAAATGGGGCATGTGCTCGGATTCGGCACGATCTGGACGTACCAGAACCTGTTGGTGGGCGCCGTCGCTTCTGGCGGCACCGATCCGCACTTCATCGGATCGCAGGCGCTCGCCGCGTTCGACCGGATCGGCGGAACGAATTACACCGGTGGGGCCAAGGTTCCTGTAGAGAACGTCGGTGGTTCCGGGAGCATCGATGGGCACTGGCGCGAATCGGTCTTCGGGAACGAGTTGATGACGAGCATACTCAACGCAGGTACGAACCCGCTGAGCGTGCTGTCGATCGCCTCGATGGGGGACGACGGATACACGGTGAACTACGCGGCCGCAGACCCGTACATGCACACGTTCTCGTTGCTTGCGGGCCCCGCCGCCGCGAGCGGTGTGCACATGCAGAACGATATCCTGAACCTGCCCATTTTCGTGGTGGACGCGGCGGGTCGGGTGAGGGCGGTACTGCGGCGATAATCAGGCTGGCACTCTTCCTGCTGCCTACCAGTCTCAGGGCATGATCCGTATGTTCCTGGCGGGGGGCGGTAGCTCAGCTGGGAGAGCACCTGGTTTGCAACCAGGGGGTCGTGGGTTCGAATCCCATCCGCTCCACTCGTTGCTCCACACGAGCAGGACGTAACCTACCAAACTCGGGCCGTCTCGGATGCTTCCATGAGCCTGATTGATCCTCGCGTTGGCGGCACCGGGAAT
>WNFD01002608.1_pt1 | contig 27005 bp, 24 predicted proteins | sample 5400491 | NCBI WGS metagenome assembly WNFD01 (sample SAMN13153343, study PRJNA577476) | soil metagenome | isolation source: 120 cm saprolite under Douglas fir tree site 2 hole 2 replicate 2 | place: USA:California | collected 2015-04-18
CCAGCAGCGTGTCGCCGCCGGAGACTTCCACCTTGCCGGGCGCGGGCTCGAGATTGAGCTTCCTCACCACGCCGTCCTCGACCAGCATCGAATAGCGCTTGGAGCGGATGCCGAGCCCGTTGCCGGAGGCGTCCAATTCCATGCCGATCGCCTTGGCGAAGTCGGCATTGCCGTCGGCGAGGAAGACGGCCTCGTCGCGCTGGTCGGTGTCGCGCTTCCAGGCGTTCATGACGAAGGCGTCATTCACGGACACGATCGCGATGGTGTCCACGCCCTTGTCCTTGATCGCATAGGCGTTCAGGAAAATGCTCGGCAGGTGCATCTTGTGGCAGGTGCCGGTGTAAGCACCGGGAACGGCAAAGAGCGCGACCTTCTTGCCCTTGAAGACGTCGTCCGTGGTTTTGACCTGCGGACCTTCCGCCGTCATCACGCGAAACTTGGCCTCGGGCAGCTTGTCGCCAACTTGAATGGTCATCGTCAATTCTCCTTGAGTGGGCGGAGGTGTCTTAGAGCATTTTCGGGGGAGGAGAAAAGCATTTTACCAAGGTTTGACGCCCGCGAAAGCATCGAACCCGGAATCCTGGGATTCCGGGTTCGCTTCGCGCCCCGGAATGACGGGGTGGGAAATCGTGCATTGCCAATGACGACCGCAGAGCCTCAAGCCGCCGCCGCCTTCTTTTCGTCGCGCAATTGCCGGCGCAGGATCTTGCCGACATTGGTCTTCGGCAGGTCGGTCCTGAACTCGATCTGCTTGGGCACTTTGTAGTTGGTCAGTTGCCCGTGGCAGAACTTGACGATGTCGTCTGCGGTGACGTTCGGGTCCTTCTTGACAACGAACGCCTTGACCGCCTCGCCGGACTTCGCGTCCGCAACGCCGATCACCGCGCATTCGAGCACGCCGGGATGGCTTGCGATCACCTCCTCGATCTCGTTCGGATAGACGTTGAAGCCCGAGACCAGGATCATGTCCTTCTTTCGGTCGACGATCTTGGTGTAGCCGTCGTCCGACATGATGCCGATATCGCCGGTGCGGAAATAGCCGTCCTTGGTCATCACCTGCGCCGTCTCGTCCGGCCGGTTCCAGTAGCCGGCCATCACCTGCGGGCCCTTGGCGCAGATTTCGCCCGGCTCGCCGAGCGGCATTTCGTTGCCGTCGTCGTCGCGGATCGAGATGTAGGTCGACGGCACGGGAATGCCGATCGAGCCGGTGAACTCGGCCATCGTTGCCGTGTTGCAGGTCAGCGTCGGCGAGGTTTCGGACAGGCCATAGCCTTCCGCGATGCTGCAGCCGGTGAGTTTCTTCCACTGCTCGGCCACCGGGCGCTGCACCGCCATGCCGCCGCCGTTCGAAATCTTCAGCTTGGAGAAGTCGATCTTGGTGAAATCCGGATGATGCAGCAGCGCGTTGTAGAGCGTGTTCACCGCCGGGAAGCTGCTGACCTGGTACTTCATCAGCTCCTTGATGAAGCCAGGAATGTCGCGCGGGTTTGGAATCAAGAGATTGACGCCGCCGGCGCGCACCGCCAGCAGGAAGCAGGCGGTCAGCGCGAAGATGTGATAGAGCGGCAGCGCGCAGACGATGAAGAGCTGATCGATATTCGGAGACGATGCCAGCGCGGGCTGCAGCCAGGCGTCGTTTTGCAGCACGTTGGCGAGGATGTTGCGATGGAGCAGCGTCGCGCCCTTGGATACGCCCGTGGTGCCGCCGGTATATTGCAGGAAGGCAACGTCGCTCGCTTCGATCTTCGGCTTGCTGAAGGGCTTGCCACGGCCGGCCGCGAGCGCGTCGTTGAAGGTGACGGCGGAGGGAAGCGAATAGGCCGGCACCATCTTCTTGACCCGCCGCACCACCAGATTGACGATGACGCCCTTGAAGCCCAACAGGTCGCCCATGCTGGCGACGATCACATGCTTGAGCATGGTCTCAGTGATCACCTTCTGCACCGTGGTGGCGAAGTTCTCCAGCACGACGATTGCCTCTGCGCCGGAATCCCGGAGCTGATGTTCGAGCTCGCGCGGGGTGTAGAGCGGGTTGACGTTGACGACCGCGTAGCCGGCGCGCAGCACGGCGGTGGTGGCGATCGGGTATTGCAGCACGTTCGGCATCATCAGCGCGACGCGCGCGCCCTTAGTGAGGCCGAGGCTCTGCAGATAAGCGGCAAACGCCAGCGACATCTCGTCGAGATCGCGATAGCTGATCGACTTGTCCATGCAGATGAAGGCCTTGCGGTCGGCGAACTTCGCAAAGCTTTCTTCCAATAGCTCGACCAGCGATCCGTACCGCGTCGTGTCGATATCGGCGGGCACGCCGGGTGGATATTGCTTGAGCCAGATCCGCTCCATGGTGTTTCCCCTCTTTCCTTTGCCTCTGCCCTCTCGCCTTGCCCGGCGTCCCGTTTCTCGGGGTGGGACGGCTTGTTTCCGGGCAGTATTGGGCCATGCGGCCGCCATGGCAAGCGGACGAGGCGCTGTTGGTAGACGGTCGATGAACGGCGCGGGGGTGTCGAGCCCGGTCGGCTCAACCTCTCCCCTATGGGGAGAGGTCGATTTGCGCAGCAAATCGGGTGAGGGGGTTCAGGACTATCGAGGGACCGCCGTCCCTCACCCCAACCCTCTCCCATCGAAGTCGGATATATCCGACTTCGACAATTTGAGATGCCCAACTCGGGTAAACCCGAGTTGGGTGGGGAGAGGGGGCGCACCTGCGCTGCGGGCACAGTTCGATCTCATCTCACCGCGCGTCAGCCGGAGGTGCTCTTCGCGGGCTTCGCGTCGCCTTTGGGCTTTGCCGCGGCCTTGGGCTTCGCGGGCTTCGCCGCAGCCGGCTCGGTTGCGGCGGGCTTTGCATCCGGCTTGGCATTGGCATGACGCACCGCGGCCGGCTTGCCGGCCGTCTTTGCGTCGGATTTGGCGTCGCCCTTGACCTCGCCCTTGGCCTCCTTTGGCTCGGAGGCGGCGGCAAGCTTCCTGGCGCCGCGCGACTTCTTGCCGTGCCGGACCGTCTGGCTGTCGGCGTCGGCGGCCACCGCCGCGATCAGGGCCGCGCCGGTGCGCGCCGGGCCGGTGTAGACCGGGATCGGCTCCGAGGGCGCGGGCGCTGCGGCCATCAGGTCCGAGGGCTTCGCCAAAGGCGGCAGCAATCCGGCAGCGAGGAATGTGGCGCCGGAGGACACGCTGCTGCTTCCGGATTCACCCGCGGTGCTGGCCACGGTGTCATCCTCGTCGCTCTCCGGCCGCTTGTGCTTGCCGCCGCACATGTCGTCGCGCAGGTTCGGCGGAGAGGCATCGATCGGGGCCAACTGGTCGACGGTGCCGAGCGACGGTTTGAGCCATGCCAGCCCGTTGCCGCCGAAGCCGCGATCCAGCATTTGCGCGGCGCGCACCGCGCGCATGGTGCCGGACGAAGAGCCGAGCACCACCGCGATCAGCCGGCGGCCGTCGCGGGTGGCGGAGGCGACCAGATTGTAGCCGGAGGCGCAGATGAAGCCGGTCTTGAAGCCGTCGGCGCCGGGATAGCGCCCGATCAGCTTGTTGAAATTCTGCGTGACCCTGCGGCCGAACCGGATCGAGGGGATGTGCACGAAGTACTCATACTCCGGCAGGTCCTTGATGATCGCGCGCGCCAGGATCGCAAGATCGCGCGCCGAGGTGATCTGGCCGTCGGCGGGCAGGCCGTTCGGATTGACGTAGCTCGTCTGCGTCATGCCGAGCTTCTGCGCGGTCTGGTTCATCATGACGGCGAAACCGTCGATCGAGCCGCCGACGCCTTCGGCGAGCACCACGGCCATGTCGTTGGCCGATTTTACCAGCATCATCTTCAGCGCATTGTCGATGGTCACCTGCGTGCCGGGCTTGAAACCCATCTTCGACGGCGATTGCGATGACGCGACCGGCGAGACCGTGACCAGCGTGTCGAGCGTGATCTTGCCGTCCTTGACGGCCTTGAGCGTGACGTAGGCCGTCATCATCTTGGTGACCGAAGCGGGATACCAGGGCATCGTCGCGTTCTCGGCCTCGAGCACCTTGCCGGTGTCGGCCTCGATCACCAACCGCGCCTCGGCCTGCGCGGCGCACGGCGCGAGCAACGTCAGCGCGGCGACGAGAACGAACCGGTTCGGCGGCGATTTGCGAAGCAACGAGCGGAGAAAATGCACTATCGGTTCCGGTCCTTTGAGACCCGTGCAGGAGCAGACTGCAACACGAGGTCCCGACATCTGACATTCGGGTTTCAAGCGAGGCCGGCGCGGCTGATCGCGACGCGTGCAAACCTATACCGGCTTGCCGGTCGAGAACAGAGGCTCGAACGATGAATTCAACGGCGAATTCGGCGCAAATTTCGGTGACAATCAAACCCTGCAATCAAACCCTAACAGGCGCGCTGCCGCCTTCGGGTTGCGGTATGCCGGCACGCGCCTGCTCTCGCACGTGATTTTGCACCATGAACTGCGCCCTGGCGAGTTCCGCGAAATGGCCGCCTTTCGCCACCAGTTCATCGAAAGTTCCGCTTTCGATCACGCGGCCGCTTGCGAACACCAGGATGCGCGTGGCGTTGCGGATGGTGGAGAGGCGATGGGCGATCACGAATGTCGTTCGTCCCTTCATCACCTCGTCGAGCGCCGCGTTGACCTTGGCCTCGGTGACCGCATCGAGCGCCGAGGTCGCCTCGTCGAGAATCAGGATCGGCGGATCCTTCAGCAGCGCGCGCGCGATCGACAGCCGCTGCCGTTCGCCGCCGGACAGCATGCGCCCGCGCTCGCCGGCATTGGTCTCGAAGCCGCGCTCGCTGCGCTCGATGAAATCCAGGGCCTGCGCGCGGGCCGCGGCGAGCCTGAGATCCTCCTCGGTGGCGTCGGGCTTGCCGACGCGCAGATTGTCGGCGATCGAGCGGTCGAACAGCAAAGCTTCCTGGAATACCACGCCGATGTTCCGCCGGAGCGCCGTCAGCTTCAGGCCGCGGACGTCCATGCCGTCGATCCTGATGAAGCCGGATTGCGCATCGAACGCGCGGTGCAACAGCGCGATCGCGGTCGATTTGCCGGCGCCGGTCGGGCCGACCAGCGCGATGGTCTGGCCGGGCAGTGCTGCGAAGGAAAGGTCTTCGACCGCCGGCCGCTTGCCGTCATAGGAAAAACTGACGTCGCTGAACTCGACCAGGCCCGACAACCGCCCGGTGTCGATCGCGTCGGGGCGGTCGCGCACCGCCGGAACCGCATCCAGCACGTTGAAGAACTCCGTTAGCCGCGGCGCCTCCATGAACACGTTGTTGATAAAGGAGACCACCTGTTCGAGCTTCTGGATCAGCATGGTGGCGAAGGACACGAACATCACGATCTCGCCGACCGTGGTGAGGCCCGCATCGTGCAGCGCGATGCCGACGGTGAAGATCGCGAGCACCGTGATCGTGGTGGAAGCGCGGGTGATGACGGTGACCAGCGCCCACCACGACAAGACAGGCATCTGCGCCGCGAGCAGCTTGTCGGCGACGCCGCGCACGCCCTGAACCTCGGCGTCGATGCGCACGAAGCTCTGCACCAGCGCGACATTGCCGAGCGCGTCGGAGGCGCGCGCGGAGAGGTCGCTGTAATGCTGCTCGACCTCGCTCTGCATCCCATAGGTCTTGCGCACCACCAGCGTGGTCAGCACCGTGAACACCACGCACAGTATGAACAACAGGATCGAGAGCCGCCAGTTGATGTAGAGCGACAGCGGCAGCAGCACCACGACCGACATGATCGCTGCGAAATGCTCGCGGAAGAAGCCGAGCCAGAGCCGCCACAGCGCATCGGTGCCGTTCAGCATCACCTTCATCAGACGCCCGGAATGGGTGCCGGAGTGGAAGGTGAGCGGCAGCTGCAGGATGTGCTCGAAATAGTCGGTCAGCACCGCCTGCCGCTGCCGGTGTGCCAACCGGTCCGCATGCAGCGCGACCGCGGCGCCGGCCACGATCGCGAACAGGCCGAACGCCACCCATGCCGCCAGCAGCGGCCAGGGTGAGGGCGAAGGCGAGGCGCCGACGGTCTTGCCGGAGAGAACGTCGACAATGCGGCCGAATAATACCGGTTCGGCGAACTGGGCCGCGGCCAGGGCCAGGTTGGCGGCGGCGAGGATCCAGCCGAGTCCCGCCTCCTTGCCGAGCAGTTGGAGCACGCGGGTGTAGAGGCGGAGCAGGGACATTTCTTTGAAAAACTCTGGAGGAGGGATCGATCGGGCTATTAAAGCCGCATTTTAACCAGGGATCAGCGGACAGACATAGCTCAATTGATCAGCCGGCCGCCGACCGGCGGCAGAAAACCGTCGTCGAAAACGTCGGCGGCCACTGGCCGCTTGCGGAATTTGTGTTCCTCGGCGATCTGATCGATCGCGCGCTCGAGGCGGGCGGAATCGACGCCGCCGAGGCCGTCGCGCTTCACCTCCGCGGTCAGGATGTTGTCGGAGATCACGGTGCGCAGCCGGTCGAGCTCAAGGTCGCGCAAACCGCCATTCATCCGGTTGACCACGTCGTCGACGGCGCGCGCAGGATCCTTGATGGACAGATGGGTGCCGGCGATCACGGCGCGGACGAAGCCTCTCACGGCTTCCGGCTTCCCCGCGGCGAACGCGGGATTGACGATGAGCGCGAAGCCGTAGGCCTCGCAGCCATAGTCGGCATAACGGAGCACCGCGAGATCGTCCGCCGGCACGCCGCGATCGCGCAGATTGACGGCCGAGAGGTAGGAAAAGCCGGCGACCGCGTCGACCTGGCCCGCCGAGAGGATCGGCTCGCGCACCGCGGCGCTGATCTTGTACAGCTTCACGCCCGCGGCCTTGATGCCGTTGTCTTTGGTGAGCGCCGGCCACAGCCGGATCGAAAGGTCGCTCTCGGCGACGCCGAGCGTCTTGCCCTCGATATCGGAGAGCACGCGGATGCCGCGGCTCTTGCGGGCGACGATGGCGTAGGGCGCCTGGTTGAACAGCACAAACACCGCCTTGACCGGCGGCGCGTCCGCCTTGTCGTGGAAGCGGATCAACTCGTTGATGTCGGCGAGCGCCATGTCGCTGGCGCCCGAGGCGACGCGGGCGATGGCGTCCGGCGACCCGTTGACGACATTGGTTGCGACCGAGAGCCCCTCCGCCGTGAACAGGCCGCGGTTCGCCGCCGCCACGAAAGGCGCCATGCTACCGTCAAGCGGCCGGTCGAAGGTCAATTGGAGGCCGATCGGTGGCTTGACGCCCTCGGCCGCCCGGCTCGCGCCGGCCACCAGACAAGCCAGGCCCGCCGTCAAGACGAGCCGGCGGTGAATGGCGGGGGTCTGGATTACGCGCATCGGGTTACGCCGGAAAATCGGAGGACGCTGCCGCATCCTATGCCGGTTCGGTGACAGGGGATACGCACGCCCGTTCATACTGGAGCAACCAAGATGAACCGTCCATGAGCGGTTGCCAGGCGATTGCTGCCACGATTTTGCCATCGAGCGTTCTGCGTGCATTCGCCGCAGGGAACCTGAAGCGCTGCCAAGGGTTGGGTCGGGGAAGGCCGAGCGGCCGTTCTCATGGAGGATTCAGACGATGTTTATTCGGAAGGGTGCGTTTTCGGCCGCGGGCCGCGCTGCGGTGCTGGCGACGGTTGCCGCGGTGGCACTGACGGCGGTGGCGCCGTCGATGGCTGTCGCTGGCAGCGCCCCGCCTGGCAAGGGCACGGCGGTTGCGAGCAGCCCTGTGACCGACATCAGCGCCCGGCGCAGGCACGGGGGCGGCGGTGCGGCCGCTGCTGCGGCGTTTGCGGGCATCGTCGGCACCGGGCTTGCGATCGCCGCGGCCCAGAACCGCCGGGACTATTATGACGGCTACTACGACGCCCCGGCCTACTACGCCCCGCGCCCTTATTATGGCCAACCCTATTATGGCGGCTATAGGACCGGCTATCCGAACGCCGGCTGGTAATTAAACTCTGATTCAAAGTCGATCCGCCGGTCGCTCGCGCGACTGGCGGGTTTTTTGCTTGTCCGTGAGGTTGTTAACACCGTTGCCACCTGTTTGGACTATTTTCATATCTCATGAGTGATTCGCTCGAACGGCTATATCTGGCGGTACTGGCGGCCAGGGATCTCGACCCGGCGACGTCGCGGACGGCCCGGCTGTTCCAGCGCGGCCCTTCGCAGATGGCCAAGAAGCTCGCCGAGGAAGCCATCGAGGTCGTGATCGACGCGGTCAATGGCGACGCCCAGGCCGTGGTCCGCGAAAGCGCCGATCTGCTCTATAATCTCACCGTGTTGTGGGCCTCGGCGGGCGTGCGGCCCGACGACGTCTGGCGCGAAATGGAGCGTCGCGAGCTTCTGCTCGGCATTGCCGAGAAGATGCCGAAGTCGGCCGTGAAACTCGCCAAGACGGTCCCGCCGCGGGTCGCCCGGCGACCAATTGTCGCGCTCGATAATCGCCGTCTGCGCAAGCGGCACTAAATCTCCACCAAATTTCGCAATCCGGGGGCCCAATCCGGGGGCCATGGACAAATCCGGTCCATGATGGTTCATCGCGCCATGCTGAAACGGATTTACGACTGGTGTATCGACGCCGCCCACAAACCATACGCACTCTGGATCCTGGGAGCGGTGGCGTTCGCGGAAAGCTCGTTCTTCCCGGTGCCGCCGGATGTGATGCTGATCCCGATGTCGCTGGCGCGGCCGCAGCGCGCCTGGCTCTATGCCAGCGTCTGCACGGCGGCCTCGGTGCTGGGCGGCCTGCTCGGCTACGCCATCGGCGCGCTGCTCTATGACTCGGTCGGACACTGGCTGATCCAGTTCTATCACCTCGGCGACAGGGTCGAGACCTTCCGCGCGTCCTACGCGGAGTGGGGGGCCCTGATCATCATCGGCAAGGGATTGACGCCGATCCCGTACAAGCTCGTGACCATCACGTCGGGATTTGCCGGGTTCAACGTCTGGCTGTTCGTGCTGTGCTCGATCATCGCCCGAGGCGTCCGCTTCTTCGTCGCGGCGATCCTGCTCAATCGCTACGGAGACTGGATCAGGGTCAGGATCGAAAAGCACCTCGCCCTTTGGGTCTTCATCGGCGCGGCGGTGCTCGTGCTCGGCTTCCTCATCGTCTATTGGCTGCTTTAGGTTTTTTGTTTGAGCATGATCTCCGCGCAAACGCGTCGCGTTTGTTAGCTAAGGGAAAACCGCTACACATTTTTCCGGATCATGCTCGGTCGTGAGCGCTTTGCCGACCCGCGGGCTTCGGCTACCATCAGCGCCATGATGGCCCGGCCCGGCGACCTCAAGCAAATTTCCAGGACGACCGCCGCGACCGTGGGCGCGACGCTATCGATGCTGATGCTGGTCTGCGGCGGCGCCTGGCCGCAAGCGGCGCCACCTTCGACGCCGGCGCTCGGGATCCAGGAGCAGGGCCAGCCGCCGTCTCCGCAGCCCGATGCCGCCCCCTCCGCATCGCCGGAAAATCCGGGCCTGATCAACGAAATGGGCAAGCTGTTCGGCAAGATCCTGCCGCCGTTGAAGAGCCCGGGCGAGACGGTCGACGATCTGAACAGCCGCGCCAAGGATGCCGGCGACGCGCTGTCGCGGCTCGCCAAGCCGTCCTCCATGGTGTCGGGGCGCACGATCTGCCCGATTGCCGTCAACGGCACGCCCGACTGCAAGATGGGCGCCGACAAGCTCTGCCAGAGCAAAGGCTACAAGGAAGGCAAGAGCCTCAACACCGATTCCGCGCAGACCTGTTCGGCGAAGGTCCTGATCCCCGGCCGGACCCGAAAGCCCGACGACTGCCGCACCGACAATTACGTCACCTCCGCACTCTGCCAGTAGTTGGGACTCGTGAGAGCCGAATATTGATTCGTGCGCTCACCGATTTCAGCGAAACATGGCGGCTGATGTTTCTACCAAGACAAGGCCGCGCGTCGTTGGCGAGAAGGGCTCGCCGATTTGTGAGCAGCCGCGGAAATTGAACCACCCCGAATGCGCGCGCGAACGCCGGCAGCGCGTGCTCTCGGCGCGATTGCCTTTTTGGTATGATGTCTGGCATCCTTAGCGCAACGCCTCCCGCCTGCCGGAATAACCGAGAAGGAACGCCTGCAAATGTCCATGCCTGCCTTGTTCAAGGGCCGTCTGTCCATCCCCGTGATCGGTGCGCCGCTGTTCATCATTTCCGTGCCCGATCTCGTGATCGCGCAGTGCAAGGCGGGCGTGGTCGGATCGTTTCCGGCGTTGAACGCGCGCCCGGCCGAACTGCTCGACGAATGGCTGGCGCGGATCAAGGAAGAGCTCGCCGCCTATGACAAGGCGCATCCGGAAACGCCGTCGGCGCCGTTCGCGGTCAACCAGATCGTGCACCGCTCCAACAACCGGCTCGATCACGATCTGGCGCTGTGCGAGAAGCACAAGGTGCCGATGATCATCTCGTCGTTGGGCGCGCGCGAGGAGCTCAATCAGGCTGTGCACGGCTGGGGCGGCATCATCTTTCACGACGTGATCAACCAGAAATTCGCGCACAAGGCGATCGAGAAGGGCGCCGACGGGCTGATCCTGGTGGCGGCGGGCGCCGGCGGCCATGCCGGCGTGATATCGCCGCTCGCCTTCGTCGCCGAGACGCGGCATTGGTTCGACGGGCCGATCGCCCTGTCGGGCGCGATCGGCAATGGCCGCGCGATCCGCGCGGCGCGGATTCTCGGCGCCGACTTTGCCTATGTCGGCTCGGCTTTCATCGCCACCAAGGAGGCCAACGCGGTCGAGCGCTACAAGGAGATGATCACCTCGTCATCGGCGGAGGACATCGTCTATTCCAACCTGTTCACCGGCGTGCACGGCAATTATCTGAAGCCGTCGATCGTCGCGGCCGGCATGGATCCCGAGAATCTGCCGACCTCCGATCCCTCGAAGATGAGCTTTGGCACCGACGCCTCGGGCGAGCGTGCCAAGCCGAAGGCCTGGAAGGAGATCTGGGGCTCGGGCCAGGGCGTTGGCAGCGTCGGCAAGATCCTGCCCGCCGCCGAGCTGATCGCGCGCTTCAAGCAGGAATATGACGCGGCCGCCGATCCGCCGCTGTGATGCGCCGGTCGGGAGCGGAAGCGGCGCGAGACTTCGAGGAGCGTGAACAGCCATAAAAGTTCGCCCCCTCGCCGGCGTGCGGGGAGGGGGCGTTCGACCGTCACAGACCGTGAAGCGGCAAGCCCTCGGGCTATTCGAGCTCGAGGGACTGGTACTTGCCCTTGTCGTCGATGGCCGTGCCCCAGACCTTGTGCGAGGCCTGGTGCTCGGCGCGGCCGTAGCTGAGGGAAGCCCCGAGACCCAGGTCGAGATTGCGCGTGTTCTCGAGCGTATCGATCAGCTTTTCAGTGTCGAGCTGCGCGCCGGTCTTTTTCAGGGCGTCGATCAGGACAGTGGCTGCGACATAACCCTCGAGCGACACGTAGTCCGGCGTCTCGCCCGGAAAATATTTGGACAGGGCGGTCTTGTATTCGAGCACCGCGCTCGAATAGCCGGCGACCGCCGGCACCACCTGGGTCACGATCACGCCGTTGGCGTAGCGCGGCCCCAGCATCATCAATTCGTCGGCCAATTGCGAGCTGCCGACGAAGGAGACGTTGGTGTAGAGCAGGCCGGGGAACTGGTCGCGGGTCTTCTCGATGAATTTCGCGGCGGCCCGATAGGTCGCGACCATGACGACGGCCCTGATCGCCGTCTTCTGCAGCTTCAGCTCGTTGATCGCGTCCTCCACCTCGACGGTGTTGCGCTTGTAGTTGAGCCGCAGGATCGCGCTGTCGTCGACGCCGAGCGCGCGAAACGCCTTGGAGACGCCGGCAAACCCCGCGTCGCCATAGGCATCCTGCTGGGCGAGGACGGCGATCTGCCGCGGCTGCAGGTGGCGCAGCTTGATCAGGTACCGCACGACGGCGTCGGTTTCCTCAGCGTAGCTGGCGCGATAATTGAATACGTAGCGGTCGGGAGGATCGCTGCGCAGAATGCTGGCGCCGGTGAACGCGCCGAAGAACAACGCTCTCTTTTCGAGCGCGTAGGGGATTGCGACCTGTGCGGTCGGCGTTCCGACATTGCCGATGAACCCGAACACCTGCTCCTTGTCGTAGAGCTGCTTCATGGCATCGAGCGTCCGCGAAGGCTCATAGCCGTCATCGGCTGCGATCAGGCGGAGTTTTCTGCCCTCGATGCCGCCGGCGTCGTTGGTGCGGTTGAACGCCGCGTCGATCCCGAGCTTCATCTGGCGCCCGAGTTCTCTTGCCGCACCGGAGAGCGGCCCGACGATTCCGAACTTGATTTCGTTGTCGGTGACGCCGTGGACGGAGGAGGTCGCGGTCGCAGTCGGCGGGAGGGGCGCGGTCGGCGCGGTGGCGGCGGCCGCAGACGACGGCCCGATCACACCCGACAGGGTGGTCGAACTGCCAAGGCCGAGCGACCGTTCGAGATCGGAAAACTGCCGTTCCGCCGTCTTGCAGTCGATCTTTCCGAAGCTGACGACATTGCGGCCATCGGCGATGTTGCGATCGAAGCCCCGTTGAAGATCGGCGCGATCGGTGTCCTGTGGCGAAGCCTCCCGGATCACCGCTTGAAACTTGTCCACGATCACCTGAACCCGGGTGCGGTCGATATCCCGGCAGACCTGCGCCGAGCCGATGACAGGCCCGACCCGTGCTGCCAGGTCGCGGACGACCTCTATGCTGCCACCCGCGGCGCTTCCCACGGAAGCGAGGAGGGCGCCGACTAGAAACACACTCAAACGAAAAGACATCGCAAAAACTCCGCGCGGTCTGGATGATGAAAATCTCAGTTTACTCATGATGACGTACTGCCGAGGGCTCCATTTGCCGCGGTCCGATCCAATTGGCCGTGCCGCAAAAGTCATTCAAGATCGATCGGCTGGTAGATCCCAGCCTCGTCGAGGGCCGCCGTTCCCCCAGATCTTGCCCCAGATCTTGTGCGATGCCTGGTGCTCGCCGCGCCCGAAACTGAGCGTCGACCCGATGCCGAGATCGAAATTGTCGTCGAAATTGTTCGTGGCCTCGAGGCTTTCGACGACCCGTTCGGTGTCGAATTGCGGACCCACCCGTTTCAGGGCTTCGATCAGCACGTTCGCGGAAACGTAGCCCTCGAGGGATGTGTAGTCCGGCGGCTCGCCGGCAAAATACTTGGCAAGCGCGTTCTTGTCGTCGGCCTCATTCCCCGCGGTGTCGCGAATGACGGTGTGAAATTTGTCGACGATGACTTGAAGGCGGGAACGGACAATATCCCGGCAGGCCAACGTTCCGCCGACGATGGGCCCAACTCGGATGGCGAGATCCCGAACCACGTCGGTACTGCCGTCCGGCGCCGCGCTGGCCGGAGACGCAAGCAGCGCGCCAGCTAATAACATAATCCATCGAGTACGCATTACATACATAACTCCGCAATGTCCGTTCGAAAATGTCACTCCATCATGCTGAAGTTTGACCGAAGGGCTCCGCTTGCCGAGGTGCCGGCCGATGTTTCAGGCCGGCGCCGCGGGGATCATTCAAGTTCGATAGCCTGGTATTTACCAGCTTCGTCGAGCGCTGTCCCCCAGACCTTGTGCGAAGCCTGGTGCTCGCCGCGGCTGAAGCCGATCGGCGTCCCAAGGCCGATATCGAGATTGCGGGTGTTCTCCAGGATGTCGACGAGCCGCTCGGTCTCGATCTGCGGACCGCAGCGCCTCAGGCCGTCGATCAGGACGTTCGCCGAAATGAAACCCTCAAGCGAGATGTAGTCCGGGCTCTCGCCGGGGAAATATTTTGCAAGCGCGTTCTTGTATTCGAGTACCACGCTCGAATAGCCGGATACCGCGGGCACCGTCTGGGTCACGACGACGCCTTGGGTGAAGCGCGGACCCAGCAGCAACAGCTCCTCGGCGAGGGAGCTTGCGCCCACCGCCGAGACGTTGGAGTAGATCATCCCTGGGAACAGGTCACGCGTCTTCTCGATGAACTTGGCCGCCGGCCGCGTGGTCGCGATCATCACCACCGCGCGGATCGGCACCTTTTGCAGCCTGAGCTGGTTGACGGCCTCGTCCACGTCGATGGTGTTGCGGGTGTAGTTGAGACGCAGGATCGCGCTGTCGTTGATGCCGAGCGCGCGGAACGCCTTGGCGACGCCCGCGAAACCGGAATCGCCGTAGGAATCGTTCTGGGCGAACACGGCGATCTGCCGCGGCTGCAGCTTCTTTAACTTCACGAGATAGCGCACGGCGGCGTCAGCTTCTTCCGTATAGCTCGGCCGGTAGTTGAAGACATAGCGATCCGGCGGATCGTGCCGCACCACGTTGGCGCCGGTCAAAGGCCCGAAGAACAGCGCGTGGCGTTCGAGCGCATACGGCACCGCGATCGCGGCGGTCGGCGTTCCGAGGTTGCCGATAAAGCCGAACACCTGCTCCTTGTCCCAGAGCGTCTTCATCGCATCGAGCGTCCGCGTCGGCTCAAAGCCATCGTCGGCCGGAACCAGCTTCAGCGTGCGGCCATTCACACCGCCATTGTCGTTGGCGCGTGCGAAGGCGAGCTCGATCCCGAGCTTCATGTTCTTGCCGTTTTCCTTCGCGCTTCCCGAAAACGGGATGACGATCCCGAACTTGATTTCGCGATCGGTGATGCCATGCACGTTGCTCGGAGGAAGCGGCTGGGTGGGCGCGGTGGCGGCGTTGGCCGCGGAAGGCGCGATCGCGTCGGCCAGCGACGGCCCGGCGTTCGCGGTGGCATTGGCGTTCGAGGAAGCGCCAAGCGATTGTTCGAGGTCGGCGACCTGGCGGTCGGCAATCCTGCAGTCCGTCTTGCCTGTGGTCACGGCGCTTCGGCCGTCGGCGACGTAGCGGTCCAGGAGACGCGCGACGTCGGTGCGGTCGGCCTCACTGGACGACGCCTCCCTGATCACCGCCTGGAACTTGTCGATGATCACCTGGACGCGGGGCCGCGAGATGTTCTGGCAGGCCAGCGCCGAACCGATGATCGGCCCCACCCGGCTTGCAAGGTCGCGCACCACGCTCAAATTATCGCCTGGCGCCGCGCTCGCGCTGCTCGCGAGCAAGGCACCTGACAAACCACAAAGTATAAGAGCCCGGCGGGGGTTCAGGCAGGAACTCCGCACCAAGGTCAGATCGAACCACTGATTGGACATTTCGCTGTCGCCGCTTCTGTTGTTGTTTACGGGTTATTGTTGTCGTTGTTTGTTGCGGATCTCGCTATTGCGCCGGCTCGCCGGCCTTCTGGCGCCACTGCAGGAATTGCTGAAGCGTCTTGTCGGACTGCTGCTTGTCGGGTTGGTCGCGCTCGGTGGCCTGGGCCGTGTCGGTCGACGTCAGCAACGACTGGAATTCGGCGAGCGCCGGCTTGCGGGCATCATCGGTTTGCTGCGGCTGCGGCTGCGGCGGCTGCTGCGCGAGCGCGCTGGTGAACGACTGCACGGTCGCCGAGAACGAAGCCGCGGGATCCGCCTGCCGCGACGCCGGCATCATGATGACGAAAAACAGCGCGATGATCGCTGAAACGCCGATGGCGGCCGCAAGACGGCCTGCAAGTCCGAACATGGCGCCTCGCCGTTCAAGTTCGCGCGCCAGCGCGCGAGGCTCGCCAATCACCGCACGATCCATCGGCCGGCGCAGCGATTCATAGACCGCGCTCTCGAGGTGGGAGTCGAGCGGCGCCGGCGGAGAGATGCGCCCGATGGCGGCTTCGAGCCGCTTGTTGTCCAGGCCGCTTCTGTTGTCCAAGCCGCTTCTGTTGTCCAAGCCGCCTCGCGTGTCTTCGACCGGGGTGAGCCTTGGCTCCGGTCGCTCACGCAGCCGCCGGGGCGCGTAGTGCAGTGGATCGTGGGGGCCGGTTGGTTCTTGCTCACTTGATACGCTCATTACGCTACTCCTATGGACTTTCGTTTGTTGTTCGTACGGTCACCGTCCTTTGGCCGCCTTCGGAAAAGGGTCAAGACAAACAGCTCTTTTCTGCGACGGAGGATGCGCTTCTGAAGTGTGCGCTGAAATACCCGGCCGGACGTGCTGGATCGGGACGTCGGACATCAGCCGCGGAATATTGCCCGCGGAATATTGCGCGGTGTCATAAGCAGGCGATGAGATAAATCTCGCTGCCTCAGCTTGCCCACCCATTACTATTGCCTTCCCCCGGCAAACGCCCGCTCAAAAGGTTGCACGTCGCTGTGCCGCTTTCTGCGGACTGGACGATAGTGATGCTTATCGTCACCAGGATGTGATGAAGCCCTGGCAGGACGATATTAAGTTCGAATCGCGGCAGAACTGCGTTGAGTCTTTGGCTGCCATCACCGTTCCTTAAGGATCCGTAAATACCAACGTGCTGTGGAGCCTTATTTTTCAGGCATTAACCTGCCGTTAACCAACTCTGCCCACTCTTAACCATTCGATAACAAAAGGCGAGTCGAGCATCATGGATTCCAGCGTAGGACCGACACGTCAACTCGTTCGTCTCCGCGGACGCTCCTATGTCGCGTTCGTTTTTTCCCCCGTCGTGCCCATCGTAGGTTGGCTCGAGGAGATCGACGCAACGCTTGCGCGTTCTCCGGACTTCTTTGTTGGTAAGCCAGTAGTTCTGGATCTCTCGGCGCTCGATCTCAGCCAATCGGCGATCGTCCATCTCGTCAAAAGCATCGAGCAGCGAAATATTCGCGTGCTCGGCTTCGAAGGCGTCGACCCCGCCCAGCTTGACGCCAGCATGCCGCCTTTGCTGACCGGCGGCCGTCACTGCGCACCTCAACTCACTGTCGCGGAAAAGCGCGAGGCCAAGCCTCAAGCGACGTCGCTTCTGCTCGACAGCCCGGTGCGCTCCGGCCAGACGGTGATTTTCGTCGAAGGCGATGTGACGGTGCTGGGATCGGTCAGCTCGGGCGCCGAGATCGTCGCGGGCGGCTCGATCCATGTCTATGGAACGCTGCGCGGCCGCGCCATGGCCGGCGTCAACGGCAATTCGTCCGCGCGCATCTACTGCCAGAAGATCGAGGCCGAGCTGATCGCGATCGACGGCTACTACCAGACCGCGGAAGAGCTGGATGCGGATTTGCGCTCCAAGCCGGCACAAGCCCGGCTCGACGGCAAGATCATGAGGGTCACGGCGCTCACCTGAATTCGTTTTTGTAACTGTAGAATTTGTAACTGTAGAGGAGGCAAGAAATGGCGAAGGTGCTCGTTGTGACGTCCGGCAAAGGCGGGGTCGGCAAGACCACTTCCACCGCAGCGATAGGAGCTGCGCTGGCGCAGGCCGGACAGAGGGTCGTGGTGGTCGACTTCGACGTCGGCTTGCGCAACCTCGACCTTGTGATGGGCGCCGAGCGGCGGGTCGTTTTCGATCTCATCAACGTGGTGCAGGGCGTCGCGAAGCTCCCGCAGGCGCTGATCCGCGACAAGCGCCTGGACCATCTGTGGCTGCTGCCGGCGTCGCAGACCAAGGACAAGGATGCGCTGACCGAGGAAGGCGTCGGACGCGTCATCGGCGAGCTGCGCGGCAACTGCGACTGGGTTCTCTGCGACAGTCCGGCGGGCATCGAGCGCGGCGCGATGCTTGCCATGCGCTATGCGGACGAGGCGATCATCGTCACCAATCCGGAAGTCTCCTCGGTGCGCGACTCCGATCGCATCATCGGCATGCTCGATTCGAAAACGGTCAGGGCCGAGAAGGGCGAGCGGGTCGAGAAGCATGTGCTGATCACGCGCTACGATTCGGGACGGGCGGCGCGCGGCGAGATGATCACCATCGAGGACATTCTCGAAATCCTGGCGACGCCGCTGCTCGGCATCATTCCCGAGAGCCAGGACGTGCTGCGCGCCTCCAATGTCGGCTCGCCGGTGACCCTGAACAATCCCGCGAGCGCGCCCGCCCGCGCCTATCTCGACGCGACCAAGCGCCTGCTTGGCGAGACCGTTCCGATGCTGGTGCCGGGCGAGCGCAAGGGGCTGATGAACCTGTTGTTGGGAAGGAGGGCTGCATGAGCATTCTGCGGCTTTTCTCCAGCCGTCCTGCGCCGGAGCCAGTCCCTGCGACTGCGCCGATCGCACGGGAGCGGCTGCAGATTCTGTTGGCGCACGAGCGCGGGGCGCGCGGTCAGCCCGACCTCTTGATGCAGTTGCGCGAGGAAATTCTGGCCGTCGTGTCGCGACATGTTAAACTCGATCCGGACAAGGTGATCGTCAAGATGGAGAGAGGAAAGCATGTTGCCGAGCGGCATTGAAAACAAGTTCGCCGCGACCGGATGACGGTCGTGGCCGGCCGGGCGGCCTCCGGACGGCGCCCGTGACCTGATGGACGCCATCTATCGTGTTGACGGCCGCCGCGTCCACGTAAGCCCTCACGCCGCCGGTCCCTGGGACCCATCGATGCAGCACGGCTCGGCGCCGGCGGCGCTCGTCGTCTGGGCCGCGGAAAATATTCCGACACCGCTGCCGATGCGGATCGCGCGCGTCACCATCGATCTGATGCGGCCGGTGCCGCTGGCGCCACTCACAATCAAGACGGACGTCAAGCGCGAGGGCCGCAAGATTCAGCTTTGCGCCGTCACGCTGCTCGCGGACGATGTCGTCGTGATCGCGGCCAGCGTGCTCAAGATCAAGACCCAGGCGCCTGCACTGCCGTCCGGGATCGCCGAGCGCCCCGTCGACCTTCCGGGTCCCGATGCGTCGCGGCCGGAGCCCGCGGATTTTTCCGCAAGTCCCTTTGTCAAGGGAATGTCGCTGCGTGCCGCGCGCGGCCGGTTCGGCGTACCGGGTCCGGGCGCGATCTGGTATCGCGTCGAATGGCCGCTGATCGAAGGCTTTTCGGTGTCGCAGGCGATGCGCGCCGTGGTCGCCGCGGATTTCTGCAACGGCACGGCGCCCTCGCTCGATTTCCGGCAATGGACCTTCATCAACGCCGATCTCACCGTGAACATGGCGCGCGAGCCGGTCGGCGACTGGATCCTGCTCGACGGCTGCTCCTGGATCGGCCCTGATGGCGCCGGACTTGCGATGGCGCGGCTCGCCGACCAGCGCGGCACCTTCGGCCGCGCGGTGCAGAGCCTCGTCATCGAGAAGCGATGAGCGGCGGCCGATGGCAGGCGGGCCGTCCCGCTAGAGCAGGATGATTTTAAGTTAAATCGGCATCACCAGCTCCGTCATTGCGAGCCACCGGGTCGGCGCGAAGCGCCGCCCGATGACAGGCTCCGCGAAGCAATCCAGGGCCACGAAGAAAAGTCTGGATTGCTTCGTCGCGGAGCCTGTCATCGGGCGCGCATTCGCGCGACCCGTTGGCTCCTCGCAATGACGACCAATCCGACTCAACCTCAACTCATCACGCGCTTACCCCACCATCCGGTCGCGGCCGGCCCAGAAGGTTGCGCGCAGCGCCTTCTTGTCGACCTTGCCGACGCCGGTCATCGGCAATTCCGTGACGAACCGGATCTGCTTCGGCGCATGCGCCGAGCCCTTGCGCGATTTTACCAGGCCGATCAGTTCGTCGGCGTTGGGGCGGGCGCCCTCGCGCGTCACCACGACCGCGGTAACGGCCTCGCCCCATTTGTCGTCGGGCACGCCGACCACGACGCACATCGCGACGTCCGGATGCTGCGACAGCACGTCCTCCACCTCGCGCGGGAAGATGTTGAAGCCGCCGGAGACGATCATGTCCTTCTTGCGGTCGAGGATGAACATGTAGCCGCGCTCGTCGGCGCGCGCGATGTCGCCGGTGTGCAGCCAGCCGTTCTTCAGCGTCTCCGCGGTGGTCTCGGGCCGCTTCCAGTATCCGGCCATCACATGCGGCGCGCGCACGCAGATCTCGCCGGCCTCGCCGGTTCTGACCTCGCGGTCGTCCTCGTCGAGGATCTTCACCTCGCAGGCGGCGATCGGGAAACCGCAGGACAGCAACAATTCCGGCGTCTTCGGGTCGTGGTCTTCCTTGCGCAAGACCGACACCGGATAGCATTCGGTCTGGCCGTAGAGCTGCGAAAACACCGGGCCGATCCGCTCGATGCTCTCGACCAGCCGCGACGGCGACATCGCCGAGGCGCCATAGAGCACGAGCTCGAGCGAGGAGAGATCGGTCTTGCCGAGCGCGGGGTGATCGAGCAGCACATAGATCATGGTCGGCACGAACAGCGTGAAGTTGATGCGTTCGCGCGCGATGGTGTTGAACACCGCCTCCGGGTCGAAGCCTTTGAGCATGTGCACGGTGCCGCCGCGCATCAGGGTCGGCAGCACCTTGGTGCCGGCGACATGGCTGATCGGCGCCACCGTGAGATAGCGCGCGCCGTCGGGGATCTCGAAATCGGCGAGGATCGCGTTGGCATAGCCGCCATATTCGCGATGGGTGCGCAGCGCGCCCTTGGATTTGCCGGTCGTGCCGCCGGTATAATTGAGCGTCGCGATATCGTCGGCTTGCGCGAAGCTGCGCGCCGTGGCGTGACCGGCCTGCTCGATCGCGGCCAGAAGGTCGGCGCCGTAATCGGCCGGTCCGAGCGTGAACACGGTCTTAAGGCATGAAGCCTCATGACTTGAAGCCTTGGCGGCGAGCGCGCCGCCACGATCGCGAAACGCCGCGGCGTCGACCACCAGCATCTGCGCCTCGGAATCCTCCAGCTGGAACAATTGATCGTCCAGCGAGCCCAACGGATGCAGCCAGGTGATTGCAAGCCGCGACAATTGCGCGGCGACGCCGGCGCACCAGCTGTCGGCGCGGTTGGCGGTCAGGAACGCGACCCGCGCGCCTGCGTCGAGGCCAAGCCGGGAGAAAACGCCCTGGATGCGGCCGATCAGGTCGGTCGCGCCTTGATAGCTGAGCGATCCGCCGGGCCAGCTGAACGCGGTCCGCGACGGATAGCGCGTCAACGCCCGCAATGTCTGTGCGCAGACCGGTGGAAATGCGTAGAGCGGATTGCTCATCTCGTCCTCCCGCGATCGTGTCTGTTTTTGTTTTGTCTTTTTGTCTTGTCTTTTTGTTTTAGGCCTTCGATCGTGCCAATGTCGGCGGCAACGCTAGCACAACGACGCCGGTGCTCAAATCGATGACCGTGCCAACGACCGATCCTCTCGCGCGCTTTCGCGACCGGCTGAGCCTGCCGCTGATCGCGGCGCCGATGTTTCTGGTCTCGGGCGTCGAGCTCGTCGCCGCCGCCTGCCGCCATGGCGTGATCGGCGCCTTCCCGACGGTGAATTGCCGCAGCAGCGCCGAACTCGAGGCTTGGCTGACCGAGATCGAAGACCGCTTGCGCGCGTCGTCGGACGCGCTCGGCAAACCCGCGGCGCCGGTCTGCCCGAACCTGATCGTACATCGTTCCAACGCGCGGCTTTCGGAGGACTTGCAGGTGCTGCTGCGGCATCAGCCCGAGATCGTCATCACCTCGGTCGGATCGCCGCAGCCGGTGTTGACGCCGCTGCACGACGCGGGCGCGCTGGTGTTCGCCGATGTCGCATCCATCCGCCACGCCGGGCGCGCGATCGAAGCCGGCGCGGATGGGCTCGTGCTGTTGACCGCGGGCGCGGGCGGCCAGACCGGATGGCTCAATCCGTTCGCCTTCGTGCGCGCGGTGCGCGCGTTCTTCGACGGGCCGATCGTGCTGGCGGGCGGCGTCAGTGACGGCCGCGCGCTGCGCGCCGCCGAAGTGCTCGGCTGCGATCTCGCCTACATGGGCACCAAGTTCATCGCCACGCGCGAGAGCATGGCCGATCCCAGATACAAGGCGATGCTGGTCGAAAGCTCCGCCGACGACATCCTGCTCACGTCGGCCTTCACCGGCCTGCAGACCAACATGCTGAAACCGTCGATCGCCGCTGCCGGCCTCGATCCCGACAACCTGCCGCCGCGCGGCGCGATCGACATCGGCAAGGACATCGACGTCACCGCGCGCGAGCAGACCCCGAAACGCTGGCGCGATGTCTGGAGCGCCGGGCACGCCACATCCGGTGTGACGGACGTGCCAAAAGTTGAAGAACTCATTTCTCGCACGATATGCGAGTATCGACGCCCCGATATGCGCCGGGACGAGCCGGCCTCCGGAGCCGCACGGCCCTCGGCTTAACGCGCTGTTAACCAAGCCGCCCCGACAATCGGTCCCCGAAGCCCAGGCTCGGTGACGCCGTGAAGGCCGCGCCGGAGCCGGGTCCGATGGGGACGGCCGATGCACGTCAACTCGCTTTTCAGGAAGACGCCTGCAACGTTGGATGAGATCAGGGTCAGGGTCACGCATGCGCTGCGGCGCCATCCCTTGTGCCGCAACGTGCAGTTCGACGTCGTCAGCACGCCGCGGACGCCGAGAGGATACAACTGGACCGTGAGTCTGAGGTCGATTGAGCCCCGAGCGTTGTGGGAGGCCTCTGATATCGTTGCCGATATTCAAGAGGCCTATGAACTTTCCGCCGCGGCTTGATTTTCGCTAACTTTTAAGCGTATTTTCGCGCCGGTCGAGCGTCGTCGTCGCCGCATCAGGGGCGCGGATAAGCCTTAATTAATACCAAGTTTCGGTGAAAATCGCGGCCGGTCTAACGGCCGGAACGGAGCACTGTTTGACCAGATTAATCACTATCATCACCCTGACCTGCTTTCTGCTCGTCGGCGCTGCCGCGACCAGCATCCTGACCCGCGAAAGCATGCAGGCGGCGGGTGCCGAAACTCCCGCACTGGTTGTAAAGAACCCTGTCGCGAATCGGGAAAGTAAGCGCGACCGGCTGGCGGTGGCGAGTTTGGCACTGGCCTCCCTGGAGCCGCAGCAATCCGCAAGCGCCAACGAATCGCTTCGGCAGGCCTATGCCGCCTCCAGCGCCGCCGACATCGAGGCCGCAAAGGCCGTGGCCGCGCTGCCGCAGGTCGTGCCACAGCCGGCGGCGCCCAAGGCGAAGGCCGCGGCGATCAAGCCGCAGCCGCAGAAATCCTACGCGCTTTTGAGCGACGGACAGATCGCCGGCATCAAGGAGCGGCTCAAACTCTCGTCCTCGCAGGAATCCTATTGGCCCGCGGTGGAGACCGCGCTGCGCGCCGTCGCGCGCAAGATCCACACCTCGCGCCAGGCCAGTCCGGATGCCACCACCGCATCGCAGATCGATCCGGATTCCGAAGAGGTCCAGCAGCTGAAGTCGGCGGCGATGCCGCTGTTGTTCCAGCTCCGCGAAGACCAGAAGGAAGAAGTCCGCAAGCTCGCCCGCATCATCGGGCTGGACAAGGTCGCCTCCGCGATCTGAGGCAGCGCGATCTGAGCCAGAGGAGGGCGGAAGGCGTTTCGCTCTCGCGGGCTGGTTCCAAGCTCCCAACCTCGTTCCGTGGCCGCGTCTTGTGCAAGCGCGCGTCGATCGCGGTTCCGTGGGTTTTACCTGAAGTTTGGCTTTATCTGAGGTTTGGGTATCGCCGGAACATCCCCACAGCTCGAACGTTGCCCGCGCATGGATGGAGGGAGCCGACCATGCGCACTTCAATGGCTTATCTGGCGGGAGCCGGAACCGTCGTCATCACAATGGCAGCCGGCATCGGCGGTGGATTGGTGATCGGCAACATCATGAGCCCGCAGGCGCCGAAGCAGGAGCTGAGCAAGCTCGAGCGGCGCGGCGCGACCGAGACGCCGCCTTCGACAAAAGATCCGCTGGTGCCGGTGCCCTATCTCGCAGCGACGCAGGCGGCTTCCAACAGTCCGGTCGTGGTCTCGCCGTCGCCGCTGAATGCCCAGCCCGCGCAGGCCGACGCCGGCAATGCGACTCCGCAAACGACGCAGGCGGCCGCATCAGCGCCAAGCCCGCAATCCTCCGAGGTGCAATCCTCCGAAGTGACGGCGTCGAATGATCAATCTGCCAAGTCTGATCAATCCGCAAAGTCTGATCAATCCGCGAAGTCGCCGGATGGATCAAAGCCCGAGGCGTCGAAATCCGAGGCCTCAAGGGTCTCGGATGCGCCGGTATCAAAATCCACGGCGCCCACGGCGCAACCCGCGGCGACACGTGAGCAGGCCTCCACGGCGGACGACTCCTACGCCAAAGCCCGCGATGCGGATCTGAAGCGTGCGGCCGAGCGGCGCAAAGCCGAACGCCGTTCGCAATGGGCGGACCGGCGCCGCTATCAGCCGAGCCGCGAGCAGGAGCTGCGCGATGTCGAGGAGAGCGTGCGGGAAGACAGCGGGGCGCGTGTCTATGAGCAAAGGCCGGTGCGGCTTGAATATCCGCAGGTCAGGTTCTTCGACGCGGAATAAGGCTTTCCGCCGCGCGTAAAAATGCCACGAAGAAAAATGCCACGAAGCTCGCCACGACATCTCGTAACGGATGTTGTGGCGAAATCTTGGGCAGGCTCGCGCCTGTCGAGGCGTCGGCCAAATCTGATTCAGGCCGAAATGTGTTTGGCGCGTGCTGCCGCCGGGATCGGAATCGCCGGCAAATCTGACGGTTGGGTTCGCGTAGAAGCGCGCTGGCTTATCTCAAGATGCAGGGAAATATCGCTGCAACTTCCGCGCGGGCCGTAAAACTACGGCGCTGCTCGGGGATTTACTCCTCGACGTTTTGCGGTGAAAGTCGAGGGGCGGCACCCTCCTGCGACGGGTCCAAGCGATGGTCCTGAGGTTGCGCAAAGTTGCGTGCTCCCGCACGATTAAGGGGCGCGGCCGAGGTTTTGTAGATAGCGCCGAGACTGGCGCCGTATTCTGACGTGTAAGGAGTATTGCGATGAGAGGACCATTTTCGCCCGAACGCAAATGCGAGGCCTGCAAAGGCACCGGACGCTGCGAGGTGAAGCAGCCGACGCAGCCCGGCCGAAGAATTTATCCCGCGAGATGCACCGAATGCGGCGGCAAGGGACGAATAAGAGAGCCCGCCGACTGAGCTGAGCCAAGCTGTTGCTGCCATGAAGCTGACCCGCGCCTTCGGCCGGCTCTGATTGCCAGGTCGGTCGCCCGCCGATCGACGATCCCAACTTTTTCCTTCGAGCGTAAAAGTGTGAGTCTCGACATGGACGACGAAAAACCTGCCGACATTGTCGCGTCGATGGTCGATGCCAGCGTCAAGAAGCTGACGCTCAGTCCGCGCGACTTGCTCATCCGTGGCGCGATCTCCGGCGCATTGCTCGGCGCGGCCACCGGTTTCTCGTTCAGCGCGACGGTCTCGACCGGCGAGCCGCTCGCCGGAGCGATGGCCTTTCCGGTCGGCTTCGCGATGATCATGGTGCTCGGACTCGAACTCGTCACCGGCAATTTCGCGGTGCTGCCGCTGGCGCCGTTGGAAGGCAGGTCGCTCTGGAGTTCCGTCGTTGCCGCCTGGTACTGGGTGTTTCTCGGCAACCTGCTCGGCGCCATGGGCTTTGGCGGGCTGCTGGCAATCACGCTCACCAACATGGGCACCGGCGCGCCGCCCGGAATCGCCGCGCACATCGTCGCGGCGGCCGAGAACAAGACGCTGGCAAACGAGGCGCTCGGCAACACCGGCCTGATCGTCGCCTTCGTCAAGGGCATCCTGTGCAACTGGCTGGTCTGCCTCGGCGTGGTGATGGCGATGATGTGCCGTTCGACGGTCGGCAAGATCGTCGTAGCGTGGCTGCCGATCGTGACCTTCGTCGCGCAGGGCTTCGAGCACTCTGTCGTCAACATGTTCGTCATCCCCACCGGCATCATGCTGGGAGCGAAGGTGAGCCTTTCGGAATGGTGGATGTGGAATCAGATTCCCGTCACGCTTGGAAACATCGTCGGCGGGTTTTTCTGCACGGGCTTTGCGCTCTACGTCACCTACAGGCCTGCGGCCAAAAAGCAGGTCACGGCCCTGCCGGTCGTCGCGCGGGCGCTCGTGGAGTAAGGCGGTGGCGGAGACGCGCGCTGCCGCCGCGGTTTTCCCTCGCGACAAACGCGAAGCGTTTGCGCGGAGATCATGCTCAAACGATAAGCTAGAGCGCGATGGCGATTCAACTTAGTCCCATCGCGCTCTAAAGCGCGATGACCCGGGATGATCCGGCGTTTTCGTGCGGTTCAGGCCGCGGCGGCAGCAGCGCGCGTTCGGCGGGCGCATCGTCCAGGCCCGGGAAGGACGGCAACGCGCGCGCCGGCTCGGTGCGCCGGCGGATGGCGCCGGCCGTGAGGAGATAGATCGCGGGTCCGCAAAAGATCGCCAGCAGCAGCATCTGGAGAAAGTTCGGCGCTCCGATCGCGCGTGTCTGATGCGCGGTCTCGGTCATCGGAAGGACGGTGACCGGACCGGTCTCGTTGCTTGCAGGCTGGCTGGTCTTCTGCGCTGGGGCGACGAAAGCAGTTGTCGCCGGCGGCTCGCTTGCGAGGGAGAGCGCGGTCTTTACCTCGGGCGAGGCTGGCGGCGAAAGCCTCGCGCCGTCCGGGTGCTCCACCTTCGGCAGATCTTGATCAGGCCGTTCCGAAACGCCGGCGGTCGCGCCGGTTACCGACGCGCCTTTGTCGTTGTCCTTGACCTGGGATCGGGCGGACAGTTCGGCGCGCGTCGATAATTCATTGATCGCCGTGTCTTCGATCGAGCGCGCCGGCGTTGGCCCAGCCGTGCCGGAGCCTGTACGCGCGGCTTGAATCGAAGCCGATCCTTTCGCCTGCGACGGCGAGTAGAGTTTCGCCCGCAAGACCCAGCAGTGGCGGTTGCCGGTCCATTCGGTGAGGTGAAGCCAGAACTGACCGGGCGGCGCTGCGGTTTTCGGTCGGTTGACGAGGCATTCGCCGGGCGCGGTCTTGGCGCTCAACGGGGGGACGGCGATCGATGCACACGCGACAAGGCCGGCAAAAACGGCGCACAAAAATATCGTCGGTCGGTTCATCATCTCGACCTCTGCAATCTACGCAAGAAAAACTGGTCCTGTTAAAAACTGGTCCTGTTTCGGTGACGAGTTGGTTCGCAATGTGGCAGCGGCGCGGGATTGTGGCAGTTCAGGGCGGCGCGGCCTTGCGGCCGCGTAAATGGTGCTTCCGTCATTCCGGGACGCGCCGCCTGAACTCGGGTTTACCCGAGTTCAGCAATATGGATGGTCCAAGTCGGCAACAGCCGACTTGGATGGCGCGGGCCCGGAATGACGAGCGGTGGTATGACGCAGAAGTGCATGTCTC
>WNFD01001740.1_pt1 | contig 26986 bp, 21 predicted proteins | sample 5400491 | NCBI WGS metagenome assembly WNFD01 (sample SAMN13153343, study PRJNA577476) | soil metagenome | isolation source: 120 cm saprolite under Douglas fir tree site 2 hole 2 replicate 2 | place: USA:California | collected 2015-04-18
CACATCTGGGATGACGATCGCGCCGAGGTGCTCTCCAAGCGGTACGTCGAGCGTGCCCGCAAGGTCGGCGCGCTCATTGAGCTTCCTTTGGCCCTCAGCAGACGCGTATACGTGCTCCTCTTCGCTGGTGAGCTGACCGCCGCAGCATCACTGGTCGAGGAGGTGCAGGCGGCCACAGAGGCGACGGGGACCAACTTCACGCCGTATGCCGCTATGGGCCTCGCCGCGTTGCGCGGTGACGAAATCGAGGCGTCCGCGCTGATCGAAGCCACCGTCAAGGACGTGCCATCGCGAGGCGAGGGACTTGGGATAACCGCGGCCGAGCGGGCGAACGCAGTGCTGAACAACGGTCTCGGCCGCTACCAGAAGGCCCTGGCCGCGGCCCAGCGGGCCACCGCGAACGACCGGGAGCTGGGCTTCTCAAACTGGGCGTTGGCCGAGCTGATCGAGGCCGCCACACGCAGCGGGATGAGCGAGACAGCCGCCGGTGCCTACCGGCGGCTCGCCGAGATCACCGGCGCCAGCGGCACCGACTGGGCGCTGGGGGTCCAGGCGCGTTCGCACGCGCTGCTGAGCGATGGCGAGGAGGCCGAGGGCCTATACCGCCAGGCGATAGCCCGCCTCGGCCGGACCCGTGCCCGTACCGAGCTGGCCCGCGCCCACCTGCTGTACGGCGAATGGCTGCGCCGGGCGCGCCGTCGTGCTGACGCCCGGGAGCAGCTGCGTACCGCCCACCGCATGCTGGAGGCGATAGGCATGGAGGCGTTCGCCGAACGGGCCAGGCGCGAGCTGCGGGCCACCGGCGAGACCGCCCGCAAGCGCACCATCGCCACCACGGTTGAGCTGACTGCACGGGAGGCCCAGATCGCCCGGCTGGCCCGCGACGGGCTGTCCAACCCGGAGATCGGCACCCGGCTGTTCCTCAGCCCGCGCACCGTCCAATCCCACCTGCGCAACGTCTTCACCAAGCTCGGCATCAGCTCGCGCGGCCAGCTTTACCGCGTCCTCAGTAACGGCGTGGCTGCCGCCCGGCCCGGCTAACGCGTCGGCGAACCGGGCTCCTGGCAGGCGTGCTGCCAGCCCACGACCGCCCAGTTGCAGTGAGCACAACCGCGTGTGCGTCGGACGCTGAACTTGATTTTAGTCGGCGTTTGCTGAGTAGGCCCTGTCGGCCTGGGGCTTCAGGGGAAGGGTTCCCCTGTGGTTTCCCCCGCTCGGCCCGGAGGGCCGATGCTGGCAGGAGGGGGTGCCGGGCGGATTTCGGTGCGCACAGTGGTCATACACCGTGTCGCGGGCCTGTGCGGGGGTGTGCCGGGGTTTGCTGTGTGTGGCCAGGGGCGGCCCGTGGTGCCAGCACCGATTCCATCCGATCATGATAAGCCTTTGACCTGCATCAACGACCGCGACCGGCCACCATGCGGATAGTTCGCATCGAGGTGGTCAAGCCGAAGCGCGGCCGCCGGGCGTTGGTGATGAGCGCCCGGATGGCGGCGCTGAGCCTGCCTGGGTAGCGGCGGGAAACGGTCGGCGCGGCCGGGGGCGGCGCAAGGCAGGGGGTGGGTGGGCCGACCTGCTCAGCGGGTGCGGTTCCTCGGGTGGGGGCCGCGCGGGTGCGACGTGGGACTGCCCGCGCGGCCTGGTGACGGTCTCTTGTCGCTAGCCTGGTAGGGGTGGTGTGCTTGGCTGATGGGTCAGAGTTGGGCTGTCCATTCGATGGTCAGGTGTGCGGCCGGGCGCGCAGTGTCCGTTTTCGTTTCCCCTTTGGCACACCGCCCTATGTGGCCGCGAATGTTCCGTGATCATGGAATCATCCGACAGCCTCGGAGGCGCCCGCAGCTAGGGCACCCGCAGCCAGCGCGGATCGCTTCGGCCGGCGGGGGCGGCGCCGCTGGGCCTGGCTGGACCGGCGTATCACCAGTTCCGGCTCGAAGACAACCTGGCGGTGCTGGTGGGCCTGCTCACCGAGCGTCTCGTCTATGAGCAGCTGGGCCGCCGACCGGCCGAGCTGATGGCGGGGCTGGCGTACCGAGGAGAGCGGCACCGCCGCCGCGGCGGCGAAGTCGATGTCGTCGTAACCAACGAGGGCAACGTTCTCCGGGACTCGGATCCGGTGAGCGGTCATTTCCTGGAGCACACCGAGTGCGAGCAGGTCATTCGCGCAGAAGACGGCAGTGGGCCTGGTCTCCGCCGGGAGTTCCGCGAGAGCCGCGCCCGCCTGCTGCCCGGCCGAGACATTAAGCGCCGGAGTTTCAATAACGTACAGGTCACTCGCAGTGCCGTCGGCCCGTTCCAGCGCCCGGACGGCGCCATCGCGGCGGTCGGCCACCTGCCGGATGCTCATCGGCCCCCCGACGAACGCGATCCGCTCGTGGCCCACCGCCAGCAGATGTGACACGGCGAGGTCACCGCCGAGCACGTCATCAACCGATACCGAGCACTGACCACGCGACGGTGACCTGCTGTCGACCAGCACCACCGGGGTGCCCCGGCGCTGCAGCCGGGCCAGGCGCTCGTCGGCGCCGTACACCGGCGTGATCAGGATGCCCTGCACCCGGTGCTCTTCGAGCAGCTCAAGGTAGCGGGATTCCTTCGCCTGCTGGTCGTCGCTGTTGCACAGGATGACGGCCAGCCCGGATTCGCTGGCTGCATCCTCGACACCGCGGGCCACGTCGGTGAAGAACGGGTTCGCCACGTCGAGGACGACGAGCCCGATGGTGCGGCTCCGCCCGGCGCGGAGCTGACGCGCCGACTCGTTCCTGATGAATCCCAGCGACTTGATCGCCGCCTGGACCCGGCTGCGGGTGGACTCCGCGACGGCATCGGGCCGGTTGAGCACGTTGGATACGGTACCCACCGAGACGCCGGCAAGGGCGGCGACCTCCCTGATGCTGACCGGCGCATCGGCCACGGCGTCCTCCTGTGGTGTCAGTGTCATGGGTCTATTGGAACGTGTCAAACCGACTTGCCCGCGTAGCGTGCGTACCCGCGACGGCACCCTCTACGTGGACTCGCAACAGCCGTGAAACCTGTCTGTAACGATTCAAGCATCATGGCCCGGCACCTATTGACAGGCCCGTGACATGGTCCGACACTACTTCACATATTTGAAACGTTCCACGAGATCACAAGCGCACCCCACAGGCCGACGCCCGTAGGCCAACCGGACCCGCACGCCGACCGACACCAGCGACAGCCATAGGCAACCTGCAGCCGTAGGCGAACGACAACCGAGGGCCAAGCCGGCCGCCGTAGGCCAATCGACAACCGAGGGCCAAGCCGGCCGCCGAGGGCCAGCCGGCCGCCGTAGGCAAAGCCCACCTTTCCGGCCCAGGATCGGTGAAAGGTTTCATATCGGATGAATCAACACCTGACTGATGAGCGCGACGCTGATGAGCGCGACCCGGCCCCGGTGCTGGTGCTTGAGCACGCGACCAAGAGATTCGGGGAGGTCCGTGCCCTGGAGGACGGATCCATCACCCTGTACCCGGGCGAGGCACACGCCCTGCTCGGCGAGAACGGTGCCGGCAAGTCGACGCTGGTGAAGATCCTGGCTGGGGTGCACGGCGCGGATAGCGGACAGCTGCTGATCGACGGCGAGCCAGTGGCCTTCAACGGGCCCACAGCCTCACGCGCGGCGGGGATTTCGGTCATATACCAAGAGCCGACACTGTTCCCCGACCTGACCGTAGCGGAGAACATCTTCATGGGCCGGCAGCCGCTGCGCGCCGGCCGGCGAATCGATCGCGCCTCGATGAACCGCCGCGCCAACGAACTGTTCGCCCGGCTGGGGGTTCAGCTCGACCCGGACCGGATCGCGCGAGGGCTGTCGGTCGCGGACCAGCAGATCGCGGAGATCGCCAAGGCGCTGTCGTTCAACGCCCGCGTGCTGGTGATGGACGAGCCGACCGCAGCCCTGACCACCGTCGAGGTGGAGCGGCTGTTCGAGGTGATCCGGGCGCTTCGCACCCAGGGCGCCGCCGTGCTGTTCATCTCGCACCGGCTGGAGGAGGCCTTCGCGAGCTGCCAGCGGGTCACGGTCATGCGCGACGGCCGCTTCACCCGCAGCGCGCTGATCGAGGACGTGACCGTCGACGACATCATCCGGTCCATGGTCGGCCGCGATCTCGACGCGATGTTCCCCAAGACCGCGACCGTGCCAGGAGAGGTCGTCCTCGATGTCGCGCACCTCTGCCGCGAGGGTGTCTTCAACGACATCTCATTCGAGGTCCGGCGGGGCGAGATCGTCGCCCTGGCGGGTCTGGTCGGCGCGGGCCGCAGCGAGGTCGCCCGCGCCATCTTCGGCATCGACAAGCGGACATCGGGCCGGGTCCGGGTCCGGGGCTTGGAGCTGCCCAACGGGAGGCCACTGGCGGCGATGAAGGCCGGGGTCGCGCTCGTCCCGGAGGACCGGCGGCAGCAGGGGCTGGTCATGGACCTGAGCATCGACCAGAACGTCGCGCTCGCCTCGCTGGGCCGGCTGAGCCGATTCGGCCTGATCCGGCGATCGAAGGAACGAGAGCTGGCCATGACGTGGGCCGCTCGCCTGCAGCTGAAATTCGCGCGAATGCGCAACGCGGTCTCGACGCTCTCCGGCGGCAACCAGCAGAAGGTCGTGCTGGGCAAGTGGCTGGCGCGCAGCCCGTCGCTGCTCATCATCGACGAGCCCACCCGCGGCATCGACGTCGGCACCAAGGCTGAGGTGCACCGGCTCCTCGACGGGCTGGTGGCCGAGGGCCTGGCCGTCCTGATGATCTCCTCCGAACTGCCCGAAGTCCTCGGCATGGCCGACCGGGTGCTGGTGCTGCGCGAAGGCCGCATCACCGCCGAGTTCACCCGCGCCGAGGCGGAGGAGAACTCCATCATGCGCGCGGCGACCGGGCAGAACCCGGCGGCGGCAGCATGAGCGAACTGAAGGGGCGCGGTGCCGTCTGGACTGAGGAGCGGGGCACGAGCGACGAGGGAAGGCGGCGCCCCAAAGCGCCCCGCAGGCGAGCGGGAGACAGAGCATGAGCACGGCTGTCATCACGCCCACCCCCACCGCGCGCCCGCGGCGGTTGGAGTCACTGCTGCGGGCCCGCGAACTCGGCATCGCCCTCGCGATCATCGTCGTCTTCGGGCTCACGACACTGAACAACCACGCTTTCGCGCACGCCGCCAGCATCCAGCAGTTGCTGACCGGCGCGGCGCTCATCGCCCTGCTCGGGGTCGGCGAGACCATGGTGATCGTCACCCGCAATGTGGACCTGTCGGTCGGCTCGGTCGTCGGCCTGTCGGCCTACATCGTCGGGGACCTCTTCAAGCACCACCACCAGATGCCGGTGGTGGCGGGCTTCGCCGTCGCCATCGGGCTGGGCGCGGCCATCGGCGCGATCAACGGGCTCGTCACTACCGTGGCCCGCGTTCCGAGCCTGGTGGTGACCCTGGCGATGCTCTACATCGTCCGCGGCATCGACGGCGTGATCGTTAACGGCAAGACGATCGACCCCGCCAGCATTCCGCAGGCCTTCATCACGTTCGGCTACCGGAGCCTGGTCGGCATCCCGTGGCTGGCGATTATCGTCGCGGTCGTCGTGGCGGCGGCCGGCTACGCCATGCGGTCATTCCGCTGGGGCCGTGACCTGTACGCGATCGGGTCCAACCCGGACGCAGCCGCGCTGGCCGGGATCCCGTCCGGACGCCGGGTTTTCACCGCCTTCCTGGTCAGCGGCGCGCTGGCGGGGCTGGCCGGCGCGCTGTTCCTCGCGATACACGCGCAGGTCGATGTCACCGGAGGCATCGGCTACGAGCTGAGCGTGATCGCGGCCGTGGTGGTCGGCGGCGTGGCCATCTTCGGCGGCAGCGGCACCGTGCTCGGCGCCGCGCTCGGCGCGCTGCTGCTGAACACCATCAACCAGGCGCTCGTCGCGACCAAGATCTCCTCGTTCTGGAACGAGGCGATCGCCGGCGCCCTGCTGCTGGCCGCCATCGCGTTCGACCGGTGGCTGAGCCTGCGAGTCGCGCGGAATCTGCGGTCAGCCGAAGGAGCGCACCGTGACCTCTGACGTCGCGACCAGGACTCCGGGCAGCCGCAGGGACAGCGTCGACGGCAGCCGGGGGCGTGCCGCACTGCGTGGCCTGCTCCGGTGGGAGACCGCGCTCGCCGGAGTCTTGATCGCCACCCTGATCTTCGGCTCGTCCACGTCGTCGACCTTCCTGAGCTCGACGAACCTTTTCTACATCGGTCTCAACATGGGTGAGATCGCCATCATGGCGCTGCCGCTCACGCTGATCATCATTACCGGCGAGATCGACCTGTCGGTGGCCTCGATGCTCGGCCTGTCCGGCACCGTCATGGGCGTCCTGTTCAGCCACGGATGGCCGGTCTGGCTGGCGATGGTCGCGGCGCTCGTCGTCGGGGCGCTCGGCGGCACGCTCAACGGGGTACTGGTCGCCAAGCTCGGCCTGCCGTCGATCGCGGTCACCATTGGCACGCTTACCCTGTTCCGCGGCATCGCAGAGATCCTGCTGGCGCCGCGCACGATCACCGGGTTCCCGCCGTCGCTGACGAAGATCGGGGTCGCCCCGGTCCCGGGAACGCAGGTCGCCTACTCTGCGGCGATCTTCCTGATCCTGGCCGTCGTCGCCGGCGTAGTCCTGCACGCCGCGCCGCTGGGCCGCGCGCTGGTCGCCATCGGCCTGCAGCGGGAGGCCGCGCAGTTTGCGGGCATCCGGGTGAACCGGATCAAGTTCTGGCTGTTCGTCCTCTCCGGCGTGATGTGCGCGTTTGCCGGGATCTTGTTCACGCTGAAGAACGCGTCGGTCAGTTACGACGCCGGCACCGGGCTCGAGCTGAACGTCGTCGCGATCGTCCTGTTCGGCGGGGTGTCGATCTTCGGCGGCCGCGGCACAGTCGTCGGCGTCGTGCTCTCGGTCGCGATCGTCGGCTGCCTGCAGCAGGCCCTCACCCAGCGGAACGTCCAGCCCGAAGTGCAGAACATCATCCTCGGCGTCCTGCTGCTGATCAGCGTGGTCATCCCCAACGGCGGTGAAGCCATCCGGCGGATCCGCGACCGAGCCAGACGGCGCGCCTGAACACCCCACACCCCATCTACCGAACCCGCAAGCTCAACCATCCTCAGAAAGGCAACGGCATGCACAGACTATGGACCGCGCGCCGCACGGTGACAGCCGCCCTCGCGGCCACGCTCGTCGGCACGATCGCTGCGGCCTGCGGCTCATCAGGGACCACGGCCACCTCAGGCGCGTCCGCCATCGCGAGCTCCGCTAAGAAGGGGTTGACGGTCTACTACATCCCGAAGGACACCCAGAACCCGTACGAGGTCATCGCCGACCAGGGTGGCCAGACGGCGCTGAAGGAACTCGGCGGCAAGGTCGTCGTCAGCAGCGGCACGGCGGACACCGCCGCGGCGCAGATCCCGTCGATACAGGCGGCCATTCAGGCCCACGCCAGCGCGATCGTCATCGCCGGCAACGACCCGTCGGCGCTGTGCCCGTCGCTGAATCAGGCCGCCGCGGCCGGGATAAAGATCGTCGCATTCGACTCGGACGTCAACTGCGGCACCAGCCCGAGCCATCTGTTCATCAACCAGGCCAACACCCAGCAGATCGGCACCTCTGAGGTCGACCTGCTGGCCAAGGAGATCGGCAGCAAGGGCCAGATCGCCATCCTGTCGGCCGCGGCCAGCGCCACGAACCAGAACGCCTGGATCGTGTACATGAAGCAGGAGTTGAAGAAGTACCCGAACATGAAGCTGGTCACCACGGTCTACGGCAACGACGACCCGGCGACCTCGCTCACCGTGCTGCAGGGTCTGCTGTCGGCCTACCCGAACCTGCGCGGCATCATCTCGCCGACCACCGTCGGCATCTCGACCGCGGCGCAGTACCTGGACACGCACAAGAGCCTGCTCACACAACTGACGTTGACCGGGCTTGGCCTGCCGTCGCAGATGAAGACCTACGTGCACGATGGCACGGTCAAGGAATTCGAGCTGTGGAACCCGAACAACCTGGGCTATCTGGCCGGCTACGCGGCAGCGGGACTCGCCTCGGGCACCACGAGCCTGACCACCGGATCCACGTTCAAGGGCGGCAAGCTCGGCACCTACACCGTTCTCGCGCCGGCCGGCGCGACCGGGCCGTCGGTCGTGCTGGGCCCGCCGACGGTATTCGACGTGTCGAACATCGATCAGTTCAAGTTCTGATCGCAGACCCGGTGCCCGGCCGGCGTGATACCCGCGCCGGCCGGGCACCGACCACCAAGCACGCTGGCCGGTAAACGAGGAGTCATGAATCGGTACTGCTTCCTGCTGCAGGTCCGCCCGGAGCTACTGGACGAGTACTCCGAGCGCCACGCCGCGGTGTGGCCCGACATGCTGCGGGCCCTGGATGAGAGCGGATGGCACCGCTACTCGATCTTCGCCCGTCCCGATGGCCTGCTCATCGGTTACGTCGAAGCAGACGACCTGGCCCGGGCGCAAGCCGCGATGGCCGCCACCGAAGTCAACGCGCGATGGCAGGCGGAGATGAGCCGGTACTTCGTCGGCCTCCAGGGGCAGCGTCCCGACGAGGGCCTGCTGCTGCTCAAGGAGATCTTCAACCTGGACGACCAGCTACGGCGGCTGGCCGATCCGCAGCCAGGACAACAGCCAGGACAAGGACAACAGCCAGGACAAGGAGAGAGGCGATGACCACGACCGCCCCGACGCCCGCTGGTCTGGGCACAGGCGTCACGCACATCGCTCCACGCCGGGTCAGGGTCGGCCTCGTATCCGGTGGGCTCGGCGCGTACTGGCCGCAGTTCCCGGACCTGCTGCCGCAGTTGCAGCGCTCGGCGGCTCGCGTCAGCGAGCGGATGAGCGCGCTCGACTGCGACGTGGTCGACGTGGGCTTCATCTCCGATGCCGAGGACGGCGCGCGTGCCGCGGAGCAGTTGCGGGTCGCGGGCTGCGACCTCATCGTGGGCTTCCTCACCACCTACATGACCGCCTCCATGCTGGTGCCGGTCGCGCAGCGCAGCGGCGCGCCGGTGCTGCTGATCAACCTCCAGCCGACCGAGGCGATGGACCACGCCAGCTTCGACACCGGTCAGTGGCTCGCCTACTGCGGTGCCTGCCCACTGCCGGAGATGGCCAACGCCTTCCTGCGCTGCGGCATCCCGTTCCGCTCGGTGTCGGGCTACGTCGAGGACGAGCGGGCCTGGGCGAAGATCGGCCGCTGGATCAAGGCCGCCGGTGTGCGGAGCGCGCTGCGGCACGGCCGGCACGGGCTGATGGGCCACCTGTATCCGGGCATGCTCGACGTCTCCACCGACCTCACCCTCGTGCCAGCCAACTTCGGCGGGCACATGGAGGTCATCGAGTTCGACGACCTGCGGGTGCGGGTCAACGCCGTCACCGACGCCCAGGTCGCGGCGCGGGTTGCGCTGGCCCGCGAGGTGTTCGAGATCGACCCGTCCGTCCAGGACGAGGACTTCGCCTGGGCGGCCCAGGTGTCGGTCGGCCTGGACCGCCTGGCCGAGGACTTCGCCCTGGACAGCCTCGCCTACTACCACCGCGGCCTGGAGGGCGAGCAGCACGAGCGCCTCGGCGCCGGCATGATTCTCGGCGCCTCACTGCTGACCGCCCGCGGCATTCCCGCCGCAGGCGAGTACGAGCTGCGCACCTCGCTGGCCATGCTGATCGTCGACCGGCTCGGCGGCGGCGGCTCGTTCACCGAACTGCAAGCGCTGAACTTCCGTGACGATGTGGTCGAGATGGGCCACGACGGCCCGGCGCACCTGGCGATCAGCCAACGGCGCCCGCTCCTGTGCGGCCTCGGCATTTACCACGGGAAACGCGGCTGGGGCATCTCGGTCGAGTTCGACGTCACCCACGGCCCGGTCACCACGTTCGGCATCTCCCAGCAGCGTGACGGCAGCTTCCGCTTCGTCGCCTCGCAGGGCCAGGTCGTCCCCGGCCCGCTGCTCAAGATCGGAAACACTACCTCCCGGGTGAGCTTCGGCTGCGATCCGGGTGAGTGGGCCGACGCCTGGAGCGCCACCGGCGTCTCACACCACTGGGCCCTCGGCACCGGCCACCTTATGGCCGAGCTACGCGCGACCGCCGAGCTTCTCGGCGTCGATCTGATCGAGGTGAATCCCTGACCGTGCCGCCGCCACTTCGCTCTGGTCACCACCACATCGAAAGCGAGTCCCATCATGGCCGATCGTGAGGCCGTCAAGCAGGCCCTCCGCGCACAGAAGATCGAGCTGCCTTCGTGGGCGTTCGGCAATACCGGGACCCGGTTCAAGGTGTTCGCCCAGCCGGGGGTGCCCCGCACGCCGCAGGAAAAGATCGCGGACGCGGCGCAGGTGCACAAGTACACCGGGGTCGCCCCCAGCGTGGCGGTGCACATCCCGTGGGACAAGGTCGATGACTACCGTGAGCTGGCCGCGTTCGCGGTGGACGCGGGGACCGCGATCGGCACGGTCAACGCGAACGTGTTCCAGGACAATGACTACAAGCTGGGCAGCGTCGCCAACCCCGACCCGGCCGTGCGCCGCAAGGCCCTCGATCACCTGCTGGATTGCGTCGACATCATGGACGCCACCGGATCGCGGGATCTGAAGCTGTGGTTCGCTGATGGCACCAATTACCCCGGCCAGGACGACATCCGGGCCCGCCAGGACCGGCTCGCCGAAGCGCTGCACACCGTGTACCAGCGGCTGGGCCCCGACCAGCGGATGCTGCTGGAGTACAAGCTGTTCGAACCGTCCTTCTACACCACCGACGTGCCCGACTGGGGTACCTCCCTGCTGCACTGCCTCGCACTGGGCCCGCAGGCCGCGGTCGTCGTCGACACCGGCCACCACGCTCCCGGCACCAACATCGAGTTCATCGTCGCCATCTTGCTGCGCGCCGGGCGGCTCGGCGGGTTCGACTTCAACAGCCGCTTCTACGCCGACGACGACCTCATGGTCGGCGCCGCCGACCCGTTCCAGCTGTTCCGCATCCTGTACGAAGTCACCGCCGCCGGCGCCCTCGGGCCCGAGGCCGGGATCGCGTTCATGCTCGATCAGTGCCACAACATCGAACCCAAGATCCCCGCGCAAATCCGGTCGGTCATGAACGTCCAGGAAGCCACGGCCAAAGCACTCCTCATCGACACCGAGGCCCTGGCCACCGCCCAGCAGAACGGGGACGTGCTGGGCGCGAACGCGGTCCTGATGGACGCCTACAACACCGACGTGCGGCCGCTCCTCGCGCAACTGCGCGAAGACATGGGCCTGGAACCCGACCCCATCGCCGCCTACCACCGCTCCGGTTACGGGGAGAAGATCACCGCCGACCGCATCGGCGGCACCCCGGCCAGCTGGGGCAGCTAGGGACATAAGGAGTACGCCATGACCCCGCAGGCACCACCCGAGGTCGCCGCGCTGCTGGCCCGCAGCAACCGGCTCGGGTCGGATCCGCGCAACACCAACTACGCCGGCGGTAACACCTCAGCGAAGGGCGAGGTCACCGACCCGGTGACGGGCCGGCCCGCCGGGGTGCTGTGGGTGAAGGGATCCGGCGGTGACCTGGGCACGCTCACCGAGGATGGGCTGGCCGTGCTGCGGCTCGACCGGCTCCGCGCGCTGACCGGCGTCTACCCCGGCGTCGAGCGCGAGGACGAGATGGTCGCCGCCTTCGACTACTGCCTGCATGGCCTGGGCGGGGCGGTGGGGTCAGAACTAGCAGAGCGCGGGGCGGCGCCGTCGATCGACACGGCCATGCACGGGCTCGTCGGCGCGGCGCACGTCGACCATCTGCACCCCGACTCCGGGATCGCCTTCGCGACCGCCGCCGATGGGCCGGCGCTGACCAATGACTGCTTCGGAGACCGGGTCGGCTGGATTCCCTGGCGGCGCCCGGGCTTCCAGCTCGGCCTGGACATCGCCGAGTTCTCCCGCGGCAACCCCCGCGCCATCGGGGTCATTCTCGGCGGGCACGGGATCACGGCCTGGGGCGATACCAGTGATGAATGCGAAGAGGGCTCCCTGGAGATCATCGCCACGGCCCAGAAGTACCTGGATGAGCATGGGCGCACGGAGCCGTTCGGCGATATTGTTCTTGAATTTCAGCCGCTGCCGGACGCGCAGCGCCGCGAGCGGGCGGCGGCACTGGCCCCCGTGCTGCGCGGGCTGGCGGCCACCGACCACCCGCAGGTCGGGCACTTCACCGACAGCCCGGTGGTGCTGGATTTCCTGGCCCGGCGCAAGCACCCCGCGCTGGCCGCGCTCGGCACCTCCTGCCCCGACCACTTCCTGCGCACCAAGGTGCGGCCGCTCGTCCTCGACCTGCCGCCATCCGCCGCACTGCCCCAGATTTCCGAACGTTTCCATGAGCTGCATGCCGCATACCGTGACGAGTACCGCGCGTACTACGAACGGCACGCGGACGCCACCACGCCGCCGATGCGCGGCGCCGACCCGGCGATCGTCCTGGTGCCGGGCATCGGGATGTTCAGCTTCGGCGCCGACAAGCAGACCGCGCGGGTCGCCGGGGAGTTCTACGTCAACGCGATCAACGTGATGCGCGGCGCGGAAGCGGTCTCCAGCTACTCCCCCATCCCGGAGAGCGAGAAATTCCGGATCGAGTACTGGCCGCTGGAGGAAGCCAAGCTCAGGCGGCGCCCGAAGCCCAGGCCGCTGGCCACCCGGGTGGCCCTGGTGACCGGCGGCGGGTCGGGGATCGGGCGGGCCACCGCGCGGCGGCTGGCCGCCGAGGGGGCGTGCGTGGTGGTCGCCGACCGGGACGGCGAGGCGGCCGAGCGGGTCGCCAAGTCGCTGGGCTCGGCGGATGTCGCCGCCGCCGTCACGTCGGATGTGACGGACGAGGCCAGCGTGATCGAGGCGTTCCGGGTCGCGGCCCTGGCCTTCGGCGGCGTGGATCTCGTGGTCAACAACGCCGGGCTGTCCATCTCCCGGCCGCTGCTCGAGACCACTGTGGCCGACTGGGACGTGCAGCACGACGTGATGGCGCGAGGCTCGTTCCTGGTCTCCCGCGAGGCGGCCCGGATCATGCTGGCCCAGCGGATGGGCGGCGACATCGTCTACGTGTGCAGCAAGAACTCGGTCGCCGCGGGGCCGAGCAACCTCGCCTACGGCGCCGCCAAGGCCGACCAGGCCCACCAGGTACGCCTGCTCGCCGCGGAACTCGGCGAGCACGGCATCCGGGTCAACGGGATCAACCCGGACGGCGTGGTCCGCGGCTCCGGCATCTTCGCCGGCGGCTGGGGGGCCCAGCGGGCCGCGGTCTACGGCGTGCCCGAGGACGAACTCGGCGCGTTCTACGCCCAGCGGACCCTGCTCAAGCGCGAGGTGCTCCCCGAGCACGTCGCGGCCGCGGTCGTCGTGCTGACCGCCGGTGACCTGCCCCTGACGACCGGGCTGCACATCCCGGTCGACGCCGGAGTGGCGGCGGCGTTCCTCCGGTGAGCGAGCCTAGGGCGGTCGCGGCCGCCGCGGTCGCCGCGGTCGATCTGGGCGCGTCGGGCGGGCGGGTCATGGTCGGCCGGGTCGGCCCCGGCCAGCTGGAGCTGTACGAAACGCACAGATTCCGCAACGTTCCGCTGCCCGTGCTCGGCACGCTGTACTGGGACATTCTGCGGCTCTACCGGGGCGTTCTGGACGGCCTGCGCGCCGCGGCCAGGGACTTCGACCTGGCCAGCCTCGGGATCGACTCCTGGGGAGTGGACTACGGCCTGATCGACGGGAGCGGTGCGCTGCTCGGCAACCCGGTGCACTACCGGGACGCCCGGACCGACGGCATGGTCGCGGAGGTACACGCCACGATCCCGGCGCAGGAACTGTACGCGGCCACCGGCATCCAGCAGCTTCCGATCAACACGATCTACCAGCTCGCCGCGGCGGCCCGGACGCCGCAGCTGGACGCGGCCCGGACCCTGCTGCTGATCCCCGACCTGCTCGGCTACTGGCTGACCGGGGAGGTGGGCGCGGAGGTGACGAACGCGTCCACCACCCAGCTCTACGACATCCGGGCCCGGTCCTGGGCGGTAGATCTCATGGACCGGGCCGGCATCCCGGCGCGGCTGTTCCCGGCGCTCCGCCAGCCCGGCACCGTCATCGGTGACCTGCTGCCCGAGGTCGCCGGTCTCGTCACCGCGGGTGGCGCGCGCGCGCCGTTTCCCGTGGTGGCGGTCGGCTCGCATGACACGGCGTCGGCCGTGGTCAGCGTGCCGGCGTCCGGTCCCGGCTTCGGCTACATCTCTTGCGGCACCTGGTCCCTGGTCGGCGTGGAGCTGGATGAGCCGGTGCTGACCGAGGCCAGCCGGATCGCCAACTTCACCAACGAGGCGGGAGTCGACGGCACCATCCGCTACCTGCGCAACGTGATGGGCCTCTGGCTGATCCAGGAATCGGTCCGGACGTGGTCGGACGCTGGGCGGCCGGCCGACCTGGAGACCCTGCTGGACGAGGCGGCGCGGCTGCCGCCGTTGCGGGCCGTGGTCGACGCCGATGATCCGGTGTTCCTGCCGCCCGGTGACGTCCCGGCCCGCATCGCCGAGGCGTGCCGCCGGACCGGCCAGCGCCCGCCACAGGACCCGGCGGAAACGGTCCGGTGCATCATCGACAGCCTGGCGCTGGCCTTCCGGCGAGCGATCGGCCAGGTCCAGGAGCTGTCCGGCCGTCAGGTGGAGACCATGCACATGGTCGGCGGCGGGGCGCGCAACGCGCTGCTGTGCCAGCTCACCGCGGATGCCTGCGGGCTGCCCGTGGTGGCCGGGCCCGCGGAGGCTGCGGCCCTCGGCAACATCCTGATCCAGGCCCGCTCGCTCGGCGCGGGCCCGGCCGACCTCGAAGGGATGCGCGCGCTGCTCCGGTCCACCCAGCGGCTGCGGCGCTTCGAGCCAGCCGGCGATCCCCTGGCATGGGACGCCGCCGCGCGCCGGGCCGACCTCCGCTAGTCCTGATCGGCTGGCTATGACTTCCCGATATAGCTGGTGCTCACGGCGAAGTCAGCGAAGTAGGCGTTCTCGTCCTTCGAGGGTCCCCAGGTGGTGTCGTGCCCGCCGAAGAACGTGGAGAACATGATGCCGGAAAACGGCACGCTGGCGGCACCGCCCAGCGCGCCGGTGGTGGACAGCACCTGAACGCCGTCGTACCACACCGTGATGTCGCCGTTGGCCCGGTCCACCCGCTGCTCGATCATGTGCCAGCGGTCGTCGCCCGGCCAGTTCCACGTGCCTCCAACGTCTAGCCCATAACCCTGACTGATCTGCGGGCCGTACACGTAGACCTCCGCGCAGGCTACGGCTGAGGAGCAGTTGCTGAGGCTCCCGGCGACGGGATGGTTCCGCCACATGTACCTGGTGCTGAACGCCTGCCCGTGGTGACCACCGCTGGCCTGGCCGGGCGATCCGCCGTACAGGCCGGGCAGCTTCCCGCCGCGGCCGAAATCGAAGCCTGCCGGGAACTTGACGTAGTAGCGCAGATACAGCACGCTCGCGACGGGCAGGCCCGGCTGCCCTGCGCTGGCGAACGAGGTGTAGAACTGCCCGCCGCCGGGCTTGGGGCAGTTAGCGCAGGAGTTGGCGGACGAGCCCTTGCCGTATATCACCTGCAGCGCCGGGCTGCCTCCCGGCGCGGAGGGGTCAGCCACCGCGCTGAGCTGGGCCTGCCCGTAGCTGCTCTGCGACGTGTACCCCCACGCGCGCTGCCACGCAGCCCCGGCGTAGCCGACGAACTGCCCGCTCCAATTCGCGGCCGCACCCCCTGGCGGGGGGCTGCTGCCCGGCGGGGATGGGGAGCTTGACGGCGGGGACGGGGAACTCGGTCGCGGCGACGGGGAGCTCGGGTGTGGCAACGGGGAACCCGGTCGCCGAGACGGGGAGCTCGGTCGCGGCGACGGAGAGCCTGGCCGCGGCGACGGGAAGCCCGGTGACGAGGACAAGGAGCCCGGTCGCGGCGACGGGGAGCCCGATGCCAGGGACGGGGATCCTGACCGGGACGGGTAGCTCGGTGACAGGGACGGGTAGCCCGGGGACGCGGACAGTGAGCCACACCGACGGCGCGGTCCATCTCTTCGTCGCCGGGGTCGGCACTGGCGGCACGATCACCGGCGTGGGCGAGGTGCTCAAGGAGCGTAAGCCGTCGGTGCGGCTGGTCGCGGTCGAGCCGGCGCGGTCCTCGGTCCTGGGCTGTTCATCGACCATGGCACCGGAGTGGTCATCGGGGAGACCGCCGAGGTCGGCACCGACGTGACGCTCTACCATGGCGTCACTCTCGGCGGTAACAGGCTGGAGCGCGGCAAGCGACATCCGACCGTGGGCGACCGGGTGGCCATCGGGGCCGGCGCCAAGGTGCTCGGCCCGATCACGATCGGTCATGACAGCCGCATCGGCGCCAACGCCGTCGTAATCAGGCCGGTGCCGCCCGACTCGGTCGTCATCGGCGTGCCCGGCCAGGTCATCTCGCGCGAGCGGTACGAGCAGGGACTTCTCGATCTGACCGGACATCGAGCCGACGCCAAGGAATTATTTGGCATTGGACCGCTGTTGCGGTATATAGTCGCCACAAGTGATGCTTCCCGCCGCGACGGGCCAGCGTCCTCCCTGAGAAGGGTCTTCGGCTCCAGCCTTCCCGGCAAGATCCGGGTACGGATGTAGAGCGTTCCCAAAGTGCCGGATCTGCTTTCCCGGGCAATGTTCTTTTCTCAGCCGCCGCGCGCATGCGTATTTTCGCCGCGCCGCGCCGGCACCTCTATTTGGCGTACCCAGATTTACCCCGTTCCATGAAAGGAACTCCCATATGACAACGACAACCACCACCCGGCGGCGCTCGCGACCGGCCGCCGCCGAGGTCAGGGACAACCCCCGGATCCGGGACAACCCCCCGATCCAGGACAAGCACCTGATCCAGGACAGGCCCCCGATCCAGGACAACCCGCCGATCACGGTGTCGGGCATCCTTGATGTCGGCGGCAGCACAGCGTTCCTCCGTTCTGGTTACGAGCGGGGTTCCGGCGACATCTCCCTGTCCGTCGCCCAGGTCCGCCAGTACGGGCTGCGCAAGGGCGACCACATCGAGGGCGCCATCCAGGCCCCCCGCCAGGGCCGGACGCGGGACAAATACGCCGTGCTGGCCCGCCTCGACACCGTCAACGGCCTCGAACCCCAGCAGGCCATCCAGCGCCCCGACTTCGCCGCGCTGACACCCCTTCACCCACAGGAGCGCCTGCGCCTCGAGTCTGCGGGCGGCTCGCCGATAGCGCGGATCATCGACCTGGTGAGCCCGATCGGCAAGGGCCAGCGCGGTCTCATCGTGTCTCCGCCCAAGGCCGGCAAGACCATGGTGCTCCAGGCGATCGCCGCGGCGATCGCCGCGAACCATCCGGAAGTCCACCTGATGGTCGTGCTCGTCGGGGAACGGCCGGAAGAGGTCACCGACCTGGAGCGGACGGTACACGGCGAGGTCATCTCCGCCACCTTCGATCAAGCCGCCGAGGAGCACATCGCGCGGGCGGAACTCGCCATCGAGCGGGCCAAGCGGCTGGTGGAAATGGGCCGCGACGTCGTCGTGCTGCTCGACTCCATCACCCGGCTCGGCCGTGCCTACAACATCGCCGCACCGCCCAGCAGCCGCATCCTGGCCGGCGGAGTAGCGGTGAGCGCGCTCTACCCGCCCCGCAAATTCCTCGGCGCCGCCCGCAACATCGAGCACGGTGGTTCCCTGACCATCCTGTCCACCGCGCTGGTGGAGACCGGATCCCGGATGGACGACGTGTTCTTCGAGGAGTTCAAGGGCACCGGGAACATGGAACTGCGGCTCCGCCGCGACCTCGCTGAGAAGCGCATATTCCCCGCTCTCGACGTGACGCCGTCAAGCACCCGCCGGGACGACCTGCTGATGTCACCGGAAGAACACGCCGTCACCGCCAAGCTGCGACGGGTCCTGGCCGAACTCGACTCCCAGCAGGCCATCGAACTGCTGTTGAGCAAGACCCGTTCAACCTCCTCGAACGCTGAGTTCCTGCTCCAGATCCAGCGCAGCTCACCCGCCGGAGGCTGACCCGACCGGGCCGCCCGCAGCCGGGCCGCCCGCAGCCGGGCCGCCCGGCGCCGGTCGGCTGAGAGCCAGGGTCAGCAGGGGCCGTCGTTGTTCCAGGCGCCCGATGCGCCGCCCGGAACCTCGTTGTAGTTCCACTGGTTGGCGGTCCACTTGACGCCGCCGTAAGACACCACATCACCGCTGACATACGCGATGTTCGAGACCCAGGCGGCCGCCGTGCAGCCCCCCGTGGTCGGGGTGGGAGTCGGGGTTGGCGTCGGAGTCGGAGTCGGGCTTGGCGTCGGCGGCGGGGTCGGGGTCGGCGGCGTCACCGGTGCGTGATTGGCGAACGCCACCGTGTACGCGGCGAAATCCCAGGAATTCTGCGCGACGCTGCTGCACTCGCTGGAGGTCACGCCATTGTTGTTGACCGGGTTGCATTGACGGTCCCGGTTGACCGACCAGAACGTGTACCGGCTCAGGCCGGAACTCTCCGCGAAGGACAGTACCTTCTGGAAATCGTTCTGGTAAAAGTATTCGCCTATGTCTGTCCGGCCGTTCATTCCGGAGAAGCCTTCGCGGGCATAGGCCTGCGCGCTGGTCCAGCCGAACGTGCTCACCAGCTGGGCGTTGAAATCCTGCAGCGCGGTGACCTGCGAGGAGCCGCCGCTGAAGCCGCCGTCGAACGGCATGATCGTGTAGTCGTTCGGGGTGAATCCCAGGCTCTTAGCCTCGTTGAGCAGTTGCTGGCCGAAGTAGTTCGCGCCGGTGGTGGTGGACGGCATGGTGATCGAGATGAACAGCCCCGGATCCTGTCGCTGCAGGATCTGCGCGGCGCCCAGCTCGTTGGCGATGGCCGTCGCGTTCTCGATCTCCGGTTCCTCGAGGTCGAAGTCGATCGCGTGCAGGCCGTACGTGGTGATCACCTGCTGGTAGGCGGCCGCCGTGGCCGAGGCCGAACTGCACACCTGGCCCAGCTTCGTGCCGTTGTAGCCGCCCGCCGAGACGATCACGTCGCCCCCAGCGGAACGGATCCCGCTGATGACGCCGGCCACCTGGGTGTCAGCGGACACTGGGTCGGTCCCGTCCCACGCCGGTGCGCACGAACCGCCGCTGGCCAGGATGAAGGCCATGTCGAACGCCTTCTGCCCGGTCGCGGCCATCACCTGGCCGAGGTCAGGGCCGGCCGAGTCTAACGTGCTGTAGTACGGCGCCGATTCGTACCAGCCGGCGGCCAGGGCAGCGGTGGCCGAGGCTGGCCCGGCGGCGACCACGGCCACGGCCGCCGCGGCGCCGGCCAGCGGGATGGCCGCGAGTGCGGCCGTCACCGGCCGCCATGGAAGACGAGCCCGCGCCGTGCGGCGCGGCGAGCGGAGCGGGGACTGATGCACGTTCCCTCCAGGTGAAGATCGGGGACCCTCCAGGTGGAGATCGGCCATTAATTAATAGGAAAGTTTCCTATTAATTAATGCCAGAATTATCCCTCTCTCGCCGCCCACAGGTCAACGGCGCCGATCAAAAAACCCGTTCCGGGTCCGGGCTCCGGAGATGGGCCGGGCGTGCACTCGCCCGGCCCCTACCGCGCGCCCGGCCGCGAACCCGCTCCCAACGTGCCCGGCGCGGATTCGGTGTCGTTGAGACGTGCCCGGTTTGGATTTGGGCACGTTGTCGCCAGCGAGGCCCTGACTCCTGCCTGGCCATCACCATCTGCTCAGCAGACGTTCCGCGCCGGCCGCCAGCTCGGCCACCACTTCAGTAGCCGAACGCTCCTCGTCAACCAGGCCGACACCCTGTCCGGCGTAGATGAAGGCGGTGTCATAGTCCTCGCGCGTTCTCGCGGTGGCCAGCTGCTGGCGGGCCGGTTCGTCGCTGGCCAGGCCCCGCTCGTGGCCGGCCCAGCGGCGGGTGAAATCGTTCTGCAACGCGCGGCCACCGAATTCCGGCGGCCAGGCGAGTCCCAGTGCGACGTCGAAGACGCGCGTGTATATCGTGTCCGTTTCGCGGGCCGCGCGGATGCGGGCCCGGGCCGCCGGGCTGCTGGCTGCTTCCCGGCAGCACAGCAGGGCGGTGCCCACCCAGGCGCCGGCCGCACCCGCGGCCAGGACGGCCGCGAGCCCCCGGGGCGTGCCGATGCCGCCGGCCGCGAGGACCGGCAGATCCACGGCGTCGAGCACGGCTTGGAGCAACGGCAGGGTCCCTACCGAGTCCCGGCCGTGGCCGCCGGCTTCAGCGCCGCGGGCGACGAGCACGTCGACACCGCAGTCGGCGGCGGCCCGGGCCGCCTCGACGTCACCGACCTGGGTAGCAGCCATGATCCCGACCTGGTGCAGCCGGTCCACCCATGGCGCGTAGCCGCCGAAGCTGACCGATACCAGCGCCGGGCCGACCGCGATCGCCGCATCGAACAGATCCGGCCGCTGCTCCAGGGCCCACGCCATCAAGCCGATGCCGAACCGGGCACCCGCGAGGCGAGCCCGATCGGCCTCGGCCCGGATCGAGTCGGGGGGCCCGGAACTGCCCACGCCGATCATGCCGAGCCCGCCTGCGGCCGACACCGCCGCGGCTAGTGCGCCCCCCGCAACCCCGGCCATCGGCGCGCCCACCACCGGGACATCGAGCGACAGCAGATCCGTCAGCGGAGTGCGCAGCATGACACCCATTCTGGCATCGCGCGACACCGCGTCTACTGAGGCTGGACGCCGCGCCCCTCCGGCAACGCGGCCGGTGATCGGCCCGGGTACGCCGGATGGGGCATGCCCGGGTCAGCAGGCGTGTGGGCGTGTCCCGGCCCGCTATCCAGCCGGCTGGATGATGGTCAGATAGGCGGTCCGTTGCGCGACTACCGTGGCGCCCTGCAGGAACTCCACCGTGGCCTGGAGCTGGGTGGCCGTACAGCCGGGGGGCACGAGGGTGCCGGACGCTGACCGGGCCTGCCCGTACGGGGCGAAGGTGACCGGCCGTGGGGGCAGCGGGTCGATGGCCGGGCAGCCGGGCGGGATGCCGCTACCTGGGCCGATAAATCTCTCCAGCCAGAACACCGACGCCTGCTGGCTGGTGCCCGTGCAGTTACGCGCGACCGCGTTCGCGGTGGCTATCTGGCCGGGCGTGACCGCGCACAACAGGCATCCGCGGCGGCCGTAGATTCCCCGCTCGCGGCCGTACCGCCGACCGCGGGTCGGCCCGGGAAATACTAGGTGCTCAACCTGGTCAGGAGCGTGCGGGGCCACCGCCGGGCCGGCCGGCCCGCGGCCAGCGGGGACGATGCCGGCCCGGTCGGCGTGAACTGTATCTTTCATGCCCGCGATCAGCTGGCCGTGTAGCGCAGTTCGAGTTGATCGTGATGCCCTGACCAGCTCAGGCTCAGGGACCAGCACCCGGCCGCCGGAAGGTTCACGTAGGACGGCCCCGGGCCCTGGGCCAGTTCCCGTGTGACCGTCCGTCCGGTGCCATTGAGCGTGGCCCGGATCCAGAGCGGCGCACCGGCCCGGACGTCAACCTTCGACACCCAGAGGATCTTGTTCTGGCGGTCAGCAAGCGCAGGTACGCGCAACGGGTCGCGATCGGCCCACAGCACGGCGACGATGCTTCCCCGCGCACCCAGCACATACGGCATCGCCGTCGTCGGTGGGGTGAAGCCGGAACGGGCCCAGGCAGGAAGAGGGCGGGGGGTTATCGTGGCCGAGCAGACTCCCGTGGCCGCTGGCCCAACGGCCGGGCTCGCACCCGAGCCGGCCATCCGGCTCGGCGAGGTCGCAGGACCAGGTGCGCGACCGGTGGAGCACCCGGCCCCGGCCACGATCGCCAGCAGGACAAGGACGCAGCGGCGCCACATGCCCCTGACCGTATCCCGTTCCTGGGACCATCTGAAGTCACGATGCGGGAACGCAGGTCAGACACATGCCCCTGACCGTATCCCGTTCCTGGGACCATCTGAAGTCACGATGCGGGAACGCAGGTCAGATGGCGACGACGTCGCGGACGATGTCGTCGCTGCCGACCCGGGTGTAGGGCCTTCCAACCTCGGTCACCCGGCCGGTGTGGCCGCTGAGGTACTTGCCGGTGAGCCGTCCTTCGGCAAGCGGGCCCCAGGCGAACACCGGCAGGTCAAACGCGCCGGCCATGGGCAGCAGTTCCCGCTCCGGGGAGCGGTCGAGCAGGTTGTACCGCAGCTGGACCGCGGTGAACGGTGACCAATCACGCAACCGGGCGGCGGTGTTGGCTTCCGCGATCTCCCACGCCGCCCAGTCCGAGACTGCGGGGTAGAGGACCTTGCCGAGGCGGACCTGGTCATCCAGGGCACGCATGAGCTCCTCGACCCCGGTGAGGACGTCACGGTTGTGCACCCAGTACAGGTCGATGTGGTCGGTCTGCAGTCGGCGCAGGCTCGCCTCGATCGAGGTGACTATCTTCTTGCGGTGGTTGCCGGCACTGTTCGGATCATCCGGGTCGGTCTGGTTGGTGAACTTGGTGGCGAGCACGAACCGGTCGCGGCGCCCTTTGAGCAGGTCGCCGAGGATGGTTTCCGACGTCCCGTTGGTGTAGACGTCGGCGGTGTCGATGACATTGCCGCCATCGTCAGCGAACAGGTCCAGCATCCTCGCGCTGACATCTGGGGATGCCCCCCAGCCCAGCGCCTGGCGCTGGGGGCCGATGATCCGCTCAATGGCGGCTGAATCGGTGGCGTTGCCCCGCAGCCGGTCCGATGTCAGGCGAAAGCTGCTCTGCGCAGCCTCGTATCGCTGCGTCAGCCGGTACAACTCGTTGGCCCGCTTTGCCTCCGCTGCCCCCGGCTGCGAACACCTTCGGGGTGGCTCGTTTGATCCTAGGACTGGCCGCTGGCACTAGCGTGGGTGTCACATCGCACCGCCGTCGACCGCCCGGCGCGCAGCCGGCAGCAACCCAAGAAATCTCCGTGAACCACGGAGGCGAGACTTGCGAGGAGCCACGCATGGCCCAGCAGAGCAGTGCAGACATCGGCGTGACAGGCCTGGCGGTGATGGGCCGCAACCTGGCGCGGAACCTAGCCCGGCACGGGCATGTCGTCGCGCTGCACAACCGCTCCGCGGAGCGCACCCGCAGCCTGGTAAAGGAGCACGGCGAGGAAGGCACATTCGTGCCGGCCGAGTCGATGAATGACTTCGTCACCAGCCTCAAGCGGCCGCGGGCGATCATCATCATGGTCAAGGCGGGCGACGCGACCGACGCCGTGATCGATGAACTCGTGCCGCTGCTCGACGAGGGCGACATCGTCATCGACTGCGGCAACGCGCACTACACCGACACCCGGCGGCGCGAGGCCGCGCTGCGGGAGCGCGGACTGCACTTCGTCGGCTGCGGCGTCTCCGGCGGCGAGGAGGGGGCGCTCAACGGGCCGAGCATCATGCCCGGCGGCTCCCCGGAGTCCTACGCGAGGCTCGGGCCGATCTTCGAGTCGATCGCCGCGCAGGTCGATGGCACACCCTGCTGCACGCATGTGGGCCCGGACGGCGCCGGCCACTTCGTCAAGATGGTGCACAACGGCATCGAGTACGCCGACATGCAACTCATCGCCGAGGCCTACGACCTGCTCCGGGCCGGGCTTGGCGCGACGCCGGGCGAGATCAGCGAGATCTTCCGCACCTGGAACGAGGGCGACCTGGACTCGTACCTCATCGAGATCACCGCGGACGTGCTCGCCCACACCGACGCCGCGACCGGCCTGCCGTTCGTGGATGTCGTGCTCGACCAAGCCGAGCAGAAGGGCACCGGCCGCTGGACCGTGCAGAGCGCGCTCGACCTCGGGATCCCGATTACCGGCATAGCCGAGGCCACGTTCGCGCGCGCCCTGTCCGGCCACGCGGACCAGCGCGAGGCAACGCGCGCGGCATTCGGGAGCGAGGTGGCGGCACCGGAGATCAGCGACTCGGGCGCGTTCGTCGAGGAAGTCCGCCGCGCCCTGTACGCCTCCAAGGTGGTTGCCTACGCGCAGGGCTTCGACCACATCGGTGCGGGCAGCGCAGAGTACGACTGGAACATCGACCGCGGCGCGATGGCAACCATCTGGCGCGGCGGCTGCATCATCCGGGCCCGCTTCCTGGACCGCATCCGTGAGGCGTACGACGAGGACCCCGCGCTGCCCAGCCTGCTGGTCGCACCGTATTTCGCCGCGGCCGTGCGCGACGGCGTCGACAGCTGGCGGCGGGTCGTGGCGCAAGCCGCGACGGCCGGCATCCCGACGCCCGCGTTCTCATCCTCGCTCGCCTACTACGACGGGCTGCGCCGGGACCGGCTGCCTGCTGCCCTGATCCAGGGACTACGCGACTACTTCGGCGCCCACACCTACCGCCGCGTCGACAAGGAAGGCAGCTTCCACACCGAGTGGGCCGGCGACCGTCAGGAACATCCCGCGTAACTGACGCGCCGGGCCAGGGCACCCCGGGCGACAACAGCAAAACGCATCAACCGTCGTTATAACGACAGCAAACCGCATCAACCGTTGTTGCGGGGCGGGCCGCCGCGACGACCGGAGGCAGCCGGGCGGCGGGGTTCGAATGCGTTCAGACCGGCCGGGCGCTGGCGAGCACGCCACCATGCTCGAGGATCTCGGCCGCTCCCCGGACGACGCACCGCAGCGGGTCGTCCACGATGAGGACGGGGATGCCTGTCGCCGCCTCGATCCTGCTGGCCAGGCCCGGGAGCAGGGCTCCACCCCCCGCGAGGCGGATCTTCCCGCGAACCACGTCTTCCGCGAGGTTCGGCGGGATATCCGACAGCATCTCCTGCACCGAGTCGATGATCGCGACGACCGAGTGCTCAAGGGCCTCGGCCACGAGCCGCGCCGGCACGTCTTCTATCCGGGGCGTCCGGCGCGCGGCGTCGACACCGACCGCCTCCAGCCATCCGGTCACGCCATCGGCGAGCCCCAGGGTCATCTTCAGGCTCCTGGCCGCGTTGCGGCCGATAAGCAGGCCCAGCTCGGCCTTGACGGCATGCACGATCGCCTCGTCCATGGCGTTGCCCCCGATGCGCAGTGACCGGGCGCGCACCACATGGCCGCCTGCCACCACCGCGGCTTCCGTGGTCCCGCCCCCGACGTCCACGATGAAGACACCGGATCCGGCGGCGAGGTCGAAGCCCGCGCCGGCCGCCGCGGCGACCGGTTCGTCGACGAGCCGCACGATGCAACGGGGCTTTGATGCCTCGACCGCGGCGACCAGGGATCGCCGCTCCACCCACGTGGCGCCGCCGGGCACGCAGACCACAGCCGATGGCCGCAGCAGGCCGCGGCGCAGGCGGGCCAGGCGCAGGAAGGCCTGCAACATGGCCGCCGACGCGTCCAGGTCCGCGATCACCCCATCACGCAGAGGGTGGATGACCTCGACGTCGCGAGGATCCTTCCCGGCCAGCGCGTCGGCGGCGTGGCCCACCGCAGCCACCTGGCCGGTCTCCCGGTCAAGGGCGATAGCGGAGGGCTCTTCGACGACGAGCCCACGGCCGGCGACACAGACAAGTGTGTTGACCGTACCGAGGTCGATCGCTACGCCCGCCCGCAACCGCATGGAACCCGCCCTTTACCCGAAATGCCGTCCGCCTTCCCCAGTATGGTGTCCCCCCGGGCGGCGAGGGGGGCACCCGGGGAGATCTTGAAGCCGTCGGCAGCGACGAGCGGGCCCGCGAGCGGGAGACACAGCATGAGCGAGCCGGTCCAAGCAGGCGCAGCGTCAGCGAACCCCGGGCGGGTCGCAGGCTATGCGGCGGATCCGGATCTTCTCCTTGACCTCGGTGATCGCACCGCGTGCCCGCCTGCGGCGATGTGATCAACGAATGTCACCCCGACCCCGACGGTCACCCCAACAATCACCCCGACGGTCACCATGACCCCGACGGTCAAGCCGACGGTCACCGTGACCCCGACGGTCACCCCAACCGCCACCGTGACCCCAACCGGCACCGCGACGGTGACCCCCACACCTTCGCCGAGTGGGACGCACATGTGAGCTTGAGGTAGCGGCCCGCTCGCTCCTCGGCGCGCCGACGCCGATGCGCCCGTACGCACCGTGAACCTGTGCGGTGCGGGCGCGTCGGCGTCACGTGCTGACGGCAGTGACCCAGCGGCTTTCGTTCTGCACAAATCGGGCGGGACAGCCGCGACCGCAAGGCGACGAGGCGACAATGAAGCGTGAAACGGCATGAAAGATGGCGATCACCTCCCACGGGTCCTCGTGGTTGCCGAGGAGCCGAGTATTCGCGACCGCGCTCAGGTCGCTCTGACGCTGCACGGCTGCGCGGTGACCACGGCGGCCACCGGCACCGAGGCACTGCGCCGGGCCGGGTCCGCTGACCACGACCTCATCGTGCTCGACGCGGTGCTGCCCGACCTGGACGGCTTCGAGGTGTACCGCAGGCTGCGGGCCGGCGGCGACCGGTTGCCCGTCATTTTCCTGACCGCCACGGGCGCCGCACCAGGAACCGTCACCGGGCTGGCCGTGGGCGGCGACGACTACATCGCGAAGCCGTTCTCAGCTGAGGCACTCGCGGCCCGCGTCCTGGCGCGCCTCGGTGAGGCGGACCGGGCAGCCCGATCGGACTGGGCGGCCGGGGCGGCCGGGGCGGCCAACGGTCACCGGGGATCCATCGCCACGCTGCATGCCGGGGACCTGGAACTCGATGCGTCCCGGTGGACTGTGCACAGGGCCGGCACGCAAGTGGAACTCGCGCCCACCGAGTTCCGGTTGCTCATCTACCTGATGAGCAACCAAGGGCGAGTGCTCACCCGGGGGCAGATACTTGAGAACGTGTGGGGCCGGGACGAGGCTCACCAGCCCCAGATCGTGGACACGTACGTCAGCTACCTGCGCCGCAAGCTGAACCGGCTGGGGCCGCCGCTGATCCACACCCAGCGCGGCGTGGGTTACAGCCTGCTGTCGCCGCGCAGCGCCGCCGGCTGAACGACGCGCCTCATGGACCGGTGCCGAA
>WNFD01001111.1_pt1 | contig 26983 bp, 28 predicted proteins | sample 5400491 | NCBI WGS metagenome assembly WNFD01 (sample SAMN13153343, study PRJNA577476) | soil metagenome | isolation source: 120 cm saprolite under Douglas fir tree site 2 hole 2 replicate 2 | place: USA:California | collected 2015-04-18
GCGGTTGCTGCCTTAATCCAGCATCCCCCGCGTGGGGGAAGACGGCATCGCAACTTCGCGGCGCGGCATCCGGCCCGCCAGATAGGCGGCGCGGCCCGCGATCGTCGCCAGCCGCATCGCCTGCGCCATCGCGACCGGATCCTGCGCGGCCGCGATGGCCGTGTTCATCAGGATCCCGTCCACGCCTTGCTCCATCGTGACACAGGCGTCGGACGCGGTGCCCACGCCCGCATCCACGATCACCGGCACATGGAGACGCCGCTTGATCGTGCGGACACTGAACGGATTCAGTAACCCGAGCCCACTGCCGATCGGAGACGCGAGCGGCATCACCGCGGCGCAGCCTGCATCCTCGAGCCGCAGCGCCGTCACGAGATCTTCGTTCGTGTAGGCGAGCACCTTGAATCCTTCCTGAACCAGCACTTTTGCCGCCTCGAGCAGACCCGCCACGTCGGGCAGCAGGGTCTCTTCGTCGCCGATCACCTCGAGCTTCACGAAGTCGTTGAACCCCGCCTCGCGCGCGAGGCGGGCGTAGCGGATCGCGTCCGCTGCGGTGTAACAGCCGGCGGTGTTGGCGAGCAGGAAGATCTTCTTGGGGTCGAGGAAGTGCAGGACGCTCGATTCCTTGGAGCGGTCGAGGTTCACCCGACGCACCGCGACCGTCACGACCTCGGCGCCCGACGCCTCGATCGCGCGCACCATCGTGTCCATGTCCGGATACTTCCCCGTCCCGACCATGAGGCGCGACTGGAACGTACGCCCGCCGATCGTCAGCGGCTCATCGCGGATTGTCTCGACTGCGGTCGTCATCCGCCTCCCACGAAGTGCACCAGCTCGATGGCATCTCCTTCGCTCACCTTCACGTCACCCAGCGCGGGTCGCCGCACAATGCGGCGATTGTGCTCGACCACGACCGCTCGCGGGTCAAGCTTGAGCTGGTCCAGCACCGCGAGCAACGACGCTCCGGGTGTAACCTGCCTGCGCTCTCCATTGATTACGACATCCATTCCCGCATCCTCCGCGCAGCCTCGGCCGGCTCGACGTCGTCCCACAGGGCCCGAATCGCGGCGACGCCGTAGGCTCCGCTGTTTCTTACTTCGCGCACCCGATTGGCGCTGATTCCGCCGATCGCGATCACCGGGAGTCCGTCAACCGCCGACGCGATCGCCTGCAAACGTTGCAGTCCCAGCGGCGCGCGGCCCCCCCCGGGATGTGAAGCGGTGGCGAATACCGGCCCTACAACAAGATAGTCAGCCCCTTCCGTCCTTGCGGCTTCGGCCTCCGCCAAGTCATGCACCGACTTACCGATCCACCACAGGGGATTGAGCGCGCGTGCGGCACTGACGGGCAGGCTGCCATGGCCGAGCTGCACGCCGGCGGTCGGAACCGCGAGGGCGACGTCGAGACGGTCGTTCAAAAACAACTGCGACGGAAGGACGGATAGGCGGAATGCCAAGTCGAAATGCTCAAGGCCCGTCAGCTCACGACCGCGCGCGTGAAACGCCAGATCCGAGCCGCCGCCATCGGCGAGCGCGCGCGCCACGACATCGATGTCGGATCGCCGCGCGATGCGCTCATCCGTGATCGCGTGCAGGCGCGGTAGCGGCGGTCTCACGTGAACCTGGCGCCGGCCTTGAGCCGAGCGCCCCGCAGCCAGTCGCTGGTTGGCATCCGCTCTTTCCCGGCGGGCTGCACCTCGAGGATTTCGACGGTGCCGCCACCCAGATCCTTGAACCCACCCGTCGCGACAACAAGCGAGCCCTCTGCTGACAGGACTTCGCCCGGGGCGCCGGTCCCGGGGAAGGGCGGCTCCATGACTTTTGGATTGAAGAGCTTGATCTCGACGCCCTTGAGGTCCGTCCAGGCGCCCGGCCGGGGATCGAGCCCGCGGATGAGACAGCTGATCGCCCGCGCGTCTTTGGTCCAATCGACGCGTGCGGTTTCCCGCGTGAGCTTCGGCGCGAGTGTCGCTCGGGCTTCGTTTTGCGGCACCGGCTGCGGTGGCGGGTCGCTCTGCTCCATCATCGTGAGGGTTTCGATCAGCGCCTGCGCGCCCATCTCGGCGAGATGCGCCGACAGCTCGCCTCCGGTCACGTCGGCGTCGATGCGATGGGGGATCTGGTGCAGGACGGGTCCGGAATCCATGCCGGCATCGAGCTGCATGATCGTCACGCCGGTCGTCTCGTGTCCGCGGATGATGGCCCATTCGACGGGCGCGGCGCCGCGCAGGCCGGGCAGCAGCGACGGATGCACGTTGATCATACCGCGCGGCGGCAGCGCCAGGAGCTCAGGTCTAAGGATGTGACCGTAGGCGACGACGACACCGATATCGGGCTGCAGGTCGCGCAGCCGTTTGAGAAACGCGGGATCTGTAGGCTTTTCCGGCTGCAAAACCAGGAGATCTTCAGCTTCGGCCGCGACCTTGACCGGCGCAGGAATGAGTCTCGAGCGGGAGCGGCCCTGTGGCGCATCGGGTTGTGTGATGACGGCGACCACGTCGAATCCTTCTCCGACGAGCGCGCGCAACGACGGCACCGCGAATTCGGGCGTACCAAAAAACGCCACGCGCACTTACAGCTCCCCCGCCGGCTCCGGCGTAACCTCCTTGAGATATCCGGTCTGTCCTTTGCGGGATTTCTTCCACTTCGAGAGCAGCAGCCCGCGCTTCACGGCACTGAGGTGATCGAGAAACAAGATGCCGTCGAGATGATCGATCTCGTGCTGAATGGCGCGCGCCTTGTAGCCGTGCGCCTCGACTCGGGAACGCCGGCCTTCCTGGTCGAGCGCCTCCACCACGACGCGGGGGGGGCGCGTGACGTCGCCGAAGATGTCGGGAATCGACAGACACCCCTCCTCGGCCGTCTCATCCTCGTCGCCACGCTCGACGATGACCGGATTGATGAGCACGAGCGGCGGCGGATCCTCCTCACCGATGTCCACGACCGCGACACGGCGGGCGACGCCGATCTGATTGGCCGCGAGGCCGACGCCCTTGGCGGCGCGCATCGTCTCGAAGAGGTCGTCGACGAGCCGGCGCACGGCGTCATCCACCTGCGCGACCGGGGCCGACTTTTGGCGCAGGACCGGTGAGCCGAGCAGGTGCAGCAAGCGAACCGTCACGCAGGCTTCGCCTCGACGGCCGTGCGGTTGGTGATGCTGGCGATGCCGCTGCGCAAGATCACGAACTTTGCTTCGCCGCTCCGGATGGTGACCTGGTCGTCCTTGATGTGCACGACCTCGCCCACGATGCCGCTCGAGGTCACCACTTGATCGCCGCGCTGCAGCGACGCCAGCAACTGCTTGTGCTGCTCCGCCTGGCGGCGTTGCGGCCGGATCAGAAACAAGTAGAAGATCCCGGCGAACAGAGCGAGCTGAATGATCAAGGCGCTGGCCCCCGGCCCACCCGAGCCGGGGGAAGCGATCAACAGCAACGACAGATGTGCCGTGGTCATGCGACTCCCGTGTGTTGGTAGCGGCGGCGCCAGTCATCGGCCCATGTGGCGAACGCGTCGCCGCCCCGCTGAATGGCGGCTCGCATCTCCGCCGCGAGGCGGATCAGATAGCGAACATTGTGCAGCGATAACAACCGCAGTCCGAGCAACTCGCCCGCGACGAATAGGTGTCGCAGGTATCCCCGCGAATACGTCGTGCACGTCTCACAGTCGCAGCTCGGGTCCAGCGGCCCGTCGTCCGTGCGGTAGGCGGCATTCCGAATGTTCAAAGTGCCTTCCGGCGTGAATGCCGCGCCGTTGCGCCCGCCGCGCGTCGGGGCGACGCAGTCGAACAAGTCCACCCCACGCTCTACCGCGGCGACCAGATCCGCCGGAAACCCGACACCCATAAGATAACGGGGCAGTGTAGCGGGCAGTCGCGCCTCCAGCACATCGATGGTCTGATACATCTTGTCCTTGGGTTCGCCGACTGAAAGCCCACCAATCGCGATCCCCGTCCACGGACCTAATTGGAGGATTCGGTCGAGGCACTCGGTGCGGAGAGCGGGCAGCGTGCCACCCTGGATGATGGGCCACAATGTCTGCTCGGTGGTTTTGAGCGCGTCATGTCGTCTCTTGCAGCGCTCGAGCCAGCGCACAGTGCGGTCCAGGGCGTCCCGTGCGGTGGCCTCATCAGCGCCGCCGGGGATGACGTGATCGAACGCCATCGCGATATCCGAGCCGAGCTTCGCCTGGATCTCGATCGCGCTTTCGGGCGTGAGCTTGCGCCGGCCGCCATCGACATGACTCTGAAACTCGACGCCGTCTTCATCGACTTTGCGGAAGCCTTCCAGGGAGAACACCTGAAAGCCGCCTGAGTCGGTGAGCAGCGGCCGCTCCCACGCCATGAACTTGTGGAGCCCGCCGAGCTGCGCGATGACGTCCTCGCCCGGCCGGACGTGCAGGTGATAGGTGTTGGCGACCACGATCTGCGCGCCGACAGCTTTGAGGTCGGCGGGAGAGAGCGTGCGCACCGTCGCCTGGGTGCCGACGGGCATGAAGACCGGCGTCTCGACGGTGCCGTGGGGCAGGGTCAGCGAGCCCGAGCGCGCGGCGCCGGATTGGCCGTCAATCCAAAAGTCGAACATCAGATGATCGCCATGGCGTCGCCATAAGAATAGAACCGGTAGCCAGCCTGCACCGCCTCGCGATACGCGCTCATCACACGCTCATATCCCCCCAACGCGCACACAAGCATGAGCAGCGTAGAGTGGGGCAGGTGGAAGTTGGTGATCAACCGTTCCACGACCTTGAACTCGTACGGAGGATGAATGAAGAGACTCGTCTCGGCGGTGCCGGGACGCACTTGGCCCGTCGCGTCGGCTGCCGACTCGAGCGCCCGTACGACAGTCGTGCCGACCGCCCACACTGCGTGCCGCCCCGCCTTCTTGAAGTTGATCCGTCCCGCCGCACCTTCCGCGATCTCGTACGCTTCGGGATGCATCGTGTGATCACCGAGCGCGTCAGTCTCGACCGGCTTGAACGTGCCGGGCCCGACGTGCAGCGTGAGCGCGGTGACCGAGATGCCGCGCTCGTGGATTCGGGCGAGCAGCTCCGTGGTGAAGTGCAGCCCCGCGGTGGGCGCGGCGACGCTGCCATCGTGCGTCGCGTAGACAGTCTGATAGCGCTCGTGGTCGTCCGCGTTCGGTGGCCGGCGGATGTAGGGCGGCAGCGGCACCTCGCCGTACTTCTCGAGAGTGGCTCGCGCATCGAGTGAGCCCACAAACCGAAGCTTTCGCAGCCCACCACCCAACACTTCCAGAATTTCGATCGCGCTCTCATCGCCGAACGTGACTCGCCGGCCGGCTTTGAGCTTGCCGCCGGGATGTCCCATCGCGAGCCACGTGCGGTCGGGCAGCTCACGCACGAGCAACAGCTCGGCAACGTCTCCCGTTTCCCGTTTGCCGTGTAACCGCGCCGGAATAACTCGCGACGTATTGATGACCAGCAGGTCGCTCGGCGGGATCAGCTCGAGGAGGTCGCGAAAGTGGAGATGCCGAATCGCTCCGGTGGCGCGCTCGAGCACGAGCAGGCGGCTGGCGTCGCGATCGGGAAGCGGATGCTGAGCGATCTGTCCTGGTGGAAGATCGTAATCGAAATCGGAGGTGCGGTAGATCAAGTCTCGAAGATGCTCGCCTGCTCCGCGGATTTTGGTGGGACGAATCCGAAGTGCCGGTAGGCTGCCGGAGTCGCGACGCGACCCCGTGGCGTGCGTGCGAGGAAGCCCTGCTGCATCAGGAACGGCTCGTACACCTCCTCGAGCGTCCCCGGATCCTCGCCGACCGCGGCGGCCACGGTCTGCACACCAACGGGACCGCCCTCGAACATTTCGATGATGGCCTTGAGGATGCGGGCGTCCATGTCGTCGAGTCCGAACTCATCGACGTCGAGCCGCTTGAGTGCCTCGACCGCGACGGCCGCGGTGATCTTGCCCTCGGCGCGCACCTGCGCGTAGTCGCGCACGCGCTTCAGGAGGCGGTTGGCGACACGCGGGGTACCGCGGCTGCGGCGCGCGATCTCCACGACACCCGCCGCGTCCGCGGCGACGCCCAGAATGCCGGCCGAGCGAGTGATGATCTGGACCAGATCGTCGGGCGGATAGTAATGCAGGCGCTCGACCAGTCCGAAGCGCGCGCGCAGGGGCGGCGTCAGCAGGCCAAACCGCGTCGTGGCGCCGATCAAGGTGAAGCGCTCGAGCTGCATCGGAATCGTCTGGGCGTGCGGGCCGTCCGCGATGCGCACGTCCACACGGAACTCTTCCATCGCCGGGTAGAGGAACTCCTCGAGCGCGGGTCGCAGGCGGTGCACTTCATCTATAAAGAGGATGTCGCCCGCCTTGAGGGACGTGAGCATGCCGACGAGGTCGCCGGGACGCTCGAGCACGGGACCGGACGTGGTGCGGATGTCCACGCCCAGCTCCTTTGCCATGAGCAGCGCCAGCGTCGTCTTGCCGAGCCCCGGCGGTCCGAAGAAGAGGGCGTGATCGAGCGGCTCCTTGCGCTGCTTCGCCGCATCGATGGCGATCTGCAGTGACTCCTTGACCTTGGCCTGCCCGACGAATTCGTCGAGCCGGGACGGGCGCAGCGCGGCGTCGGTGAGACGCTCGCTGTCGAGCGCTTCAGGCGTCGTGATTTCGGAGCGCGCCATTACTTACTCTTGGCCTGCGACAGCCAGCGAACGGGACGGTCACCCGCCACGATCTCGTGACGCGTGTGGCATTGCAGGCACACGTCCTCGGCGCGTGTGACGCCCGCCGGCACGAGCCGCCGGTTGGTCGACCCGCAGCGCGTGCAGATCCATTCCGCGGTGACTTCAGCGGGGATGGACGTCATCGGGTCGTGAGAATCTGCAGCGCTCGCCGCACCAGGGCCTCGGTTTCACCACTTGCCTCGCTGCCGTTTCCTGAAAGCGCCTGCCGGACCGCGCGGTCCGCTTCAGCCGTTGCGTACCCGAGCCGCTCCAGCGCCTTAAGCGCGGCCTCGGCGCCGGCGGGCACGTCAATGGCGGGCGCTTCGGTGAACTCCTCGACCTTTTCGCCGAGCTCGAGCGCGAGGCGCTCGGCGGTCTTGCGGCCGATCCCGCTCACCGAGGAGAGCAACCCGATGTTTTTCTCGCGCAGCGCCCGCGCTCCACGCTCCACGCCGAGCGCCGAGAGCAGCGCAATCCCGATCTTGGGTCCGACCCCGCTGATGCTCGTGAGCCGCTGGAAAAAGCGGCGCTCTGCTTCTTCGAGGAAGCCATACAGCGCCCAGCCGTCCTCGCGGACGACGAGCTCGGTCGCCAGGGTGATTTCCGCACCGGTGGATGGCAAACGCTCCATCACGCCGAGCGGCACGACGACTTCATAGCCGACACCGCCAGGCGTCTCGACGACGACGCGGTCGGCGGACTTCGCGGCGAGGCAGCCGCGGATGTGGGCGATCATGAACGCAGAATGTAGGTCAACGCCACCGCGACGCCGTCGGCAGCGTCTGACGGTTTGGGTGCGTGCTTGAGCCGCAGCAGGTGAGCCACCATTGCCGCCACTTGCGACTTTTGGGCTCCGCCGGCCCCGACGACAGTCTTTTTGATCATCGCAGGTGGATACTGGGCGATTTCGAGTCCCTCCTGCTCGGCTGCCAGCAAGATGACTCCTCGTGCATGACCGAGCACGAGCGTGGTACGAACGTTCTTATGATAGAAGGCGTCCTCCAGGGCGAGCACGGATGGCTGGTGGCGCCGGATGAGCTGTGAGATTGCGTGGTGAAGCTCTGCGAGACGGTGGGGAAGCGAGTTGTTTCGTCCAAACCGAAAGACCCCGCATTCGACAAGTCGCCCCATCCCCGGAGTCCCATTACCCGTCTCGATCACGCCGTAGCCGGTGATCGCGGTGCCGGGGTCGACGCCCAGAACCCTCACGTCATCCCGTCACCGCCGCCATCGCCTCGGCGTCGATGTCGAAGTTGGAAAAGACCTTCGCGACGTCGTCCATCTCCTCGAGGCCCTCGACGAGCTGCAGCAGCCGCTTGGCATCGCTGCCCTCGACCTTCACGGTGTTCTTGGGAACCATCGCAATCTCGGCGCTCAGCACCGGCAGCTGCTTACTCCGCAGGGCCTGGTCGATCGCGTGGAGCTGCGCGGGCGGCGTGGTGATCAGATAGATGTCGCCCTCTTTGTCCATGTCTTCCGCGCCGGCGTCGAGCGCCGCTTCCATCGTGATATCCTCGCTTGCCTTGCCATCAATCACGATCTGACCCTTGCGGTCGAACATCCAGGCGACGGCATTGGTCGCGGCCAGGTTCGCGCCATGCCGCGTGAAGACGTTGCGGATCTCGGCGACGGTGCGGTTGGGGTTGTCGGTCGTCGCTTGAATCAGGAGCGCCGCACCTCCCGGACCATATCCTTCATACGTGACCTCTTCGTAGGTCACGCCTTCCAGCTCGCCGGTCCCCTTCTTGATCGCCCGGTCGATGTTGTCGGCCGGCATGTTCTCGGCCTTGGCGGCGTCGATGGCTGTCCGCAGGCGTGCATTGCCGCCGGGGTCGCCGCCGCCCTGCTTCGCGGCGATCGTGATTTCGCGAATCAGACGCGTGAACACGGCACCGCGCTTCTGATCGGTGACCGCCTTCTTCCGCTTGATCTGTTTCCATTTGCTGTGACCAGCCATGTCTCTGCTCCCTGCTCCCAAGTTACATCATCGATCCGGGTCGAGCATGTCCTCGAAGCGCATCCAGCGCCGATAGAAGTAGAGATCCGCGAATCCGGTAGGGCCGTTGCGGTTCTTGGCGACGATCAGCTCGGTCGCGCCGTCCACGCCGCCGCCCGGGTTGTACATCTCCTCGCGGAAAATCGAGAGGATGACGTCGGCATGCTGCTTCGGTGCGCCCATGACGCCGTAGTCGTCGAGCGTGGGGCGCTTGGCGTCGCGACCAGTCTGAAACCCCGGGAGCTGCGCAACGACCAGCAGCGCCACCTGACGCGCCAGTGCGAGCGCCTTGAGGTGCCGCAGCACCAGCGCCGTGTCCTCGTCCTGCGTGGTGCGCGCCTTGGGCGGCGGCACGAGCTGCAGGTAGTCCACTATGACCAGCCCGATCTGACGCAGCGGATCGAGCCGCTCGAAGACCGTCTCGAAGTCTTCGCCCGCCAGTGGTAAGAGGGAAAGGGGAAGGCCGCGCAGCCGCACCGCGGCTGCGCCGACACCGGCACGCGTCTGGTCGCTCAGCTTCGCGGCACGCAGCTCGTCGACGGCGACTTTGCCTTCGATCGCCAGCGCGCGCTCCATCAGCCGCTCTTCATTCATCTCACCGGAGAGGTATGCCACGCCCACCGACTGCTGTGCCACGCGCAGCGCGATGCCGAGCGCGAGCGCCGACTTGCCACTGCCGATGTCACCGCCCAGGAGAATGAGATCGCGCCGCCGCAGGCCGCCGCCCAGCAGCTTATCGAGCGAGCCAAAGCCGGTGGGAATGGTGTCGCCCGTGATCTCGCCGGGGCGTTGCGCATCCACGCGCTCGACCAGGTTGTCGAGGGTCGGGTGCTTTTCGAAGCGTCGCGCAGGAGAGGGAGGGGGCATGGTCTATAGATGCAATCTGGCGCCACGCGCGGCAACGGTGACGGCGTCGGCGGCCTCGACCCCCAACACGTCCCGCGCCGGTGCGGTGAGCTGGCTGAGCACGAGGGCGGCGGCGTTGGGCGTCGCCGTCTCGAGATGTTGGCGGGCCGCGGCGAGCGCCCGCTTGAGCGGCGCAGGCAGCGCCAGGCTGCCGATCCGCGTTTCGAGCGCCTGGAGGCGGCGGCGGTGATTCTTCGCGCTGACCGGGGCGGGCGGCAGCAGCGCCTCCGCTGCCCGGACGACGAGCCACAGCGCGAACAAGCCTTCGCGCTGGGGGCCGCGCGCCGATTCCGCGATGAGCGTGACGAGCCGCTCTTCCGCGGGCGTGCTCATGCGACGAGTCGCTGCACCGCGGCAGCCACCTGATCGGGGAAGATCTCCTCGAGACAGCGATGATGTCCGAGCGGGCAACGTTCTGTCCCCATGGCCGAGCAGGGACGGCAGCTCAGATCGCGCTCGAGCACCTCCGCTCGGCTGGCGTACGGCAAGAAGCCGAACAGCTCGACGGTCGGCCCAAACAGCGCGACCACCCGCGTGCCGACACCCGTCGCCATGTGCATCACGCCGGTGTCGCCCGAGACGAGCACGGCGGCGCGAGCGAGACACGCGCCCGTCTCCTGGAGCGAAAACTCGCCCGCCGCGTTGTGAACGCCCGAACCCAACTGGCTGGCGAGCTCGCGATCCCCGGCGCCTCCCACCGCGACGAGTCCGTATCCCATCTGTCGTAGCTGTTCCGCCAGTGCCGTCCAGTGGCGAATCGGCCAACGCTTGGTCGCATGAGCGGCGCCCGGCGCGAGCGCCGCGAACGGCTGCTGGTCCAGGGCGCGCTCGGCGACCCAGCGGGCTACCCGCTCACGTGCCGCAGACACCAGAAAGAACTCGGGTGGTCCGCCGTCCGGGTGCACGTCGAGCGCGCGTGCCGCCTCGAAGTAGCGCTCCGGGACGGGCACGTGTTTGCCGTACAGGTTGATCTTCGCCGCGATCAGGACGGTCCGGGCGAACTTGCGTTTGGAGTACCCGGACCATTGGCAGGGAACGAGCAGGCGCAGCGCGGCGCTGCGCAGGCTGCCGTGCAGATCGAGCCCGTGCGTCGGTCGGAGCGCCCGCAGCCGTCTCGCGAGGTCGGTGATCCGCTCGTTTGGTTCGAGCTCCAGGACGCGCGTCAGATGGGGATTCTCGACGACCAGCGGCGCCATCGCGCGCTTGGTGACGAAATAGAGCTCGGCGTCGGGATGGCGCCGGTGCAATGCGCGCACGAGGGGAGTGGTGAGGAGGACGTCGCCGATGGAGCTGAACCGGACGCACAGGACGCGCAACACGCGGCCAATGTAGTCGCGCGTTGCCCGGCTTCGCCAGCGGGACTAGCTTGTCTCGCAAGATGCCGCGTCCGAAGAGCATTCTCTGGATTGACGACGAGGTGGATGGCCTCGCCGCGCACCGCCGCTTTCTCGAGCAGCAGGGATTCGCGGTAGCGCAGGCGGCGCACGGCGACGACGCACTCGCGATGCTGCGGCGCCAGCCCTACAGCGTCGTGCTGCTCGACGAGCAGATGCCGGGCCGCCGAGGTCTCGAGCTGATTCCCGAGATCCGCGCCATCGATCCCGCCATGGCCGTGGTGATGGTGACGCAGAGCGAAGACGACGCCCTGCTGCGCGAGGCGATCGGCATCGAGATCGACGACTACCTGGTGAAGCCGGTGCATCCGCGCCAGGTGCTCTCGGTCGTCACGCGACTGCTCGAAGGGGACCGCATCCGCCAGCAGCGGTTGGCGCGCGACTTCGTCATGCGCTTCCGCGAGCTCGAGGGCCGCCGCGGCGGGGCGCTCGCCTGGCGCGAATGGAGCGAGCTGGTGGCCGAGCTGGCGCGCTGGGAGGTGCGGCTCGCCGCAGCCGACGAGCCGGGACTCTCCGAAGCCCTGCGCGCGCTGCAGGAAAGCCTGCGCAAGGACTTTCAGGGATTCATCACCAAACATTATCCGCGCTGGCTTTCCGATCCGGAGCGCGACCGGCCGCCGTTGTCGGTCGACGTCGGCGCCGAGTTTCTCGTGCCGGCGCTCAAGCGCACGGGCCGGGTCGTGTTCATCCTGATCGACTGCCTGCGGCTGGACCAGTGGGAAGTGCTGCGCGAGCTGATCACGCCGCTGTTCGATGTGGAGGAATCACACTACTACAGTATTCTGCCGACGGCGACGCCGTTTTCCCGGAATGCGATCTTCAGCGGTCTGTTTCCGATGGAGATCGCGGCCCGGCATCCAGAGTGGTGGGGCGCGCCGACCGACGAGGAAAGTCTCAACGCCCACGAGGCCGAGCTGCTGACCGAGCAGTTGCGTGAGCTGGTGGGCGAAGCAGTGCCGGTGCGCTACGAGAAGTTGTTCACCGCCGCCGATGGCGCGGACCTGCTGCGCCGTCTCCCCGCGCATCTCGCCCAGCCCGGCGTCACGGCCCTGGTCTTCAACTTCATCGATCAGCTGACCCACGGTCGCTCCGAGAACGCGATCCTCTATGAGGTCGCGCGCGACGCCGACGCGCTACGGGGGCTGACCAAGACGTGGTTCGAGCGTTCGCCCGTGCTCGCGGCGCTGCAGGAGGCGGAGCGCCGCAATGTGCCGGTCCTGCTCACGACCGATCACGGCTCGATTCACTGCAGCACGCCGGCGACGGTGTTCGCCAAGCGCGACGCGACCGCCAACCTGCGATACAAGTTCGGCGAGGACCTGCGGTCCGAAGATCCCGAGGCCGCCATCATGGTCGAGGACCTGAAGGCATACGGTCTTCCCGCGAAGGGCCTGGGCGTGCGGTTGCTGCTCGCGACGGGCGACCGCTTCTTCGTCTATCCGACGAAGCTGCGCGAGTACCAGGCCCGCTATCGCGGCGCATTTCTGCACGGCGGCGCGACGCCCGAAGAGATGATCCTGCCCGTCGCGCTGCTCACGCCGCGCCGCTCGCGATAATGGGCCGCGGGAGTGGCGGCGGGGGGGGGGGCGCGCGGCTGCTATCGCTGCTCCGACCTTACTCGCTGCTGTTCAGCGCCACGATCGCGGCGACGGTCGTCTCGTCGGTGCTCGACGGCTTCACGTTCGTCTTGTTGATCCCGTTCCTACGCACGCTGTTCGGCAACGCGGCGCTGCCGGCGCAGGGCGGTTCGCAGGTCGAGGCCGTGCTCAACAAGATCGCGGGACCCTTCCTCCAAGCCGGCACACCCGCGCTTGCGCTCCGCAACGTCGTCATCGTGCTGCTGGTGGCGCTGGCGCTCAAGAACCTGACGTCCTATCTCGCGTCCCTTGGCAGCGTCGCGATTCAGGAAGGCGTCGTCCGTGACCTGCGGATTCGCCTGTTTCGCCATCTCCAGACCCTGCCGCTCGGCTACTTCCAGCGCACGCGTGCCGGCCAGACGATCGCGCGCGTCATCAGCGACACCGATCAGGTCAAGACGGCGGTGAGCGCGGCGCTGGCGTCGCTGCTGCAAAACGTCGTCGTGATCATCGTCTACGTCGTCATTCTCTTCGGGCTCTCTGGCCGGTTGGCGCTGCTCTCGCTGATGCTCGCGCCCGTGCTGCTGCTCATCATTCGGCCGATGATCAATCGCCTGCGGCGCCGCTCGCGCGAGCTCGCCGCCGAGCGGGGCGAGGTGACGAGTCACGTCGGCGAGATGATCGCGTCGGCGAAGCTGGTGCGCGCCTACGTGGCCGAAGCGTTCGAGCTGGGCCGGTTTACAGAGCTCGCGGAACGGTATCGCAAGCGCGTGTTGCGGGCACAGCGCTACTCGAGTCTGACGAGTCCGGTGAGCGAAGTCTTCGGCGGCGTGATGATCGTCCTGATTCTCGTCGTCGGGACGCGGCTGGCGCTCGGTGTGGGCGCGTCGCTCGATCCTGCGGTGCTGATCACGTTCCTCGCCGTCAGCCTGCGGCTGATGTCGCCGATCAAGTCCGTCTCGAATTATCCGGCGATCATGGCGACGGCCGTCGCCTCCGCGGAACGGGTGTTCGAAATCCTCGACCTGCCGTCCGCCGAAGGCGACCGCCCCGGCGAGACGACGGCGGAGTTCAGCGAGCGCATCGAGTTGCGTGGCGTCTCGTTCGAATACGAGCCTTCCGAATCGGTGCTGCGCGACGTGGACCTGGAGGTGAAGCGCGGTCAGGTCGTCGCCATCGTCGGCCCCTCCGGCGCGGGGAAGACCACGCTGGTCGATCTGCTGCCCCGGTTCTACGAGCCGACGCGCGGCGAGATCCTGATGGACGGCGTACCGCTCACCAACTACACGCGCACGTCGTTGCGTCGCCTCATGGGGATCGTGTCGCAGGAAACCGTGCTGCTCAACGACACGGTACTGGCGAACATCGCCTACGGATTGAAGGACGTGCCGCTCGAGCAGGTGCGCGCGGCGGCACGTGCCGCGAACGCCGATGAGTTCATCATGCGGCTGCCCGAAGGCTACACTACGCTGCTCGGCGAGCGCGGCACCCGGCTCAGCGGCGGGCAGCGGCAGCGCATCGCGATTGCCCGGGCGTTGCTGCGCGATCCACCGATCCTCATCCTCGACGAAGCCACCAGCGCGCTCGACACCGAATCCGAGCGCCTCGTGCAGGAAGCGATCGACCGGCTGATGGCGCATCGCACCGTCTTCGTGATCGCCCACCGGCTCGCGACCGTGCAACACGCCGATTTCATCGTCGTTCTCGCGGAGGGGCGGATCGTGGAGCGCGGGACGCACGGGGAGTTGCTGTCCGCCGACGGCTTGTACCGCCGGCTCTACAACCTGCAGTTCCGGAGCTGACATCCTCTCCGGCTTCACCATCGTCCGCAACGCGGTCAAGCTCGACTTCCCGATCGTCCCGGCCATTCGATCGGTGCTCCAGGTCTGCGACGAAGTCGTCGTCAATGTCGGGAAATCCGACGATGAGACGCGTGCCGTGGTAGCGGGGATCGGCGACTCACGCGTTCGCATCATCGAGAGCGAATGGGACCTGAGCAGGGCCGACATGCTGGCCTTGGAGACGCAGCGGGCGATGGACGCGTGTCACGGCTCGTGGGGGATTTATATCCAAGCCGACGAAGTGCTCCCTGAGCAGGGAGCCCGCATCCTGAAGGAGAAGGTGGCCGAGTGGAACCAGGACGCGCGGGTGGAAGGGTTGCTGGTCGACTATCTGCACTTCTACGGCGGGTTCGACCGCGTGGCGACCAACCGCCGCTGGTATCGCCGCGAGGTCCGTTGCGTCCGGCTCGCTCAGGGTATCCATCCGTACCAGGACGCACAGGGATTCCGGGTGGGCCCGAGGTCTCGAAAAATTCGGGCACGTCTGACCGGCGCCCAGATGTTTCACTACGGCTGGGCTCGGCCCGCCCGTGCAATCAGGGAGAAGCTCGAGGTCACGAAACGCATGTATCCGGTGGCCACCGAAAAGCTGGACCGCGAACTACGGCGCGGCACGCTGGAATGGATACCGTTGCTGCGGCCCTTCACCGGCGACCATCCGGCGGTGGCGAAGGCGTGGATCGCCGCGTGCGCGCAGGAGCCGCCAATCGAGATCGAGCCCGCGCAGTTCAGACTCGCGGACCTGCGCTACCACTTTTCTAACTGGATCGAGCGGCTGACGGGCGCGCGGCCGTTTGAGTTTCGCAACTACGAGGTCGTGTAGATAACCGCTGTTCGGGCTCCGTTGTGGCGTGGATTGATGGCATGCGCCAGCCGGTCCGTGAGACTGGGCTGGATGACCGTGAGCAACGTGAGATTGCGATGCAATGCTCCCGCCAGGAACACGCGGTCGGCCTCCGGCGTGTCACTGTAGACAATCACGTAGTTGATCGGTAATCCCCTCGCCGTGGCTTCCACGTCTTGTCCTCGTTCCACCACGACCAGCGGTGGCCGCGGTTCTCCCAGGTAGTACTCGGGCACGCTGAAGGTCTGGTCGTATTGCGCGACCAGCACCCCGGTCGCGTCGTGACGGCGATACACAAACAGCAGCGGCGCGACGCGATCTTTCTTCGAAAAGCTGAACGTTACCACCACCAGGAGAGCCGTGTTCACGATCCAGAAGTACCACCACATGCCGCGGTATACGGGGGGGGGCGCGATGCGGCCGGCGAGCCACGGCAGCCCTGCGACGATCAGGATGAAGAGCGGCGGGAGAATCGGCAGCAGGAACCGCTCCTGCTTGTTTGCGAGCAGGCTGTGGCTCACGAGGAACGCGAGCGTCGCGACACCGAGGAGCGGGATTTTGCGGCCGCCTTTGACCGCCGCGGCCAGCAGCAGAATCGAAGCTGGTGGAATCAGCGCGGCGAGCAGCGTCAGGACGTAATGCCACGGCGGGTTGTGCGGATACCCATCCGACTCGACCGCCATGCGCTGTGGATGCAGCATCGGCCCGAGTCGCTGGGCGAATGAATATCCCCACTGATGGTTGATCAGTGCGTTGCTGTAGCCCTGCAGCACCACGACCACCGCGAGACCGCCGAGAAACGCGAGCTTGTCCCTGGCCGTGACCGGCTGCGGACGCAGCAGCACCAGCACCACGAACGCGCCGACGAACCCTATTAGAGGAAGGCGCAGGATGAGCGCCGTTCCGAGCGCCGCACCGGCCAGCGCGCCCCAGACGGTTGGTCGCTGATGGCGGTCTTCCGTGCGTTGCCACCACCAGCACGCCGCGAGTAACGGCGCCTGGCACACCGACTCCTCGAGCTGGTGCACGGCGGTCACGGGCATCGCGTAGAACGCGGCCGCGAGCAGGCCGGCGAGCATCGCGCTGTCCTGGCCCAGCAACCGCTCGACGAGGCGATAGACGAAGTAGACGACGAGCAGCGAGTAGGCGGCCTGGAAGAGCCGCACCAGAAGCATCACGATACCGGGATCGTGAATCCCGAGACCGCGCATCACGATCATGATCGCGGCAATGATGCCGGGGAACAGCGCCGTCCGCTCGAACGTCACCGGGAGCCCCACCCCGCTGGCGATCTGATCCGCCGCTCCGATGACGACGTTGTGATCGTCGCTTGCCAGGAATCCGCCGCTGAAGACCGCCGCGAGTACCCGCAGCAGTCCGGCGAAGACGAGTAACCGAACCAGCGGCCGGTTTACTTGACGCTCGCGGGCAGCTCGCCCGTCCGCAGCATGTGTTGGTACATGCGGACGTAGTTCTCCGCCATCACCAGGTGCGTGAACTGCCGCTCTGCCCGCTCCCGGCAGGCTCTGGGGTCGAGCGTCGTGACCTTGTCGCCCGCGAGGATCAGCTCGTCGAGCGTATCGCGCAACACGCCCACCGCGGGCGTGACGATTTCAGGGAGGGCGCCGCGCCTGGTGCCGAGCACGGGTGTGCCCGAGAACAGCGCCTCGATCGTCGGCAGGCCGAACGGTTCGTCCCACTGCGCCGGCATCCACAGACAGCGTGCCCGCGCGAGCAGCACCGCTTTGCGGTTGCCGCCGACCTCGCCGACGTATTTCACCGCGCCCGTGAAGCTGGGACGCCACCCGCCCGCGATGATGAGCTGGCGGCCGGTGCGCTTCGCGGCGTCCACGGCCCAGTGGTAGCCACGGTCGCTGTGCAACTTGCCGAGGAACAGGTCCCACTGCTCTTTGCGACGGCGGAAGATGTATTCGGCGGGGTCGAGCCCGTTGTGAACGAAGATCGTACTGCCGTGGCGTTTGGCGTGGTCGCGCGAGAGGAAGATCGTGTTCGGCGGGACCGGAGTGTCGGGTTTCCAGTTGCCATGCAGCGTCTGCACGAACGGCATGCCCTCCGGTCCCTGCTTCAGCGGAAAGTGCGCGTGCAGGATGTCGGCGCCTTCGGGGATGAATCGTTTGAGATCAGTGCCGGAATCTCTCAATAGCCGGGGAGGGACTTCTACGATCTTCGCAGCCTCGGCGACCTTGGTTCCTGGTTGCGCGAGAATCGTCACGCGGTGGCCGAGCGCGGCGAGTCCGCGCACCAGCGCAACCACGACGCGCTGCGGACCGCCGTAACCTTCGACCGGGAGCCGGTGGTGGGACGCGACCACGACGTGCATCGGAGTCCCAGTATAACTAGCTTCGGAACATACCGGAGAGTCCCGATTCCCTCGCCAATTGCTCGCAGGGGAACCGTTTCGTTAAGATTGCCAACGTGGTTAAGACCTTCCTGCTGACCGGCGAATTTCCGCCGATGCAGACCGGCATCGCCCGAATGATGGGCGAGGTCACGCTCCGGTATCCCCGTGGCGAGCTGCTCGTTTCCACCGGCCAACATCGCGACTCACAGGATTCCGACGTGCGCTTCAGCGGCGCCGTCGTGGACCGGTTGCCGGTGCCGAGCAAGGCGCTGCGCAACCTCGCCGGCTTGCTGTTCTGGTCCCGCCGCGTCGCCACGCTCGCGCGCCAGCACAAGCCGCGGTTCGCGTGGTGCGATTCCATCCGGCCCTGCACCTATCCGGCGAAATGGATGCACGAGCGCGTCGGGACGAAGTACGGCGTGTTCGTCCACGGCGGCGACCTGCTCAAGGAGCTGCACGCGATCCATCATTCGCGCTTCGCGCGCAAGACCGCGAAGGCGCTGTTAGGGTCCGCGGTGGCCGTCGTCGCCAACAGCCAATGGACGCGCGAGCAGGCGCAGAAGGTGCTGCGCGAGCTGGGACTCGATCCCCTGGCCGAAATGGTGCGTCTGGTGCCGCTCGGCACCGACCCGGCACAGTTCCGGCCGGGGATCGACACGCATGCCGTCCGCGCGCGTTACGGCGTCAACGGCGGCGAGTGGGTGCTCACGGTCGCGCGGCTCGAGGCGTACAAGGGCGTGGACATGGCGCTGCGCGCCGTGGCGCAATGCCGGCACGATGGCCTGGACGTGAACTATCTGATCGTGGGGAGTGGGAAGAAGCGGAAGGATTATCAGCGACTCGCCGAGGAGCTGAGGATCGCCGATCACGTGCGCTTCGTCGGCAACGTCCCGGAAGCCGAGCTGCCGGCCGTTTTCAATATCGCGAACGCCTACATCGGCGTGTCGCGCCGCGCCGACGGCTCGCGCGTCGAGGGATTCGGGGTCGCACTCGCGGAGGCGAGCGCGTGCGGGCTCCCTGTGATCGCCGGGCAATCGGGTGGGCTGGCGGAAGCCGTGAACGACGGCGAAACGGGGTTGGTGGTGAATCCCGACGACCCCGAAGCGGTCGTCGCGGCGCTCAAACGCCTGCTCGGCGACCAGCTGCTCGCGCGCCGGCTCGGCCAGGCCGGCCGTAAGGCGATCGAGACCTACTACAACTGGGACCGTGTGATCCGCGACCTGCGCGACATCGAATCACAGGTGTCTTCCTAGCATCTCATCCCGATCGACGTAGCGTACCGGTCGCCTCGTCCGCCGGACGCGCGATAATCGCGTACGTCGGACAGTGCCGAATGTAGCCGCCGTCCATCGGCGACCACTCCTGATCCGGCTGCGTCACGACCGCCTTCCGCTCCGAGTCGAGCACGAACATCCCTTGCGGCCCATGCACCAGACAGGTGCCGCAACCGATGCAGCGCTCGCGCTCCACGCGCACCAGCACGCGTCGCTTGGGATAGATGCCGACATCCCCGGGCTCGGGCCACTCGTCGGCGCGGTCGAGGGCCGCGGCCGTGGCGCGATAGCCTTCCTCGACTTCCTCGCGCAGATGATCGAACGAGAACATGCTGACGTGCTCGACGCGCGGTTGGATGTAGTAGACCGGCGGCGTCGTCCAGGTGCGCACGCGCTGCTCCAGCAGCGTCTGCATCAGGATCTCGGTCGCGCGAGCGAATACGCCCGCGAAGCCTTCATCCTGCGCATCGGCCGTAAGGACGCTCGACGCGGACACGTCCACCGCGATGATCAGCTCGGGACCCATGGCGCGCGCCGCGTCGAAGGGGACGTTGGAGACCACGGCTCCGTCGACGTAGAAGCGGCCGCCGATCTCATGCGGCGGGAAGTAGCCCGGGAGCGCGCACGATGCGAACACCGCGTCGGCGACGCGAATGTCGTCGAGCCCGGGCAGGCCCCAGAACACCTGCATGCCCGAGTTCAGGTCGACCGTGTTGACCACGACCGGAGGATCGAGCTGCTGGAAGGTGAGATCGCCGCAGGTACGCGCGATGAGATGCTCGAGGGGCTCGCGGCGGAACAGGGCGGGCGAGCGCATGCGCTTGAACGCCATGTCCGCGTGGGCGACCGCGAACACTTCCTTGCGCTTCAGGCTGAGCGCGATCTCGCGCAGCTTGGCGATGCCCATCCCACCGGCCCAGGCGGCGCCGACGAGCGCGCCGACGCTCGACCCGATGATGCGGGTCGGGCGGTGGCCGCGCTCGAGCAGCGCCTGGAGCACGCCGACGTGGGCGAGCCCCTTCATCCCGCCGCCGCCCAGCACCAGGGTGAACGGTGTATCTCTCTTCACGCCGCTATCCGCTTGCCCGGGGGGTTGAGTCCCGAGTAACGTAGTCGAGACCCCCATGGCGGCGCCACTGTTTTGGACTCGGCTCGCGCGTGATCCCTGGGCCCGCTTCGGTCTGGGGCTCGTCGGGATCCTCGCAGTCCTGGCGTTGCTCGCTCCATGGCTCGCTCCTGGTGATCCATTCCGCGGTGATCTCGCTGCAAGTTTGCATCCACCCTCAGGCGCCTTTCTGCTCGGCAGCGACGCGCAGGGACGGGACGTGCTGTCGCGCGTGCTGTACGGCGCCCGCCTCTCGCTTACCGTCGGCCTGATCAGTCAGAGCGTCGCGCTGGCCCTGGGCGTGACGTTAGGACTCGTGTCGGGTTACTACGGCCGCTGGATGGACGGCGTGATCATGCGCATCGCCGACGTGACGCTCGCCTTTCCTTCATTGTTGCTCTTGATCGCCATCGCCGCCGCCGTGAAGCCGTCGTTGCCGGTCGTGTTCGTCGTCATCGGCATCGTCGGATGGGCGGGGATGGCGCGAATCGTCCGCGGCCAGGTCTTGCTCGCCCGCAAGCTCGAGTACGTGCAGGCGGCGCGCGCGCTCGGTGCATCGGACGCGCGCATCATCGCCCGGCATCTCCTGCCCAACGTGATCGCGCCGGTGATTGTTGCGGCGACGCTCGGCATCGGCGGCGCGATCATGGCCGAAGCGGCGCTGTCGTTCATCGGACTCGGCGCGCAGCCGCCCACGCCGTCGTGGGGCGCGATGGTGGCAGAGGGTCGGGACCTGTTGCGCGTCGCGCCGTGGGTCTCGATCGCCCCCGGTGTCGCGATCGGCCTCGCCGTGCTCGGCCTCAATCTGCTGGGTGACGGACTGCGCGACGCGCTGGACGTGCGCGCAATCGGCCGCGTGGCGTGACGGAAATCGCGTATCACCCGACCCACGTGCGCGCCCTGCGCGAGACGTTCAAGGCGCTGCGCACGTCGGAGTTTCCGTGGACCGCCGATACGACCTATCTGAACAACGCCTCCATCGGACCAATACCCGAGCGGACGCGTCGAGCACTCGACGAGTTCACCGCCAAACGTACCGCGCCGCACCTCTTGCCTGATCGCGAGCTGTTCGCCGGACTGGCCGCCGCCCGGCTCGGGATCGCGCAGTTGATCAACGCAGACCCATCGGAGATCGCGCTCGCCACCAACACCGGTTTCGGTCTGAATCTCGCGGCCCGCGCACTGCCCCTGAAGCCGGGCGATGTGGTGCTGCTCTCCGACAAGGAATTCCCGGCGAACGTCTATCCGTGGCTGATGCTGCGGGATCAGGGGATCACGGTCGAGATGGCGCGCTGCCGTCCCGAGGGGTGGCCGGACGAAGAGTACCTGCTGCAACGGCTGCGCGACCCCAGGGTGCGTGTGCTCGCGGTGTCGTTCGTGCAGTTCTCCAACGGCTATCGCGCCGATCTGCAGAAACTCGGCGCTGCTTGCCGTGCCAACGGAACCTACCTTGTCGTGGACGGCATTCAGGGCATCGGCAATTCGGTGCTCGACGTGACCGAGACGCCCGTCGACATCCTCGCCTGCGGTGGCCAGAAGTGGCTGCTGTCGCCGTGGGGCTCGGGGTTCGTGTACGTGCGCAAAGAGCTCGTCGCGATGCTCGAGCCGGCGGTCACGAGCTGGATGGCGTTCGAGGGTACGGACGACTTCTCGCGGCTCACCGAGTACAACCCGACGTTCCGCTCCGATGCCCGCCGCTTTGAAATGATCACGCTGCCCTACCAGGACTTCGTCGGAATGACGTCGTCGCTCGGTCTATTGCTCGAGATCGGGGTGCGCGACATCGCCGAAGTCACGCGGTCCGCGCACGAGCCCGTCGTTCGCTGGGCGCAGGACAACGGCGTCCGCATCAGCTCGCCGCTCGACGAGCGGCACCGCTCGGCGATTGTCTGCATCGCGCCGGCCAAGCCGGTGGAGGCATACCACGGAATGAAGCGCGCGCATGTGGTGTGCAGCTTGCGCGAAGGCTCGATCCGCCTGTCGCCGCATTGCTACAACACGGTCGAGGAAATGGAGAAGGTCATAGAGGTGCTGGAAGACCTGTCATCCTAGCGTCGCTTCATCAGTCTTTTGAGCATCTGTATCTGCCCCGCGTGATACAGATCGTGCGAGGCGATTCCGTAGATCTCGGCTTTTACACGCCACGTCGAGCGCCGGCCCGATCGCGCTTCCAGGCAGCGCGGGCCCGGGCGCCACAACGCGTCTCGTGCCGTGAGCCCGCGCAGCGTGCCCTTGAGCGGCGTGCCGTGCCACGCCGGCGCGGTGTAGGCCTGATCGAAGACTTCGAGCAGCAGCCGCACCCGCTCGTCCACAACTACGGCTCGCGTCTCAGCAGCGCGTATTCCTTCTTTCCTTTGCGAAGTAGGAGATTCCGGCCGCCGATCCAATCCTCGGACGCAATGGTTCTCGCGACGTCGTTGATCCGCTGCTGATTGACGTAGATCCCACCCTGCTCGATGCTGCGACGCGCTTCGCTCTTGGACTTCGCGAGACCGGCACGCGCCACGAGATCGACGAGCGCTACACGGTCCGACTCCCCCTGAACCACAATCGTCGGGATCTCAGCGGCGAGTATCTCGAATACCTGGGGATGCACCTCCGGTTGCTCGTCCCCGAAGAGAATCGCCGAAGCAGCCTCAACTCCTTGGAGCAGGTCAGCGCCATGCACCAGGCTCGTCACCGTCGATGCGAGCGCGCGCTGCGCCGGTCGACCAGCGGGGTTCTTGGCCTGTTGGGCCATGACGCCCTTGATTTCGGACGCGGGAAGATGAGTAAACAGCTTCAGATACTTCTCGACGTCGCGATCGTCCACGTTGATCCAGAACTGATAGAACTTGTACGGCGACGTGAGCTTGGGATCGAGGTAGATCGCACCGGCGTCCGTCTTTCCGAACTTCTGGCCCGACGCCATGGTCACGAGCGGTGCCACGAGACCGTGCGCATCCCCGTTCTCGACGCGGCGAATCAGATCAACGCCGACCGTGATGTTGCCCCACTGGTCGCTGCCACCCACCTGCAGCGTGCACTGCCGCTCGCGGAACAGATGCAGGAAGTCGTACGCCTGCAGCAGCATGTAGCTGAACTCGGTGAACGACAGTCCCGCCTCGAGGCGCGCTTTCACCGATTCCTTTTGCAGCATCACGTTGACGGTGAAATGCTTCCCGACGTCGCGCAAAAAGTCGATCAGTCCCTGCGAGCCGAGCCATTTCGCATTGTCGAGCAGGATGGCGGCGGTGGGCCCGGCGCCGAACTCGAGAAAGCGTGCCATCTGATCGCGCTGGTGCTGCAGGTTCTCGCGGATCTGTTCTTTCGAAAGCAGCGGCCGCTCGCCCGCCTTGCCGGATGGATCGCCGATCAATCCGGTGCCCCCGCCCATCAACACGATCGGCCGGTGCCCGCCGCGTTGCAGATTGGCGAGCAGCATCAGCGGCATCAGATTGCCGAGCTGCAGCGACGGCGCGGTGGGATCGAAGCCGCAGTACGCGGTGACCGGGCCTTTGGCGAAATGCGCGGCGAGGCCGGGCGTTGCCTGCTGGACGAACCCGCGCCACTGGAGCTCCTGCAACACGTTAGACGTCATGGTCGCGAATCGTATCGGGCCTGCCGGACGCTGGCAAGCCGATATGCGTCTAACTAGGTTGTACTAGATGACGATGCCGACACCGCCTCTTGCCGCGCCCCCGCCCCGCCGCCCCTTCTTCGTTCGCTGGTGGTACGATCCGGTTCAGCGCCGGCGGGCCATCATCGCGACCGTGCTGGCCCTGCTGTACGGCAGCGGGCTGGTCTACGGCTCGTGGACGCGCGTCTGCTCCGGGGACCGTTGCCCGAGCATCATGCGACTGGAAGGGAGCCAAGACCGCAACGTCCAGCGGCAGACGTCCAAGGTCTATGCCGCTGATGGACGACTCATCAGCGAGCTGGGAATCGAGCTGCGCACGGTACTCCCGCTCGAGCAGATCCCGGTGCACGTGCGGCAGGCCTTCGTTGCCGTCGAGGATAAGCGCTTCTATGCCCATAGCGGCATCGACTACTGGCGCATCCTCGGCGCGCTCAAGGCCAACATCCTGACGTTGCATTACACGCAGGGCTTCTCGACGATCACGATGCAGCTCGCGCGCAACGTTTTCCCCGAGCGCCTCGGCCGGGAGAAGAAGATCGCGCGCAAACTGCGTGAAGCCCGCGTCGCCGTGGAGCTGGAGCGCAACTTCCCCAAGGACAAGATCCTCGAGCTCTACCTCAATCAAATCAGTCTGGGGCCCAACATTTTCGGCGTGGAAGCCGCCTCGCAGGTGTTTTTCGGGAAGTCGGCCCGCGACCTGAACGTTGCCGAGGCCGCGACGCTGGCGGCGTTGCCCAAGGCGCCCGGGAACTACAACCCGCGCACGCACCCCGACCGCGCGGTGCTGCGCCGCAATGCCGTGCTCAACCTGATGCGCGATCAGGGATTCCTCAGCCCGGAAGACGCCGAGTTCTGGAAAGCGTATCCGCTCGTCCTGACGACGCGCCGCACCAGTTACGGCGACGTGGCGCCGTACTTCGTCGAGTGGCTCAGGTCGTCGTTCCTCGAGCCGCGTTTCGGCCGCGACCTGTACGAGAAGGGCCTGCGCATCTACACGACGCTCGACCTCGACATGCAGGAAGCGGCGGAGCAGGCGCTCGAGTCGCAGCTCGACGAGATCGAATCGGGCGTCTACTCGAACGGCAAGTTCGAGGGCACGTCCTATCGCCAGTACATCGAACAGGGCCGCGCCACGCCCGACGACCAGGGCCCGTTCGCGCAATATCTCCAGGGTGCGCTGCTCGCCCTCGATGCCAAGACCGGCAACATCCTCGCGATGGTGGGCGGCCGCGACTTCGTCGACTCGAAGTGGAATCGCGTGACGCAATCGGTGCGGCCGCCGGGATCGACATTCAAGCCGATCGTCTACTCGGCCGCGATACGCGCGGGGCATCCCGTCACGGAGATGCTCGACGACTCGCCGCTCAATCCACCGGTCATCCAGCTCGACAGCTCGCTCTGGCAGCCGAAGGACTACGACGACACGACGCTGGGCCTCATCCCGATGCGTCAATCGTTGTACCTGTCGCGCAACCTGTCCACGATCAAACTCGGCATGGCGTTGGGCGAGCAGACCGTCATCGGCGAGGCCCGGCGCTTCGGCATCACGACTCCGCTGCCACCCTATCCGTCGATTCACATCGGCTCGCGTGAGGTGAAGCCGATCGAGCTGGTCGCGGCGTATACGGCGTTCGCGAACAATGGGACGCGCGTCGAGCCGATCGGCATCCAGCGCATCGAGGACCGCCAGGGCAACATCCTGTATCAGTCCACGGTCAAGCGCGAGCAGGTGCTCGACCCCGAGCACAACTGGCTGATGCTCGACATGATGCGCGATGTGATGCGCTGCCAGCCGGGCACCGGTCCGCATCGCTGCGGCACCGCGGCGGGCGCGGTGGGTGGATTGAAGATTCCCATGGCCGGCAAGACCGGGACGACGGACGAATACACCGACGCCTGGTTCGTGGGCTTCACACCGGAGATCGTCACCGGGATCTGGATCGGCTACGATCTCCAGCACCGGATCATGAATAACGCGGGCGGTGGCCGCATCGTCGCGCCGGCGTGGACGAAGTTCATGCGCGACGTGTACGAGCGGCGCCCGTCGCCCGGCGACTGGGCCCGCCCCGACGATCTCGTCACGCGCGAAGTGGACTGGTCGAACGGCTTCCTCGCGACGCCGTTCTGCCCGCTGGAGCTGCGGCGCTGGGAATGGTTCTATCCGGGCACCGAGCCTTCGCAGGTGTGCCAGGTGCACTCACCGTTCGGGGTTGGGGTCACACCCTAAACTCTTGCTACGCATTCGAGCGGGCCGGGTCCATCCCGTCACGGCGCCGTCCTTCGAGGACGGCGCCGTTCTTGTCGATGCAAACGGCAGGATCGCCGCCGTCGGACCGAACGCGAATGTCCCTACACCGCGGGGCGTGCAGGCGCTGCATTTTCCCGACGCCGAGCTGATGCCCGGCCTCGTCAACTGCCACACGCACCTCGAGCTCACGCATGTGGGCGGTGGCACGAGGCACGACGAACCGGAATTCATGAAATGGATCCGTCGCATCCGCGAGCTGAAGGAGGCGACGAGCGCGGAGGCGTTTTACGAGGCGGCGATCGCCGGCGTCCGCGATTGCTGGGCGCGCGGCGTGACCTGCATCGCGGAAACCGGCAGCACGGGAGCCGTCATGCGCGCGCTGCACGATCTCGGCGGCCGAGGCATCGTGTATCAGGAGGTCTTCGGCCCCGATCCAGCACAGTGTGACGCCAGTATGGCCGAGCTGCAATCTGCGGTCGACCAACTTCGCCGTCTGGCAACTTCGCAACTTAGGCCAGGCGTCTCTCCCCATGCGCCGTACACGGTGAGCGCGCCGCTCTATGAGGCTGTTGCGGCGTTTGCCCGGCTTGAAACGCTGCCGATCGCCGTACACGTCGCCGAGTCACGGGAAGAGACGGCATTCGTGCGCGATGGCGACGGCCCGTTCGCCGCCGCGTTGCGCGAACGAGGGATCCCGGTCGAAGCGCGCCATTGTTCACCGGTCGCGTATCTCCTCCAACGTGGCGTCGTGCGACGTGGCACGCTCTGTATTCATTGCGTCCAGGTGGATGGGGCGGACGTCGCGTCGCTTCGCGTCACGCATGCAACGGTGGCGCACTGCCCGCGGTCAAACGCCGCGCACCGTCACGGCCGGCTGCCGCTCGGATTGTTTCGCAATGCCAGCGTTCCCGTCGGCCTGGGGACCGACTCCGTCGTGAGCGTTGGCGAGCTGGATCTGTGGGCTGAAGCGGAGGTTGCCGACTTCACTGGGGACGACGCGGTGCGGATGCTTACAATGGAAGGAGCACGCGCGCTCGGCTGGGAAGCGGAGATTGGATCATTGGAGGTTGGAAAGGCCGGGGATCTCGTCGTTCAGACCGTCCGGCCGTCCGGCCGTCCGACCGTCCAGTTGACAGT
>WNFD01007483.1_pt1 | contig 26982 bp, 19 predicted proteins | sample 5400491 | NCBI WGS metagenome assembly WNFD01 (sample SAMN13153343, study PRJNA577476) | soil metagenome | isolation source: 120 cm saprolite under Douglas fir tree site 2 hole 2 replicate 2 | place: USA:California | collected 2015-04-18
CACATTGTGTCCTTCGCACTGTAGCTATGTATAGAGGAAGCAAGAAAGGTTTCAGCGCCTGTATTTACGCTGATCTATGCTCTTTGTTTCGACAAAAATCCCGTAAAAGGGAGAGCAGCGGATTGTAGCGGATCCAAATCCCGCTGCTCCCGCGGTCACCTGTCGCGTCGCAGCAGTTCTCAGAAAGGTTGTGTCCATTAAGGGCGTGGGAGCCTCTTGAGTCGGCACTCTAGAACCCTTCGGTTAACGGACAACTGAATTAGTTCATCACATTTTACCGGAGCGGATGTTTTCCGAGGAGAATCAATCAGTTGCGACGAAGCACGAGATCCAACTTCTCTTCCGTATTCACCTTTGTTCGTGGTTTTCCAGCGTTTTTCCACGACTACCGTGATAGTGACGTGACTTCGGTTGTCTCCCGAAGGGTTGGCTCGGTAATGTTGACAACCCGCACGCGAATCCTAGCAACGGTTTAGCAAATTGCCCGATTCCACAGCCTGGTGTTCGGAATCAATGAGTTACGTTCGGGTGAGAGGCTTCAATTCGACATCAGTGATTTAGACGACTAGGCTATTCTGACGTCGCACGGCCCGCTCCATCAAAACACGAGTAACAGATGACGTGCGTGACTATTGATCCGAGCGCTGCGCTGCAATCAACTGACGAAGGCCAGAGGCAACTACCACGAACAACTCGGCATGGGGCTTAGCTGCTTCGTCCATGGCCGCTAATTGTCGGTTGCGTTTATCTGCCGCAACGGGATTTCCAGATTCAATATTATCGAGCACTTCGACTCCGATTGACCCCAAGATAGAAAGATTTTGGGATAAGGGAAGTAATTCCTGAAGAGAGCTGGAAGAAGATAGGAACGGTTGTAGCTGCGAGTCGTTATCACGCCAGCGCTTCAGCCACTTGCGTAGTTCAAGCCTTGAATTGGGATCTTGGATTGCTTGTTGGGCCAATATGTTGAATTCGCGTCCAGCATTGCTTTCTGGAGAAACTGCATCGACAAAGCGATTTAGCTGTGTTTGTGTGCTGTAGGGTTGCGTCTTTCCGCGTTCGTAATCTTTCACTGGCTCCACGACCGCAGACAGCGTCTCAAATAATTGCCGCGGTGTCTTTCCAGCGATGTGATCCACCATCTTTTTACTATTCGTGTTCTGGAGCAATTGGAGATTCTCCAGATTGGTGTTGAGAGCGTCCAGCCGCCTATACATCGATTCAACTCCAGTGACGGAAGCAGGGGACCACAGACGTTCCGCTATGGCGCCCAGACGCGGCCAAAGACGATTGTCAAGAATTTCCGGGGTAACATACTCCGCCCACTGAGCGGCTTCTCCTCCCAGAATTAACGATTTCTGAGCGTCAGTTAATAGAGAACTCTCTCCTCTCAAAGGTTCGACAGCATAGTGTTGTGACGCGGGATACATTAGATCGAGATACCAACCGGCCGAAAGAATCGTGGAAAATCCCATCCGCGCCGCGTTTGCCAGAGTTTCCGGTCCGCGCCAGGATTGCACTAATGTATCTTTTGGCAGATCTGGATTAAGAATTTCGTCCCACCCTTCCATGTGTTTTCCTTGTTTGGCGAGAATCGCTTGAACGCGCTTGTTAAAGTAAGTTTGCAGTGCGTGATTGTCCTTTATATCGTGCGCGCGCATCCATTCCTGGATTTTTTCATTGTTGTCCCAATACCTGCCGTCCACCTCATCTCCACCGATGTGGAAGTATTGGTCGGGAAATAGAGAAGCCATTTCGCCCAACGCCTTGTCCAGTACTTGATAGGTCTCTTCGAGAGTGGGATCCATGGGCGGACGAACTTCGTCGCTCATTCCGCGCACTAGGTGTGCAGGTGGCCGCGCCGAAGCGATATTTGGATGAGCAATCAACCAGCTTACAGCGTGCCCGGGAATGTCAAATTCTGGAACCACGCGAATGCCACGTTCACGTGCGTAAGAGAGTAGCTCTCGAATTTGATCATGAGTGTAAAACTGGCCGTCCGAGGCAAGTTCTTGAAGTTTCGGGGCAACTCGGCTTTCCACGCGGAATCCTTCGTCATCTGAGAGGTGGAGGTGGAGGGTATTTAGTTTCACTGCTGCCATGCCGTCGATGTTGCGCTTGAGAACTTCTAAGGGAATGAAGTGACGAGAGACATCAATCATCAAGCCGCGCCACGGAAATCGAGGGTGGTCTTCCACGCGAACAGCCGGAATGATCCAGCCGTGCTCATCTTCCTGGATCAACTGAAGTAACGTTTCGACTCCACGTAAAATGCCGAGCGGAGTAGAAGCTGCTAGCTCAACCTTATTTTCGCCAACTAGCAGGTTGTAACTTTCATCCTCGCCAAGCGCTTGCAGTTTCTGGCCAGGCGTATCGCAGCGTATGAAAAAGAGAGGCGCTGGATTGTTGTTCGCCTTCTTTGTAAGAGGAAAGCCTGTTTGAACACGCAATTGTCTTTTGAAGTGAGCGATTGCCTGTTGGACGCGTTCGTCACCCCCGTTGACATCAAATCGAGGCAGTCGAGCAAGCTTGAAAAATCCCTCCCGTTGTTCGATTCGCGCCGGCCACGGCATTAAATTGAATTCTTGTGCGGAACAAGATAGAGAAAAAGTGAAAGCCAGAACGCAGGCACAAAAACCTATCGGATGTTTTCTTGCACCGAAGAATTTCGTCTTCACTGTTTTACCTCAGCTAAGGTATTCTCTATTTCTTCATGCTTTACAAAAGTGGACTGGACGCCTCTTGCCGGAACATCTACGCCGGCGGTCCACAAAATCGCGTTTAGAATCAGCTTTCGGTAGTCATCCCTTCGCCAGTTGTCGTAATAAAGCCCGTACGTAATTCCAACGCTCCGGCAGCCGTTTATTCATTGATGGGCCCAGGCTACGGTCTGCTCTTGTGGGGTGGTCGAGAGCGCTGGAACACGCACAAGCAGCAATAGTCGAACTGACTCTATATATTCGTGCTTGCCGGGGCCGCGTGATGTCTTGCCCGCGATGAGGATAATCTTTCGCGGATGTATAGTTCCGGCCATTCTCTGTGGCGCAGTAAGAAGTGCCAACAAGCAGAAATACGTTAGTAGCTCGGGCATGAGTATTCTTGTCCAGCATGGAATAAAGCTATTCGCTCATCCAATATTTATTGAAGCCTATGTAGTCGGATGGCAAGTTTGCAAGAATCTTCCGACGCAATTCCAAAATATCGACGGGACCTAGCTTGTGATACAGCACGTTGCCGTCCGGTGCCAGCAAGACCGTGTAAGGCACCGCCGACTCCCACTTTGGGTCAAAAGCTGTTTGCAGCGCCACCGTATCTTCCGATGCAAACAGAAAGTTGCGGCTCGTGGAGTGCATGTTTTTCAACATGCGCAACACGCTCTCCTTCTCGTCAGGCATGTTTGCAGAAATGGTCACGTAAGCCAAATCGCGCACGCTGTACATACGGTACGTATCTTCCAAATCCGCAAATTCATGCACGCAAGAGCCGCACCACGTGGCCCAAAAACTCACAAGCAGCATCTTTCTCGTGGGGTTGGTGCGCAATTTCTTGAGATCGTTTGCTGTCGCAGGCTCCAGCCGCACGGGCTGCGCATCGAGTTTCTGCAGCGCCTCAATCCGCGAAGACTGTTTTTCCTGCCACTTCGTCGAGCAGCCAAACACGCCAGTATGTTTTATCGGAACTTCCTTGTGCGCCAAGAGAGCATCGATGGCATTGCGCGCATCCTGCGTCTTCACGAGTTCTGTCCGATAGCTATTGTCGACGCGCCCCTCATATTGAAGATGGCGCCTCTGATCGAACACAAACACGTGTGGCGTCGCCTGCGGCCCATAGGCACGTGTCACGGACTGCGTTTCACCGTCGTAGAGATATGGATACGTCAGATGCTTGTACTCCACCCGAATCTTCATCTCTTCCAGGCTGTCGCTGATGTCAGACGAGTCCAGTTCGTCGATTCGTATCGCTTTCGGGTCATTGGGTTGGATCGCCACCACCGCTACGCCTTTGTCGCGATAGTCCGAAGCGAGCTCCTGTATGCGGCGCTCGTACATCTGCGCAATCGGGCAGTGATTGCACGTGAAAACAACGGCAAGAATTGGACTAGAGGAGTAATCCGCCAGACTATGCGTCTTTCCGTCCACGCCTGGCAACGAAAAGTTAGGAGTAGGTGAACCAATTGCCAAAATTGGATGGGCGCTTTGCCCCCAGACAGTGAAAGGAATCAAAAGAAATACAAGAATTCTCCACATAGTCTCCCGCCTCAATCGCAGATTGAACAAAATGAAACTCTCAGCATCTATCTGGGTCTCTAGAGCGCTAGCTTCCGAGCAAACTCGACTTCCTGCCGCACATCAACTTCCACGCTGCCTTCTTTCTCGTACTCCACGGCCACGAGCCCGCCAAAATGCTGCCGATGCAATTCCAGCGGCACTTCCGGAAACCTGGAAATCCGTTTTCCCAGCAGCACATTCACTTCGCAGGCGCCGGCCGCGGCTTCACATCCGCGTCCACTTGGCGCGTAGCCCACTTGATCGCTTCCGCGTACATTTTTTGAATTTGCGGATTATTCCAATTTTCTGTTTGATGTCCGAGCGTGGAGTAGTACACGCGCCCTTTTCCATACATCTTGGCCCAAGTCACAGCGAAGTCATGATCCGCACGATGCACTCTCGGATTTCTTAAATCCAGTTTGCTCGCGTCGAGCCGCATCAACACACGCAAATTGTCTCGCGAGTAGTTCCTGATTTGATATATCTCATCCTTCAGCTCGAATGATCGCGGAAACTGCTGCATCCCCGGAAATTGCGGATCTTCGACAACAATGGGTGCGTCGAACGTTCCCCATGGATGCTCGTCGAAGCAACCGCCAACCATCTCTCCATATTCCGGCCAATCCGTGAATGTAATCGCCGCACTGTGAATACCGATGAAGCCTTTTCCATCGTCATGCACGAAGGAAAGAAAATCCGCCTTCTGCTGCGCATCCATTTCCAAAGTGCCGCCGGTAAAAAAGATCACAGCGTCGAAATCATTCAAATTCTTAGCGTTATACTCGAGTTTTTTCTTGGTCAGCGCTTCCGTATCAGTTCGGATCGTTGTGTCCCACGATCCTGTCTCGCGCCCCAGATAATCAATCGTCGCCATCGCATGCGTCACCGATTCGTGCCGATAGCCTTTTTCCTCGCCAATCACAAGCACATGCTTTTGCCTAGGTTGTTCGGTTTGCGCGAAACACAAAATGCATGCCACCCCGCAGAACAGAAACAAAATAAAGCGCCATGTCTTCATCTCGAATGTTCCTCGCGTGCCATTTTTCGCATACCAACGAACGGGCTAACACTTGAGCGTATTTGCTGCAGCTAGTTTTTCGCCGTGGCTTTCTCGGTTTTAGGTGGGGGCATTACGTCTTTCGCTGGGATTTTCGCGTCAAAAACCAAATTGAAGAATCCGACCATCATCTCGTCCCAGCTTTGCTGACCCCAAATTACTGTTTTTGTCGAGTCCGGGTTTTCCGGATTGTTTGCTGAATTGTCGAAATGGGCCGTACACTCGATTTTTGTGCCCTTGGGCAGTGTCATCGGCTCTGCAAAGTTATACCAAAGCTGCCAATGCCAGTTGTACGTTGGGACCTTTAGTATCGTTTCTGTCTTTCCATCGGGATAAACAAGGCGATATTCGAAATCCTTACCGCGTCCGTGCATGTGCGGATGCAGCCCCGCCAATTTCACATCCCTGACCACATCGAATGACGCATCTACCTTGTAATTCGGATCGCCCGGTGGAATCTTGAACGTCCCGTTCACCGCGGAAAGGGTCAGCACGCGCTCCTTCGGTGGCGCTTGCGCAAAAATCAGACCAAGCTTCGTACGATCCGTCGTCGCCCTGCCGTTCGGCGTGTAATGCACTTCAAAAACAATGTCTGTGCCAGCTTTAATAAGCTTCGCCTGCCCCGGTGACAAAATCTCCGCAGGCTGCCCCGGCGCGTATCCCACTAGAAAATCGCTTGGCAACGCGCTCGTGTCTGTTTTTTCGTCAGCCTTGGGCGGTGGCGCCTCAAAGAATACACCCGGCTTTTGATCCTTGAAGTAATTCGAGCCCGACTCTCGCAAGTACGCGATGATGTGGTGCACCACGGACCGGTCCGTCGGCCGCACTTCAATCATCTGTACCCATTTGTCTTCCGTGAACCCGGTTGGCACAATCACGTATTGATATTCCAGCATTCCTGAATTCGGCACAGAAAATGCTTTTGGCAATTGGAAAACCACATCGGGTTTCGGAATTCCCCAGCCTTCCTCGAAATGCACAGGCGGCGGCATGTCCTTGGGATCGCCCATTTGCGCGCCCCCGTTCACCCAGGCCACTAGAATTCGACTTTCTTCCAGGGAGAGCGACCTGTCGTTCGCAAAGTGACCGTAGTTGGGATCGGCAAACCATGGGGGCATCACTTTCTGCTGTACGACACGCTTCATCATTGTGGCCCACGGCTTTGTGTCTTCATACGTAAGCATGGAGAACGGACCCGCTTCGCCCGGCCGATGACAGGTTTGGCAATGCTTCTGCAAAATTGGCGCAACATCCTTTGTGTATGTGCGCGCGGAGCCCTGCGGTGTCTGTGCGAACAAAATTGCTGAGAAGAGAACGGAAACCAGCAGCGCGAAAGAGAAACGGCGCATAAATAACACCCTCCGACGTGGTCTGCCCACACAAGTCCGGCGAGGAGTGAAGCCAAGATGCGGGCCTGGGTTTTGGCACGCTCTCCCCCGACGTTTAAGAACTGTATAGACAGAGACTATAACAATAGGAATTCAATAGACAATCGATTTGTCTAGATTCGTTCTTGTACCGGGGAAAACGGCAAGAGATCGCCCCAGAAGCCGGAGATTATTGGCTTCGACTGTGTGTTAAACTCCAGTTTTGCCGAACGCAACCTCCTGTCAAACGCTGCGTTTTGTTTTCTAGCCGCCGATCTTCCTAGGGAAACCACGCTTCCATGTTCCCTTCGTTCTAAAAACGTGATATAGGTTTCAAGCAATCGTTTGTCTAAAGAAGGAGACCTCCCGTCGTTCCACGCGAGCGCAAACCTACATGTCTAAGTGCCCTCAACCACAATGCGAACTGCTTCCAAAATTGTACGTTCGAGACGCAAGTTCCTCGACTGTGGTTTTTTGCACCTCCAACGAAAAGCTAAAAAAGTAGAGACAAGGATCAATGATGCCATTTTCACGTCTAGTTCGTTTTTGTTTTCCCTCTCACCGCTGCTTGTGGATGTTCGTCCTTCTGTCGCTGGCCCCAATACATGCAAGCGCGGCGCAGGACTCCAAACCCAAATTCAGGGTTGTTGCGTTGGCTGAACATGGCGGAATACATCAGCCCTTTGTCGACGCCGCGAAGGTTTGGTTGGAAAAACTGGCGACGGATAGCAATTTTTCCATCGATTACATCGAGAATACCGAGAAAATTGACGACGCGTTTCTATCTCGCTACCAGTTGTTTATCCAGCTCGACTATCCGCCGTATTCCTGGACGCCAACTGCTATGACTGCTTTCGTGAAATATATCGAACAGGGCCGTGGAGGATGGATTGGGTTCCATCACGCTACTTTGCTAGGCGAATTTGACGGATACCAAATGTGGCCCTGGTTTTCTCAATTCATGGGGGACATCCGATTCACGAACTATATTCCGAAATTTGCCACCGCAACGGTCATCGTAGAAGACACATCTCATCCGGCGCTGAAAAATCTAGGCGGAACGTTTGCAGTGAAAGATGAAGAGTGGTACACGTATAACAAGTCGCCGCGTGCCAACGTGCACGTGCTGGCCCGCGTTGATGAAGACACCTACTCGCCCGGTACATCCACCAAGATGGGCGACCATCCCGTTGTGTGGACAAACGAACACTACAAGGCCAGAAATATCTATATTTTCATGGGGCACCGCCCCGAGCATTTTCAGAACTCCGCTTTTACAACACTTTTTCACAATGCAATTTTATGGGCGGCGCACCAATGAAGGAAAATTGTCCAATACTTCTGCTCTCTTTGACGGTTCTGTTCTCTCCTAATGCGGCGCTCGCTCAGCAGCCGCGCTTCAAAGTACTCGCTTTTTATTCCACGAGCGTGGAACCGGACCATCTCCTGTTTGCAGAAAGCGCGCTGAAGTTCTTTTCAGAGGCAGCGCAAAAAAACAATTTCACGTTTGATTCAACGACGCGCTGGGACGACATGAATGACTCCAATCTTGGACAATACCAGGTGATTATTTGGATGAATGATTAACCCTCAAAAGCCGAGCAAAAGCGTGCCTTTCAGAAATATATTGAAAACGGAGGCGCCTGGCTGGGCTTTCATGTGGCCGCTTACAACGATAAAGATTCAAAGTGGCTGTGGTTCGTGGATTTCCTAGGAGGCGGTGTATTTCACATCAACAGTTGGCCACCATTGCCTGCGAAGCTGAGGGTTGACGACAGATCGCATCCGGTGACAATGCGTCTGCCAGACAGTTTCACATCGCCTGACAACGAATGGTACATCTGGAAGCCAAGCCCTCGCCTGAATAAGGACGTGCGAGTCCTGGTCACCCTGGATCCTTCCAATTATCCAATCGGGTTTAAGGATGTGCTCACAAGCGGGGACCTGCCGGTCGTGTGGACAAACACGAAATATAGAATGCTCTATATGAACATGGGGCATGGCGACAAGATATTCGCGAGCCCCATTCAGAACAAGCTGATCGAAGATGCGACGCTTTGGCTCGGCACGACTCCGGCTCAGGCAGAGATGTCTGCGGCGACAGGCACGGAAATCAGTCCTCACGCAGTCGAGGTGAACCCCAAAAACAAGAAAGTCTACTCAGTGAATTCCAGCGACGGCACCGTCACTGTGATGGATAGCTCGGCCAACTCCACCACAACGGTAAAAGTCGGATCGGAACCGATATCCATCGCCGTAAATTCAGTGACTAACAAAATATACGTGGGAAACTCGGGGAGCGGCACTGTATCGGTCATCGATGGGGCAACTGACGCGGTGACCGCGACGGTGAAGGTGGGAGCTCTTCCCTACGTGGTCGCGGTAAATCCAACGACCAACAAGATCTACGTCTCGAAAACCTTTAGCAACACCATGACGGTGATAGACGGTGCAACCAACGCTACCAGTAATCTCAAAGCAGGAATTCAGGCGGACGCAATTGCTGTTAACCCGCAAGCGAACAAGCTTTATTTGACTAACTACGAAAGCCAAAACGTAACGGTGATGGATGGCGCGACCAACGACATCACTACGGTGACTGCGGGAGTACATCTCTGGGCGATCGCGCAGAATCAGGTGACAAACAAAATCTATCTTGCGAACGCGGGCTCCTCCAATCTGACGGTGATCGACGGCGCGACGAACGACATCGCCAAGGTGAGCACGGGAAATATTCCTTGTGCGGTCGCTGTAGATTCAGCGGCGAACCGAGTCTACACAGTGAACTATGCGAGCGACAGTGTGACGGTGATCGATGGAGCAAATAATTCGGTGATCGCGACAGTAGGCGTGGGAGCACGCCCTCAAGCAATCGGGATCAACTCATTGACTCACACGATCTACGTGGTCAACACACACAACAACAGCGTAACGCTGATCGACGGGGCAAACAATTCGGTGATCGCAACAGTGCCGACTGGAAATGGGCCCTATGCCATCGCCGTGGATGGGGCAGCCAATAAGGCATACGTGTCTACTATGGGAAAAAACAATCTAGCAGTGATTGATGGGCGACAAGCAAGTACCGGAGGTCCCCCGGCAGACAAAGGCCCCCTGGTTTCTGGTCCAATCATAGAGTGAATTTTCCGGGTTCATGGGGAGACGGCTTTTCCCGCGGAAGATTTTGGTGGGTGGCCGACGGCTTGAGTGGATTCGCGGACGACAAGCTCGGGTTCGACCGTGATTTGATCGCGAAAGCGTTCCAGGCCGTGGAGCCGATTCAAAACGCATTGCGCCGCAATTCTTCCCATATTCGAAAGGGGTTGACGGATCGTTGTAAGCCGGGGGCTGCAAAAGGCTGCCAGCTTGATGTCGTCGAAACCGATTACAGAGACATCGACGGGAACGCGGAAGCCCAGATCTTCCAGCGCGCGCATGGCACCAATGGCGGCCATATCATTGAAGGAAACCAGGGCGGTAAACCGTTCACCGCAGGAGAGCAGCTTGCTGATGACCGGATAGCCTAACTCCGGAGACGAAATATCACGGTCAAGTTGCAGAACGAGTTCTGGATTGATGGTGATTCCGATTTCCCGAGAGACGGCCTCCAGACTACACCAGCGTTCATCGGAGTCTGAGCTAAAAGGTTGTCCACGCATGAAGGCGATGCGGCGGTGGCCCAGCGAATGGAGATGCGTCAGGGTAAGCTCGGCGGCGAATCGATGGTCGAGCACAACGTTCGTGACACCGGCGACAGGCCGATGGCCGGCGACCGCAACAACGGGGACAGGAAAAGGGTGTTCCAGAGCTGTATCGATGGCAATGAGCGCTTCCGCGCCCCGGCCAAGGAGCATTTGACTGTATTCTTCAACCAAATTCTTGCGATGTCTGTGGTGCGCAGTGAAATAAAAATATCCTGCGTCCATCAAGTGATCGCCAATGCCGCTCAAAACTTGAGTGTGATAGCCATCACCCAGTTCGGGGACCAAAATTCCTATGGTTTGTGTGCGGCGAGAACGAAGAGAGCGTGCCAAAAGACTTGGCTGGTAATTCAATTCTTTTGCGGCGGACTTGATGCGTTCACGCGTAGCTTGAGGAATGGAGCGGCCGGGAACCTCGTTGAGCAGGTGTTCCGCGGATGCGATTAGAAGGAGCATTTCCCCGTTGTTTTCAGGGCTTCATCGTAGCGCAGAGTGCATCGCTTTGGGAAATAGCGAGAGGAGATCGTACGGCTTACGAGAAAGCACTTTGACGGAAGACCTACACGGCTGGTGTTGGGCTTGCCGCCTAGTTTGCGCCAGGTTGATTCATTTCCATGGCCCATACTGCGGCGGGACGCATGTACATGGAGGCGCGGAAATTTCCGTTTACGTCCCACGCTTCTGGAGTGCGGAACCAATAGCCCTTGGTTTCATAAATGACGTGATAGAGCCCCCACGCTGTCTTCGTCCTTCATTCCTTCGCTGAGAAAGAGTGCGGCCAAGCCGAAGCTCGTGCCAGCCCAAACCTCCAGGCCTTGTTCGTTGTCGCTGAGGATGGCACCTTTTGCGGACATACCGTTTGCAGCACCCATCTCTCCGTTGCCAAATTTCATGACGTTAAACGCAAAGATTCTCTTGAGAGCCGATAGCTGCATATCGCGGGGAACCAAATCGCCCAAGCCAGCCATGTTGGCGTACCACTGACCGGCGAGTTGGTCTGCCTGCACGTCGTCACGGCCGGGGCTTTCCATGTCGTAGTTGAAATATTCGCCGTTCCAAAGTTTGCTGACAAACGACCTCTGGCCTTTCAGAAATAGTTCATGGTATTCCGCGACTGAACTGGGCTCTCCGAGTACGCGTGCTGTTTCCTCGGCTGCGCGCAAAGCAGCCAGCCACAAACTGCCGCAATAGGCGCTTACGCCCCGAACGGTCCAGGAATCGTAAGTCTGATCGGGATAGCCGCTATTTTCCGGTATCCCGCTGCCATGATCGAACTGTCGCAGATAGGTGATGGCTTCCTTCATCGCCGGCCACATTCCACGCAGAAAGGCGGTGTCCTTGCGTCCCGTCAGCACAAAGTCGCGATAGACCATCAATACAAATTTCGAATTCAGATCCTTCCAGTCGTTGGTGTCTTGCCATCCGGGTTCGTTGACGTCAACAAACGGGTTTCCTTCAGGCACTCCTAAATCATGGGGAACTGCACCTTTCTTCTTTCGTTTGTGCAGAACGGGATTGCCAGTCTCCTGGGTCTTCGCCACCCACAGTCCTATTTCTGGCCACTCGCGCGGAACGGTTTCCGCAAACTCCTGAAGCACCCGCTTGTCGATCTCCGGCCAGAACTTCAGCAGAGGCATCGAAGCATAGAAACGCACATCTAAAGTTGCGTAATACGCGTAATCAAAACACTCAAGAAGTGAAAAGGTTGGAGGAACTTTGTGGTCGGCTCCAACCGGCCGGCCCCAGAACGAACCCACATCCGTTAGAGCGTATAGTTCATTGAAGAGCATGCCTCGGTACCAGAGTGGTTTGCTCTCGTCATTGACGTACGGAGCCTGCCAAGCATCCAATGCGTCGCTCCACGCCGTGGCATTTAGAAGGCCGTCGCGTGCAATCTTCCAAGAGTTGTTGCCCGTCGTTCCGTAAAAATCTGTGTAACGGCGATTCCACTTTGCTCCCTGCCCGAATTCCACCACCGGGAAATCCCAGGCGATCACCATGGGAATCGTTTTCTTTTCTCCCGGCTGCAGCGTGAAGCGCACGGTTATTGCACCTCCGAGCTTTTCACTGGCACTTACCCATGACACATCGCTATTTGCGAGCCTTCCGTCTTTTGAAAACGGTGCCCAAACCGCTTTTCCGTCGCCGTCTGCGAGAAAGGTCGTTTGATAGGTGACTTCCACGCCGGGGGAGTCGAGCGCGGCAATTGCAAACTGGCCGTCCCATTCATTGTCAGCGCCTTCGGCGCGGTTGCGTTCGAACACGACGCCCTTCATCGTTCCCGCTTGGCCGACAACTTCGCTCGCAAAACGGTTGTGGTTTCCTTGATTGGGAGCACCTTTGAAATCACGAGTGAAGGTGCGGAACCAACCATCCATGTTGGTCCAGGAAAGAAGGACAGAAACCGTGACCGCATGTTTTGTCGGATTTTCCGCGTGCCAGCGATAGACAGCGATTGGGTAGCTTGATTCGCGATAGTTATCGGGAAGAACGGGAGAAAACTGCTCCAGAACTACGTGGGCGGGAAACTTGTCCCACTTGTAGTCAAACCAAGACTTGGGATAGAGAGCGGAATATTCTCCGGCACCGACAGGATAGTTCCATGCCAGCGCGCAAAATCGCCTCGATAGGTTCTTGAAAACGTTCCGGAGCCGAAACCACCCACGGGAGCCCCTTGCCAGTAGCCGTCATCGATGTCGGTGGCGCCGCGCTTGACCCCAGGATTTTCCAGGGGAAGTCCGAGGGGGCGTTTCCAAGCGGTCTTGGGGATCTCATTGCCGCCACGCACGGCAGGTGCAAGCAATAGCAGGAAGGACGGAGCAAGCGCTAACAGGGCGATGGAAGAAACAAGAGACAAACTTCGATTCATGGCAACTCCAGGAAAACATTCGAATTGGTTTTTGAAGAACGATTCGATTACCATCGCAGCGTAGTGACGGAATCGGGTTCGAGCTCGAGAGTCAGAGAATTCGCGCCGACTTGGCAAGAGACTTCTTGCTTCTCGCCACGATTCGTTACGACCAAAACATAGCTGCCATCGGGATTTTCAAGAGCAACGTGGTCGATGTCAGGAAATTCGCCTTGAGAACCAATCACGTGAGCGCCTCGTTGGATCGCCTTAGAAAAATGAGCGAAGGCCCAATATTGGCCGCTGCGTGTGAGTTGTCCAGTTTTGGAATCGAGAGTAACCAGACCACCGCAAGGGAAAGGGCCGATATTAGGGCTTCCTTTTTCATCGAGCAACAGATTCCAACCTACGACGCATTGAGACCAATTTCTCAGTACCCCGGTAAAAATGTGCGCCCATTTCGACCAATCGGTGGCGTAGTCGAGACTCGTGATATCGGGCCCACCTTCAGTCCAATAGGCATTCTTCGACGGGAAAGTATCGTGAACCTTGGTCATGGCATCCGGGCCGCCCATATAGCCATGCCAGGCGACGCCATCGACATACTTGCTAACGCCAGGGTCGCTCAGTTCGGCAATTGCGCGGCCCCAGAGATTGTAGTTATGGTCGAGAATCCAAATTTTCGTGTCGATGGAGGCGCGTTCAAAGGCAGGGCCGAGATGGAGCTTTACGAATTCAATTTCATACTCTTGGCCCCACAGGGCGGCGGGCATCCTTCCATCTTGGTCGGTGTCAACTTCATTCTGGATTGTTATTGCGTTGATCTTTACCCCTTCATTTGAATAGTCTTGCAAGAACTTTACGAAATAGTTGGCATAGGGAGCGTAATACTTCTTGCGCATGGATCCGCCGAGCAGCGAGCCACCCGCTTTCATCCAACCCGGAGGACTCCAGGGCGAAGAAAAAAGAAATAGGTCCGGGTTCAATTTTCTGGCCGCGCGCAGCGTGGGCAGAATGTATTCGCGATCATGTTCAATTGTGAAATGCTTGAGTTCCGGGTCGGGCTCGGGACTATCGTCAAAGCTATAGGGCTTCGTGGCGTAGTCGCTGGCACCCACGCATGTGCGCGCCACGGAAAGGCCCAGACCATCGGGACTGAATAGATCTGACAAGAGAGCCTGCTTGTCTTGGGCGTTCATCTTGTTAAATAAGTAGCAAGATGCGTCCGTGAAGGCGGCACCGAAACCTAAGATGTTTTGGAAACGCTTGCTAGGCTCGAAGCCGATGACTTTTGTCGTGTTCTTGGCAGAAGTTTGCCAAGGAGAGACGCCAATCTGCTGAAATCTACGATCCTTTGCTGTTACCCATGCCCGGGGTGAGAGCGGGGAGTCGGCTCTCAGTAACGCGTTGGCAGAGGCAGAAAGAGCAACGGCACCCGTAACGCTAAATTTTAGGAACTCTCGACGAGTTGTCTGTTGCATCCCATACCTCATGGCGTTCGAAGGGTCTGTTTCCCGTGCACCTGGGAAACCCGAAGACAAACGGTTGTTTTGCTTATATACCAAAGCTTAGGGCTTTTTCCAGTATTTAGTATATGAATTTGGCGAAATTCTTTTCTGCTAGAAAAGTGGAGCCGGGCAAGCTCTGATACTTATAAGATAAACGATTTGTCTTTACCAGTTTTTTCTTTCTGCCTTGACAGTGGGCGCCGCGCGGTTGCATTGTCTCAAAAGCGCACACCAGTTATCGTTATCGTCTAAGAACCAAACAACTCGCCAGAGAGGACACGTTCTTTTACTACGATCTCAGGCGGGCCTGGCGCACTTCGACGAGTAGCGCGTTCATCGGGCCGTCAAAGCTTAGTTCCCATCGGATGGGAATGTCGGCTCCTTCGAACCGAGCTGGCCATAAATGTTCGACGACGTTAGCCTCGATAGGAAGGAGCCGGAGAGATACGCCGAAAGTTAATCGCTCTTTAGGAGCGAAAAAGTGCTGGCACCAGACGGAGAGCTTTGCTGTTGAGATTGGGAGGGAAAGGTGGCGAGGAGGGAAGTAGCCTCGTCGATTTGCTTGCGCGTCATCAGGTGCGAGAGCTGGTTGCGGCGGTCGGCGCCACTGGCGTCACCTGCGGCGAGCGCGCGGGAATACCAAGTGTAGGCAGCGACGTAATCGAGTGGTAGGCCTCTCCCCTGCTCGTACAGGTAAGCTAGGTTTGTTTCCGCGCCGGGCAGACCGTGTTGCGCCGCGAGCCGCAGCCATCGGGCAGCTTCCGTGTAATCGAGTGCAACGCCCAGGCCTCTGTAGTACGAAACCCCCAGACTGTTTTGAGCCTCGGCGGATCCTGAATCGGCCGCCGCGCGAAACCACCTGGCCGCTTCTTTATAATCGCGGGGGATTCCGGAGCCTAGGTAGTAAAGTGCCGCCAGATTGCACTGGCCGACGGGATTCCCGTGTTGGGCGGAAGCGAGATACCATTCGAACGCCTTGCCGATGTTCTTCGGGACACCCTGGCCATGCAGATGCAGAGAGGCCAGATTGTTTTCGGCGATCGAGTGGCCCTGGCGTGCCGCGGCACGGTAGTTCTCCGCGGCCTTGGCATAATCCCGGGGAACGCCTTGGCCATGTTCGTACAAGTAGCCGAGGAGGAATTCCGCGCTAGCATTACCCTGGGCCGTGGACGCACGGAGCCACTTGAGGGCAGATTGGTAGTCCTCATTGGTGGGATCGTGGCGCAAATAAGAGTACGCGAGCTTGTATTGAGCAACGGCGTCGCCCTGTTCCGCCTGCGATCGCAGCTTGGAAAAGGACGTGCTGGCATTCTGCTGGGATTGTGGCGCGGCGTAACTGGGCTGAACCGCCACAAACACGGCGGCGAGAAGCAACAACCGTGTAAAAAACGAGTATGACTGGCGCAAGTGCAAGTTCATCGTGGGCCCCCTTGTTGACGCGGAAGTTCATTTTGGTGCGCGAGACTCTTCTGGCCGGTTAAAAAAACGCCTGTAGAGCCAGCAAGCACCGCGAGCACACCATCGCAATGGCGCAAACAGGCCGGCGGTGCGGTACCGCAAAAAAGCTGACGCGGCACTCGTACTCCCGGCACGCCGAACGCGTGACGAGCTCTCAGAACCACTCGGCTGAACTGGATTGCTACTGTAATGACGAGAGAACGCACGAAAAAGTTTGGTCTTGTTGCGAGATTTTTACAAAACTGTGTATTCGAACTGCGGTTTTGATTGGCACGCCAGGGAATTGCCGGTGTCCTGCAGCGATTTCTAACGGTAAGAGGGCCGCGAGCGTTCGAAAAGACGTTCGGATGTAGCGATAAAATGATGCTCGTTGGCTGAAGCGCAACGCATGGGACGCGAGAAACGCTAGAGGCGAAGAATTTGGTGGCGCATGCAGGAAAGTCGTTCGTTGAGCTAGCATGCGTAGAGATCTCCAACGTCGTCGCCATCTGGGAATGCGTCCCCATCGCAACGCAAGGATCTCGCCAATCCGGAATCCAGTCGTTGTTGCCGGGAGGATGATTGTGAGGGTTGGCTCCTTGCTTGCTGCAACGAGCCGCCGAACCTCTTCTGCTAGGAGAAATCTGCGCGGGCGTTTCAAAGCCCTCCCCTACATCTCAACACCGCGCAAAGGATTGTTCAAGACGTAGTCCCAATTCGCAGCTGTTCTCATGACCTCGCCTAAGAGATAACGCAAATGCGTGGTGGTCTCGTATGCGAAACCTTGCTTGTCTCTGCGAAGCCAAGGCGGGTTTGTGCTCAGGAATCCTATTCGCGCTCAGTGGTGCGAGGGTCCGTTCATCATTCCGACGCCGAATATTGATCCGCTATTTTTACTTCACTCATTGGTACAATTCCCTTCACTTCCATTTCTCTTCCCCTTCAACGATGGTAATGTAACGGTCGACCGGTAAATCCGTGAAGCGCTGAGTTATGCTACTGGGCATTGGCCACTTCACTTCGAGCGAGTCGATCTTTGCACGCTTGCCGAGGCCGAGGACGATGCGCGGATCGTGTGACGACAAGTAGCTTCCTCCACCGACCTTCGTGCGCGAGCGTTTCAGGTCGCCGGACTGATAAGAGATGCGCGCACCGATGGCGTCCGGATTGGATTTTTTCCCCATGAGGCGGACTCCTAGCCAGTGATTCTGCTTGCCGGCGTTATTCTGAAGCAGGAGCGGCGCGCCGTTGTTGACGGAGACGAGGACGTCTACCGCACCGTCGTTATCGAAATCACCCAAAGCCATGCCACGCGCCGCCAAGGTTTGGGAAAAAATCGGGCCACCTTGATCGCTGACATTCTTGAAATCATGACCCGTGTTGCGGAAAAGCAGCATTGGTTCGCGGTACTTCACACCCGTGACGCGCCCGTCGATATGATCATCGGGATGGCCGTTGCAGAGCAGCAAATCTATGTCACCATCATTATCGAAATCGAAAAACTTCAATCCCCAGCCACTGAGAAGTTTCGTCGCCCCGCCAATGCCTGTGTGAATCGCAACATCCTTGAAGCTCTCATCTTTATTATTGTGGTAAAGGGAGAACATTTCCTGGTCCACGTTTGCGACGAAGAGATCCACCCAGCCATCTTGATCGTAATCGGCCGCGTCCACTCCCATGCCAGACCGTGGCCTGCCATAAGAGCTGAAGCCGACGCCTGCGAGTAATCCTGTCTCCTCGAAATGGCCTTTCCCGCGGTTCATGAATAGAAAATTCGCCACCGTGTCGTTCGCGACGAAAAGATCCATAAGGCCGTCATTATTGATATCGCAAGCAACGACACCCCACGCTTTCGCCAGAGATCCTGCTATTCCAGATTCTTTACTGACATCAGTAAATGTACCGTCACCGTTGTTGCGGAAGAGCCAGCATGGCATCGGATCGTATACTCGAGGAATGCAGTACCAACGTTCACTAGTCTTGAGGTTGCCGCAAAACTTGTTCTTCGACTTGTCGAAATCCACGAAGCGACATACGAAGAGGTCTAGACGTCCATCGTTGTCGTAGTCGAACCAAACGGCGCTGGTTCCCCACCCCGGCGCGCTCACACCTGCTTTCGCAGTGACGTCGGTGAACGATCCATCGCCGTTGTTGTGATACAGAATGCTGTGGGGATACTGCGTTACGTACAAATCCGGCAACCCATCCCCGTCGTAATCTCCCACTGCAACGCCCATCCCAAAGGCGTTCCCGGCAACGCCAGCTTTTTCTGTGACATCGGTGAATGTGCCGTCACGATTGTTGCGATACAATGCGTTTCGCAAGGGTGGGTTGGGATTGTAGAAATCGCACGCGCCGCCATTTACCAGATATATGTCCATCCATCCGTCGTTGTCGTAATCCAGAAAAGCGCAACCCGCGCCGGTCGTCTCAGGCAAATACATTTCCGGCGAACGCCCGTTTGTGTGGACCCAGGAGATGCCGCTTGCAGAAGGTGCCACCTGGGAGAATGGGTAAATAGGAACGTCAGAACCGAAGGCAGTCCGCGAAAATCCGCCAAACGTCGCAATGCCCATCAACATTCGCAGAAGATCTCTGCGCGGCAAAGAGCCAGGTCCTGAGGGCATCCCCGAAGGCCTCAAGGAAGTACTTCGCCTTTAACTTTGCCGACGACCGTCTCATAGGCACGAGCGGCGGGTGCCTTGTGGACGAACTGCTGTAGAATCAACTGGTCCCGGCCTTCTTGGATCAAGTAGAACTTATCCGCAACCACATCATGAAAGACTTGGCGCCGCCCGCTCGGCCATCGAACCTCCACGCTCTCCGCCTGCGCCGATTTGCTCAAACCGAAATGCAGACGGAAATCGCTCTGTGAAATGTATCCGCCACCACTCCGCACTTCCTGTAGTTGCTGGTGACCGCCCGAACTCACTGTGACCCGCGCGCCAATCGCGTCGCGATTGGACTCTGTGCCAACAAGCTTCAGCGAGATCCAGCTTCCGTGTTCGCCGTAATTCTTCAGCAAGCTGGGCACGTCGTGGCTATTGTTCACAAGAATTTCTACCACGCCATCATTGTCGAAGTCCGCCGCAGCCACACCATGGCTATTGAAGGGCACAGTAATGCCTGCACCAGCGTCGAGGGAGATATCTTTGAACTTCCCGTTGTGTTGGTTCCAGTAAAGGACTTTGCGTTCGCGGAAAGTGCTGTTGAGGCCGTTAGAATCTACCTCCGGGTAAACGTGACCATTGGCCATGAACAAGTCCGGCCAGCCGTCGTCGTCAACGTCGACAAAGAGTGTGCCCCAACCCAGGAACTGGGTGTTGGCCCCCAGTCCCGACACATAGGTTACGTCTGTGAAGGTCCCGTCCCCGTTGTTGTGATAGAGCGTGGAAGTGTCGTCGGAAAAGTTGGTCCTGATGATATCCAGCCAACCGTCGCCATCATAGTCCACTGCGTGGGCGCCCATGCCAGCTTCTTCGCGCCCATCTTCGTTGTAGGCCACGCCGGCTTTGACGGCAATTTCCGCGAATGTGCCGTCACCGTTGTTGTGAAATAGGAGGCTGGGTGTCGAATCGCAAGCCACGAAGACGTCCGGCCAGCCATCGTTGTCGAAATCCCCTGTGAGTGCCGTAAAGCAGTAGTAAGGGTCTGTCTTGGACACGCCCGATTTGTCACTGACATCACTGAATGTGCCGTTTCCGTTGTTGTGATATAGCTCGTTCCGTGTGCCTTTCAGGCCCCGCGGGCCGCACATCACGGAGATACCTTTCCACTGACATAGCGCGCTGCTCCCAGGTTCCGGCGTATGGCTGGGGTCAAAATCCACATACTCTGAAACGAACAGATCTAGGTGGCCATCGCGGTCGTAGTCGAGGAATGCGCATCCGGTGCCCCAGCGCGCTTTATCGTGCCAGAGCCCAACCTTTCTTGTGACATCAGTGAAAGTGCCATCACCGTTGTTGTGCAACAACACGTTGTGGCCCCAGAAAGTAACAAATAGATCTGTCCGGCCGTCATTGTCGTAATCGCCCGCACAGACCCCCTGACCCCAGCCTGCCAGCGCGACCCCGGCCTTTTTGGTTACGTCAGTGAACGTGCCATCTCGGTTGTTGTGATAAAGGTGGCTGGTAGATTCCTGCCCCTTCGGAAAATCTGCCAGAGTGCTCCCGTTCACTAAGAAGACATCCGGCCAGCCGTCATTGTCATAATCAAAAAAAGCGGCGCCGCTCCCGGTCGTCTCGATGATGTACTTTTTCCTCTTCTCATCGCCCGCCACGGTCTTGGCATTGAGTCCGGCACGCGCCGCTATGTCGACGATATTCACTTTAGGAGGAGTTAGGAGCGAACCCTGGGAAGCAGCGCCTTCACCGGTCTGTTGGGCGAACGTCAAGCCGAACAGCAGCAAACAATCCAACGCAAGCGCTGCAATCGAAAAATACAAGAGTTTTGATCCCATAGGTGCGTATCCGAGGATACTGCAAATTCCGCCAGTAGTGTATATGCGCCTCAAGGTTGCATAATCAATCCGAACTTTTGATAATCAGATTCAGCCTCCGCACAGATTGTTCGTGGCGGCACTGGCTGGAGTCGGCATCTGGTCAACAGCAAGAATGAAATCAAAATCCATTCACGCGCGATTCTTCAGGAGCCAGATGGCGATCCTGACAATGCTGTTTGGAAGTTCATGCCCTGCCAAGACGAGTGGCCCGGAGCAGGCCACGGCCCCTGCGCTCGAACTGGCGAAGAAGATGGAGCAGGAATCCGCAACTGTGGAACTTCGAGCCACGCTGGCTGGAAACCTCAAGGATTTCAGCATCGCAACCGGCGGAGACAGCCGCACAGCGAACTGGCCTGCTCAGCAGACTCAAGTCGAATCTGCTGCTGCCGCATATCGGGAAGCGCTCAAGAATGATCCCGGCAATGCTGAGCTGCATTTCGATTTGTCACTTGCACTAGCGAAACTTAGCGATGCGCGTGGTGCGCGGCTAGAGCTGGAGACTGCAATTCGGTTGGACCGCAACTTGGCGACGGCGCACAATCAGCTCGGAATCTGGCACATGAAGGACAATGAAAAGGCAAAAGCGGAAGACGATTTTAAAGCCGCGATGTCAGTCGATTCGCATTTTGCGGAGGCCAAGAATAACCTTGGAGTCCTTTACGCGTGGTCAGGAAAAGGCCTGGAAGCCATTGAACTATTTCGCCTGGCGATTCAGGAACGGCAGAATTATGCCCCGGCTCATGTGAACCTTGGCCTTGTGCTGGCTGGAGAAGGCAAGTACGCCGAGGCCGAGAAGGAGATCCGAAACGCGTTTCGCGGTTCTCCGAACAATCTCAGCGCCTACAGTGCCCTGGGAATTATCGCGGCCAGGCTTGGCCGGGGAGAGGAAGCTATTGAGATTCTGCAAAAAGTTGTGCAGGTTCAGCCTGATTCCGCTTTCGCGCATCTGAATCTCGGCGCGGCTCTCTCAGCGGATGGATTTGATTTGCCGGGAGCTTTAAATCACTTCTCCGAAGCGATTCGGCTGGACTCCAAGTCCGCCGCTGCCCATTTCAGCGAAGGACGAGTTTTGTACGAGCTGAATCGTTTCGAAGAATCTCGGGTAGAACTCGAGACGGCTTGCCGCCTGCAACCGGATTACCCTGAAGCTCTCTACTTGCTAGCCCAAGTTGAAAAAAAAACCGGCAATGTTCGGCGCTCAGTCGAACTCCTCGATCATCTGGTAACGCTGGAACCCAGCAACTCCGATGCGCAACTCTTGTTAGGCCGGAACTTGGTCATTCTAGGGAATATGGAGGAAGGAATCCACCATATGCAAATCGCAGTTGGAGCTAGTCCTGACAATGAAGATGCTCTGTACAGCCTCGCGCAGGCGCTCAGCAGAGTGGGAAGGCCTGAAGCAAAGGTATTCTTGGAACGTTTCCAAAATCTCAAGCAGCAGCGCGAGGTCAACGACCGAATCCAAAAATTGGGCAGCTACGGTCTGGAAGCTGCGGAAGCCAAGGACTGGCCGCAAGCCGTCGCAGACTTCAAGGAGGCAATCGAACTTTGTGGACAGTGCACTTCGAATGTGGATCTGCACCGCAATCTGGGGTTGATCTATATCCTCAAAGGCGACCTTGAGGAAGGGAAACGAGAACTCGAAACAGTGCTAAGGATCAAACCGAACGATGCAGATGCTCGCAAAGCCCTGCAATCCCTTTCCAACAAGGAAACCACGCCAGACTAGCCTTCTTTCCACACACATGAACCGGCAACTCCAATTCTCCGTGAAATCTGGAGCCTGTCGAGCCGTCATCTCGGGGGCTCGGGCTTCTGTTCTTGCGGGCTGGGAGACTGTCCCTGAAGCGCCTCCGCGGCCTTCTTTTTTTCTTGATCGATCTTCTCCGCAGTTTCCCGCTGGAGAGCCGCTTCTCGCTTGGCGTCCTCTTTCCGTCCCGCATGACCGTACGCGATGGCCAACTGATAATGGCCTGCCGGGTTCGCAGGCTGGAGTTTCACGGCAGTCTCTAGAGGCGGGATCGCGTCGGAGTACTGTTTATTCAAAACTAAGGCCATACCTAGTCCGAGAAACGCATCACCGAAACCCGCATCGAGCCTCGTGGCCCTCGTAAAATGCTCGATGGCCACGGGAATCTGCTGCGCCTGGCGCGCAAGTTCTCCGAGCACATATTCCGCCCCGGCGTTGGTGGGGTCGATCTCCAGTTCCTGCTGGAATTCCGCCTTGGCCTGGTCTGCCGTGGAAGTGTCAGGATCGGGCTTCGAGAGCAAAAGGCGTCCCAAGCGAAAATGGATGCCGATGGCACGCGGGTTGTGCTCCAGTATCCGACGGTACTCTGCCGCAGCCTCATCCCACTTTCCCTGAACTTCGAGCGACTCGGCGTTGAGCTGGTGGGCCTCATTGGAAGACGGTGCCACGTCCGCCAATTCTTGAGAAGCTCGTAGGGAAAGATCCGAGTATATGTGAACTGTTAAATAGAGGACTTCAGGAGCGCGCGGGAATTCACGATTCAACAAGCGCAGAAAGTCCACAGCCAGACCGGTTTGATTCAGTTCAACAAGCGCAGAAAGTCCACAGCCAGACCGGTTTGATTCAGAGTCATCGCGCATCGTACAGAATCGAACCCGAGCTTGAGCTTGAGGTCCTTGTCCGTAGTCAGAGGAAAGGATTTTTTTAAAAGCGGCATCGCCTCGGCGCAGTGCCCGGTTTCGGCAAGCTTCGCGCCGCGCTCAGCCAGCGCGGAAGAGTCACCCGTCGTCGCGGGCTTCCTGGCGACCTGAGCCTGAGTTACAGCAGCAGTCAGCGCAAGAAGAATACCAGTCAAGATTGATTTTATGAAATCGCGCATAAATAAAAAGAAAGGCAGGCACTCCTTGTGCCTGCCTTCCTAGTCTACACTCCGGTTAAGGTTAGAAGAATAGTTTCAAGGCAAACTGAATTTGGCGCTCACCCTGCGATCCGGTAATCCGGCCAAGACCCGTCGCGGCTGAGTAGTCCGCGAAGACTGCTGGCGAATTTAGAATCTTCGTATTTGTCAGGTTGAGGAACTCCGATCGGAACTCCAGCTTCCGGGTTTCTCCGAAAGAGAAGTCCTTTTTGAGGCCCATATCCAAGTTCTTAAGGCCGGGACCACGCACCTTCCCGTTGCTGCAGTTCCCGAAACTAGGAGTTACACCAGCAGGATTGGGGTTTGTGAAGGCGCTTGGACCAAACCACTGGATGCCGCCTCCGAGACCGGACGGAACTACCGTCTTTGGGTAGCTAATCGCTGAAGTACAATTGGGTCGGCTGACCCAACCACCTGTATTCGTGGGGTCTCCCCAGTTGTTGACGGTCATGGCAAATCCGGTGTGCAGGGTGAGAATTCCATCTACCTCCCAACCGCCTACGACGGCATTGGCTGCCTTGTTCATGTTGCTGCCAAACTTCTTGCCTCGTCCAAAAGGAAGCTGGTAGAGAACGTAGCTCGTCAGGTTGTGCGTCTCATCGTAGAAGCACGGCCCCTTCTCCGTCTTACCATCATAAACGTTCTGCCAGTAAGGCATACCGGGAGAAGTTTGGCCACCCCAGGAGCCGTAGTATCCCCCTGAATTGGTCATGCACTTGGAATAGGTGTAGGCGACCTGCCCCTGCAGACCGCTGCTCATTCGTTTTTGCAGGACGGCCTGGAGCGAGTTGTAGTGCATCCAGGCGTTGGAGAAGGTCCCGCTGATCGCGCCGATGTCGCTCTTCAGTGCGGCATTTCCAGCCAGATATGGGCCGGGTGACACCGTACCGTTCGCGTTGAGAATATTCTGGATTAACCACATCGGTTGAGCCAGGTGATTCGCGAACTGCCCCACATAGCCAACCTGCACCGACGTGCTGTTGGTCAGTTGGCGCTGAATTGAGAGGTTCCACTGCCTCGCGATGGAAGGCTGGAAGTCGGGCTCCCATACGCGAAGATTGGCACTCGCGTACGGATCGCCCGCCACCGCCCCAACGATACCCTGATCCGTCGTTGAAACAGGCAGATTAAGATTGTTGTAATTCGTGATGATCTCGGCAGGGGTAAACGGCGGATTCAGCGTCAACCGCAGGTTCGTGCCGGTGCCCTCAAGATAAGAGGAGACGGTGAAAGCACCGCGCACAACAGTTTTCCTGCCCAGCATTGCGGGTGTCCAGGCGAAGCCGAGGCGAGGCTGGAAGTCCCGCCCGCCAAACTGTCCATTATAGAGTGCCCGGCTGTTGCCGTTCTTGCCGGCAAGCTCGATGGCGCCGCTGAAAAGTCCGTAGTTGGTCTGCTTGTCATTTTGCTCCACCCACGGAGTGTGAGCTTCATAACGCAGACCCAGGTTTAATGTCAGTTCATTAGTAATACGCCAGTCATCCTGGACATATCCCGCAAAAATGGTTGAACGCTGCCCCCAGCCTCCGCCAGCGATACCACGTGCGACGCGTTGAGGCAATCCCAGGAAAAAGTCCGCTTCCGAAGCCCCTCCTGTACCGGTCGTACCGAACGAGGAAGTGAAAGCATTGGCGAAGTTCATCGCTCCGAGGCTTCCGCTGTTGCCAGAATAAAAGATGTTAATGCGGTCGCGCCAGAACTCAAAGCCGGTGTGCAACACGTGCCGGCCGTGGGTGATGAGGATGCCGTCTGAAAATTGGATCACCGTGCTGGGGAATCTCTGCGTGATTTCGTTGTTGCCGATGCCGCTGATAAACCCGCCTGCGAAATTCAAAGCGAGGAGCCCGGGGATTCCGGAGGGGTTGCTATTGGCAATACCGAGTGTCTGGCCAAAGTTTCCGACAGAGCTGTCAAACACTGTGCCGTTATGAAGTTTGACGTAATTTACTCCCACCCGGGCTTCGTTCAACAAGTTCGGAGTGAAAGTATGGGTCCAGTTGATCAGGCCACTGTAAATGGGAGCTTCCGAGAAGCCTGTGCCGTAGAGCTTGAAGCTGTTAAATGTCGGGTTTTTCTGGAGCGCATGCGAATAACGACCGTATAGACGGTCCTTTCCGGAAATGTTTTCGTCAATCTTAATGTCGTACTGGTTGGAATTGAAATTATTGTACGTGGTATTCACCGCGTTGTTTACAAGCCCGCCGCTTATAGGCTTGGGATAGAGAGCAGAATTGAACAGCGCCTGGGCCACCGGATCGATTCTGTTCAAAGGAATTTGGTTATTGAGAAACTGGGTACGGGTCGCGGCCGGAGTGCAAGGTGTGCCCGGCACTCCCGTCCCTGGATTGCACGGGTCGTAAAGCTGAACACCCTGCGCCAGCAATTCCGAGAAATCACCGTTGCGCTCTTTAGTTGTGAAGACATTAAAAAAGCTCGAGCTGGATGGATGGTCAAAACGCTGGCCTTGATAGTCAAAAAAGAAGAACAGCTTGTTCTTGAGGATGGGACCGCCGATGGTGCCCCCAAACATGTTCCAACGAAGCTTGTTCCTTGGAATAAACCCTTGGGGATTATCCGGAGTGGCGATAACGGGATTGGGACTGATCTTGTTTCCCCAGCTGTTGGCATTCAGCTTGTCGTTGCGGAAAAACTCCCAGACGTCGCCGTGAAACTGGTTAGTTCCGGACTTGAGGGAAGCGCTGACAATGCCGCCCTGGAAATTACCGAATTCGGCAGAGGCGTTTTGGGTGATCAGGTTGAATTCCTGAATGGCATCCGGAGCAGGCGTGTACCCCAAAAGATTGTCCGAAACCTGGTTATTGTCCAAGCCGTCGAGAAGGAAGTTGTTGGATTGTTCGCGGTTTCCGTTGATGAACGGCCTGCCACCGCTGCCAACGTTGTCGCCCGTGTTGAAGCTGTGCGGATCGGGTGTGACCGCGCCAGGCGAGAGCAGCGTCAATTCCACGTAGTTGCGCGTGGCCAGCGGCAGGGCCTCATTGGTCGCGGCGTCAATGATGGTGCTCACTGCGGCACTGTCCGCCTGAAGGAGCGGAGCCTCGGAAGTGACTTCGATCGTTTCTGTTACCTGACCCATGGCCATCTTGAAGTCGATGCGAGCGGTCTGGTTGAGGTCGAGGGTAAAGGGGGGAACTACAGCGGTCTTGAATCCCTTCATCTCCGCCTTGAGTCCATATTTGCCGATAGGAACGCGCAGGAGGCTGTAAATGCCGGCCTCGTTGGTTTGCGCGGTCCAAATGGTTCCGCGATCGGCTTCCTTCGCGGTTACGGTTACCCCCGCGAGCACCGCGCCACTCGGATCTGTGACCGTACCCGTAATCGTCGCGGTTACATCCTGACCCCACGCTGTATTTACACTACACAGTAGCGCCACCAGCGCCATTACAACG